>Ga0210400_10000633_pt1 | contig 37747 bp, 37 predicted proteins | sample IncBWH26MmetaG_FD_155456 | JGI IMG/M metagenome (GOLD analysis project Ga0210400, IMG submission 155456) | Forest soil microbial communities from Barre Woods Harvard Forest LTER site, Petersham, Massachusetts, United States - Inc-BW-H-26-M | ecosystem: Environmental > Terrestrial > Soil >... | reverse complement strand
GTCCCCGGAAATCTTCACCTCTGCGGCAAGACATGGCGCCCCGGCCGTAGCTGGCACCAACGATGAATGCAGCCTTTAGCACGGAGGGAAAGACAACGACACAATCTGCCTTGTCGAGCAAGTCCTGCGGAATGTTTTCGGGGACGTCGAGAATCTCTTTCAAGACGGTTCCACAATTTTTCAATCTGTCGTCATCCTTTGCCTGGTCAGACGCGCTTGCCAACCCACTCAAGGGGGGTAAAACAACAAATAAAATGGTGCTCAAACAAGCGAACAGCTTTCGCATAGGGAAATCCTCCAGAGGAACTTCTTGCCCCATATTGCTGACGATGCAGCCTGAATGCCACTGCGACAACTGCCGGGGAGATTGAGGAAGTAATTGAAAACAGGAGGTCTATGACTGACACGATTGCCGCCGAAATGGGGAGACGGCATGAAAAAATCTAGCGAATTGGATGGCTGTCAAAATACCAACAGCATTCTGTTCAAAGAGGCGTCTGAGTTCCGAAGATAGTGAGAATGAGCCTGAGAAGGTAATCATCACGGACCAAAGCACAAATGACGATAACTTTGTGGCAGATTGCGCTGGGCGGAAAAATCACGCCCAGAACGAGCGGGAGTGCATCGCTGAGATTACCAACCCGCCGCAAGCGGGAGGACCGAATCGCAACCCGGCTAGATTTCGGTTACACAAGAGTGTGTCTATCCCCCTGTTAATGCTCACTCCGCCAGCTTCCAACTGGAATCCGGGTCATAGGTCGTCATCGCTGCCGCAATCTTTGTCGTGTTAGGGCCAAGATCCTTTTGGTAAATAGTGCCCGATTTGTCCACAATAAAAGTCATCACACCTGAGGATCGGTACTCAACCGGATAGGCGACGAACGCGAATCCTTCGGTCATTTTTCCGTCGGCGATATAGCTTCTTGCGCCGCCCGGTGCATGTTGTCCCTGGCGAGTGAGGATCCGGAACATATAGCCATTGTACGGAACGTGCTCCCCAACCTTGTCTGTGGGGACATCTTGTCGCGCGTAAGCAATCAGCGGGTTGATGGGGCTATCCAATTCATCGCTAGCGCCGTGCCAGTACAGGCCATTGTGGCCACCCTCATCGCTGACGAGTTTCTGGGCGAATTGTTTGGGAACGTCGCTTGGCGGGCGCGCAAAATATTGCTCCTGGGCTTCAATCAATTCACGGCACGCGTCCATGGCGGAGATTTCATTTTTGCCGATTCGCCGGAATATAATCTCGTTCTTACCCGCGGCGGTATTGAAATACCATCTGCCGTTGCTCTTCACCAGAGGAATCGGAAACGGCCAGTTTTCGGCTCCGATCACCAGAGTCACGGCTCCGTTCTCCTCGGTGGCAAACCGATGCATCTCCTGGTATTTCAGGACAAATTTGGCGCGAGCATCTGAGTCCTCTTCCGGGTCGCCGGAGGAAATGACATCCTTTCCGGCCGGACCGAGGATGCTCAATTGCGCTTGTTCGTCCTGAGACTTCATTGCGGCGAAGAAGGCGCTGCTGGCGGCTTCGGGGGAGGCGAAGGTTTGTTGTCCCGGCTCCCGTGCGAATGTCGGCGCTGACAGACAAACCAGGGAAAGAATCAAATGAGCGGATACTGCAAGTAGAGCAATCTTCCTGCATCCAAATTGACCGATGATCGAAATCCTGTGCAGCATGGTATTCCTCTCCATTATGAATTCTCTCTAAGCCGTTCCTGTAATTCATTCGATTAGCGATGTCCTCCGCCGCCTCCATGACCACCGCCTCCATGGAAGCCGCCTCCGAAGCTTGACCGCCCGCGGGAGGAAAAGCCCCGGGCATTGCCGCCGTGGTCGAAACCGCTGAATGCGCTGGAGTGTGTTCCGGGTTGACCGTGAAACGACGAGTGTCCGCCTGCGTGAGATGCGTTACCATGGCTGAAATTGGCGTGACTGAAGTTGCCGTGACCCGCACCACCGTGATTGAATCCCGCGTGACCGAACTCGTGACTGTGCGAAACGTAGGCGCGATGGTCGTAGAACGCGCGCCGGCCGTGCCAGTCATATCCCCAGTGGCCCCAGCCCCAGCCAAATCCTCCGAAGAAGCCAATGCCAAATCCAATGCCAAAGGAAAGTCCAATGCCGCCCCAAAAAATGCCGGGTACGGGATACCAGCCGGGAAATGCGACAATAGGCGCGCCGTACACCAGCCAAGGATCATAGGCGGGGACGTAGACTACTTCAGGGTTGGCCGGTTCGATGACGACCGTGCTGCCCTGCGTTGTGACCTTCTCCTGTTCATTGCTCTTCAGATGGCCATTCTTCTCGGCGTCTTGACGCAGCGTCTGGACGGCATTGGTCACATCGTCCGGCTGGTCGACATACGCCTCGCCCAAGGACGAAGTCCAGGAGAGATTCTTGTCCATGTTTTCAAGAACGGAAGGGAATTGCACCAAGGCCTTTACGCTGGGATCCCAGTCCTGTTTGTCGACCTCTTTTCCCAGCTCTTCGCCTTTAAGCTTGGAGTGTGCTTGCATCCAGCGGTCTGCCTGGACGACCTGCGTTGGATACGTGGCCGCGGCCAAAATCTGCGCCACCATCGCGTCGGGATACAGAGCGATCGGCGCGACGAGTTGCTGCAGCTCTTGCGGGGAACGATGCACGGCCGGAGCCGGCTGCTGCTGATTGGATTGGCCTGAGGTGGCGTAGGCGTCCGCCTGCGCGGTGAACCCCACCAATAAGCCGCTGAGAAGCACGACAAAAACCTGTTTGGGAAGCTTCATACTGTTCATTGCAAATTCTCCGATAGGATATTCATTCTCAGTCCCCGGATAAGGGCTCAGTGCGATCGATGCTCTCTCGCAGGGCGTTTTCCGGGAGCACGTTGTCCGTTTTGGTTAATTTCGTCTCAAGCTGGATCCGGCGCGAATCGTTTTCCTTTGTTCTAATCGCCGATCCTGCTATCCCTGCAGGTCAGAATTCCTGGCCGCGCAATACTCCCGGCGGGATGCCGTTGATGCGGGCCAAGTCTTCCAGCTCGTCAAGATCCGCTTGCGTCTCGTCCACTCCCTCCTGAAGGTTTTCGATAGCGTCTTCGGGAGTGATGCCTGCGCTTCCGTAATCGAAACTTATGCCGCCTGTCGTTTGCCTCAGGCTTCGGACATCGTCAATTGCCCGCTCAAAATCACTAAGCTGAGCCTCTCTGTTTTCGAGTTCTTCGCGCAAGCCAGCTGCCTGCTCTGCGTACCATTCGGGGTCCTGGGTTTCCACGTATGGTTCGGGCGCAGAAGGCTGCGTCGAACTGTCTTCACCCAGCTGGCCCACGATGCTTATCAGGCCAAGTCCGTGAAGCTTTTCAAGATCTTCATTTGTCCAGACGTGCGATCTCTGGTGGTCTGCCTCAACCTGTTGTCCGTGGGCCGCACGTAAAGGAATGGTCAGAAAAAACAACGTCAGGCTGGCGTTGATCAAAATATGGCGTGCCATGTGGTCCTCCCCTACTTGGATGCGCCGGGAGGGAACTTTTTGAACATCTTTTCCACGCCCTTATCGAGATTCTTGATGTTCTTGTTGGAGTTGTTGGAAAGCGTGTCGCTTGAGCTGCCCCTCCATAGGAGCTGTTTCGTTTTCGCGTCGAACAGGTCAACCACCAAGGTGCCAACCTTGTACGTTTCCGTTGTGGTGGTTGCCTCTCCAAAACCACCGCCGCCGAAACGTCTCCAGCCCCACCCGCCTCCGAACCCGTCGTAAAACGTGTTCAAGGTTTGCTGATTCTGCGTTGTCTCGATGGCTATGATGGAAACATCCCCTCCCGAATCCACTTGGGACCAGCCTTTTGCGGCCAAAGCGGCATTGACGGCGCTTTTCACTCGATCTACGTCCAGAGCGTCTTTCGTCTTAACTTGTTCCCACGAGTAGGTCTTGTAATGCCCGAAGTTGGCGCTGCGATCGTAATCGGTCTTCACCTGCTGTGCGGACGCGGTGCCGGCAAACAAAACCAGCATTCCCACCAAAGCGAACATTATTTTTTGCAATTTCATATTTCTTCCTTTTTTAGATTCGAGTCATAACTCTTCGCGGGAGAAAGAACCGCCCGCCCGCGCTCGGGGAGTCATTGTTTCAGTGGACCTCTAATTTCCCTGTTGTCCCCCGCGATGTGCCTGTATGTGTGCTTCGGCTTCCTTGGTTGCTTGACCGACCCTCTTCTCGTAGCTCGACTTGGCCACCGCACTCCCGCTTGGGTTGCCTTCGTCAAACACCTTCGCAAGAAAGTAGCGATTTCCGTATTTGTTGAAGATCAATTCGCTTTTGCCAGGCGTGGAGTTAGCTTCTGCGTTCTGGACTTCGAATAGAGCGGAAGTGGATCCGTCCGCGCTGGTAATCTCCATGACCTTCAGGTCGGAATCGTCGAGCATGTGAATGATGTAGTTGCCCGGCGGAAGTTTGGCATTCCCGGCATGGAACTGGAATGGGATGCTGACTGCAAGTTTTCCGATGATTTGAGCATGGACCTTGGCCGGGTACAGCATCAGTGCAAATACCAGGGCGATGAAGAATGTCAGCAAATGATGCCGCCTGGTCGCGCTGCGGCTTGCTGCTCCCTCGCTGATTGCTCCAATAGACATAATGACTTCTCCTCAGTCTCGTCGCGACAAACGGGCTACGTTCCCCAAGCGACGCAACTCAGGAATGCAAGACGCTTGCCAAAACCTTGGTGCTTTCTAAGCGGCTGAAAACAGAAGCGGGCCGTCAGCGAGAACAACTTATGACATGCCAACCGGCGAACATGACACCCCGATGCCGACAGTCCGGGAGATCGTTTGGTTGATAGTTTGTCGGAAGGCTGCTTAGCGATTATGACAGTTTCGTTTCCCGTCTCGTTTGGAGAGACACAATCTAGTGTCAACAAGACGGACACTCTGTCGAACAAAGTTTCGTGCGGTCGTTACCCGCCCTGGCAAAGTGTCTGTCCGGCTTCGTCAGCATCCTTCGTTTTTCGGCAGTTCCGGGAATTGCGGCGGGAATCCACCTTGGTACGCGTGTTGCTCTTGGTCGCCTTGCGGAGTGCTTACCACTCCGCCGAATAGAACGTCAGCTCCGGGGAATTTACGGCGAACAGGGCTCTGGATTCTGGTCTGACGCAATTCAAGAAATGGAGACATCAGCATGAGTGATCCAAAGGATAACAATGCGGGCACCGAAGGGCTGTCGAGACGTACTTTTTTGGGCGTGGGATCCGCTAGTCTGGCGAGCGCTGCGCTCGCTTCCCTGGCTGTCAACGCCCAGGAGAGATCAGACACTGAAAAAGCAAATCAGGATCATTCTGCCAGCAATCCAGGGCCGGAGAACACACCTCTTTTAGACGAAAATCCGAATTCAAATCTTCCTCCCCCGACGGATCATGGCGATATCGGTCCGGTCTGGTACTCCTTCGATTTGGTGCACAAACGGGTGCAGGAGGGCGGCTGGACGCACGAGGTAAACGCGAAGGTGTTGCCGAGCTCAACCGATCTAACGGGTGTAAACATGCGGCTCACTGCCGGTAGCTTCCGCGAATTGCACTGGCACACCGCGGATGAGTGGGCCATCATGCTCTATGGCAACGCTCGCATCACCGTGATGAATCCGGATGGCACGATGTTCATCGACGACGTGGGCAAGGGCGACTTGTGGCTCTTCCCCGCGGGCTTTCCCCATTCCATTCAGGGACTTCAGCCGGATGGTTGCCAGTTCCTATTGGTTTTCGATCAAGGGGACTTCTCGGAAGACGGCACCTTCCTTTTCTCCGAGATGATTTCGCACACGCCGCGCAAAGTCTTGGCGAAAAACTTTGGCCTCGATCTCGACGTCGTCGCCAAACTGGTAAAAAGCCCCTCGCTCTACATTTTCCCGGCAAACCTTCCTCTGACGCTTGCGCAAGATAAGGCAGCGATCGGAGGACAGCGTGTGGCATCTCCTTTCAAGTACACCTTTAGGCTGGAAGCCATGTCTCCCACCCGCAAGACATCGGGGGGGGAGGTTCGCATCGTTGACTCGCACAACTTCCCGGTATCCAAGAATGTCGCTGGTGCTATGGTTACGGTCAAGCCCGGAGCGATGCGCGAATTGCACTGGCATCCCAACGCTAGCGAGTGGCAGTTCTGGCTCGCGGGCAAAGGACGCATGGGCATCATCATGAACGAAGGCAAGGCCCGCACCATGGATTTCAATGCCAACGATGTCGGCTTCGTGCCCAGAGTTGCGGCTCACTACATCGAAAACACGGGCAAGACGGATCTGGTCTTCTTGGAACTGTTCAAGGCTGACCAATTTGTGGACGTCTCCGTGAATAACTGGATCAGGCGTTTGCCCCCGGAACTGGTGACGGCTCACATGAATATCGACCAGGACCTAATTGCGAAAATCCCCTCGGAAAAGGAACTGGTTATCGCAGGGTAGCCCCGTCGATAAGCATGTAGCCTCAAGGCGACCGGCCTGACGGAACTCCAAAAACTACCAAGAGTGCCGAGGCCGGTCCACCGCCCTGACAACATTCAGATTCATATTGCAAGTCAACAAGTGGGAGATGCGAATGTTCGAGAATTCTTCAGCAGATCGCGGATGGGTCAAGCCGGCTGCGCACAAATACTCTTGGCACGTGTTGGCCGGCCCGCTGCTTTTCGGATTGCTGCTGCCCGGGGCGTGCTTCGCCCAGGATTGGGGTTCAGTGGGGGCCGGGTACATCTACCAGGCCACCAAAGGAACGACCGGCAATTGGACCAGCTCTAATGGCTGGTACATGCTGCCGACCTTCAACATCAATAAACAAGTTGGCGTGTCTGCCGACTTCGCGAACTTTTACAGCAAGGACCAAAATGTCCACGTACAACTTTTTGGCCCCTTCCACGCATTCAGCAACAAAACGAGATATACGCCTTTCGTCTTTACCGGCATCGGTCACATCCGGGATTCCAAGGCCGGAACCGTAACCAACTCGTTCGCGTTTTATGCGGGTGGCGGCTTGATGATCCGCTTGACGCGGTGGGTATCCTTCCAGACGATACCCGTCGAATACGTCATGAATACTGCGAACGGAAGGGCTGGCACCAACTTTGTCGCCAGAGCCGGGCTTGCCCTGACGATTCCGAAGTCGAAGTAGCCGAAGCAACGATGCTTGGCTATTAACGCATGATGCCATTTTCTAGCCGTGCAGCGAACACCGACCAGATTAATTGGCTCCAAGGAGGGATGGAATGATTTTAAAGAGCGCGCGTACCTCGCTGCTTCTGGGCCTCTTCCTTTGCCTAAGCATGTTCACAGAACAGGCGCAAGCACAAACGAACCCTAACTCAAATCCTGCATCTGGTCCGCCTGCAGCCAACTCAGATTCTCCCTCCTGGCTGTTCCCCATCGCCAAACTCGATGAGGTTTTGCCCAGTTGGCTTCACATTGGCGGCCAATATCGTGATCGTCTGGAAGGTCCGATAGGCATCGGCTACAAAGGTACAAACGATTTTTATCTGCTGAGCCGCTTCCGCTTCACCGTGTCAATTCGGCCGAAGGAGTGGTTGACCTTGTTCGGGGAGGTGCAGGACTCTCGTATCTTTTTCAACCACCACATCGCCAACGCTAACCCGTTCGAGGACAGTTGGACCCTTTGGCAAGGCTACGTTCAGCTTGGTAGTTCCACATCAGGTTGGGTCGATGGCCTCGCCGGGCGTCAAGTCCTCCTCTTTGGTGACGAACGCGTAATCGGTCCCTCCAACTGGCTCAACGTAGGCCGAACTTTTGACGTCGCGCGCATCGACCTTCATCATCCCGGGTACCTGGTGTCAGTCTTCGGCTCTTCGGTTGTGCCCGGCAACAATACCTACCTACATCGCGCGCTTCCGGGGAACAACTTCTACGGAGTCTACGGAAGCTTCAACAACATCATCGAAAAGGGCACCCTCGAGCCGTATGTTCTATGGCGCGTCGCACCCCCGAACCCTGAACTTCCGGAAGAGGTCGGCCACGGCCACCTCAATGAAGTCACAATCGGCCTGCATGTAGAGGGTACTCTCCCCAAAGGTTTTGACTACGACGCCGAATTTGACGGGCAGAAAGGCTCTCTCGGCGTATATTCCATCGGCGCATGGGCGGGCTATGTCGGCGGGGGAAAACAGTTTTCCAACGTTGCGACAGCGCCGCGGGTTTATTTCGAAGGCAATTACGCATCTGGAACGAAGAATCCGGCGGGTCATGACTGGAATACCTTCGACAGTCTTTATCCTTCAAATCATGACAAACTGGGCTTCGCTGATCAGGTCGGCCGCAGGAACCTTGAGCAGTTCCGGGTCGGCGTGGAGGAACACCTCAGTAAGAAGTGGAGAATCAGACAATCCTTTGAAGGCTTCTGGCTCGCTACTTCTAATGACAATTTTTACGCCAGCAGCGGAGCGATTGCAGTACCAGCTCACCCCGGGGCTAGCCGGCACATCGGCAACGAACTCGATCTGATCGCCGACTACACGATGAATAAAGGGCTCAACTTCGGCTTTGGCTATGCCCGCTTGTTCGCCGGCCAATTTCTGCGGACCACCACGCAGGGACACGATTACCAATACCCGTTCGCTTATATGCAATACAATTTTTCCAAGTCGGGCTCGCATTACGGAAAGGTGGTCAGGGAGGAGCCGCCTGGTGAGTACCGCTGGTGAGTATGCCTCCTAGATGGGTTAGCTAGTGAGAACGAGCCACCGTACCACTCATGGAAAGTTTTCAAAACTTGGCTTCCATTTTCCGATTACTCAAATCAAAACGAACTATTAGCAAGATCGCCGCGCGAGAAACCCTCCTGACCCGAACCATTTCGGAAATAGCCGATCTTACGTCCCACTTCCAACCGGCTGACAATGTCCGACGGCTTCGACAGTTGATTGTTGTCAGTTGAATGGTAGCTACCTCCGCCTGTCATCTTATTCTCTTTGCCGCCAACATCTTGCCGAACGCCGGGTTCTCCTCTCAAAAAGGTATAAAACGTGCATTCGACCAATGGGGAAGATGAAGTCGGCACCGCAAAGCCGACGGCCCGGATATGGGAAGGAAGTGTTATGACACAAAATAAACCTGAGCAACATGTGTTGCTTGCCTCTACAGTTTTGCTGCTGCTTTTTGTTGTTCTTACCCTCTTTGTGGCCTCGATCGCGCGAGCGTGCCCAGTTCCAGACGCTGCTGCGAGCAGCGCGACGTTTAAGGAGAAATGCGCATTGTGCCACGGCGAAAACGGTGCGGGCTCGGACGTCGGAAAGAGCCTGCATGCTCCCGATCTTCGCTCACCGGCCGTCCAGAAATTGTCCGATTCGCAACTAACTCAAGTTATTACAAACGGTAAGGGCGGAATGCCCGCGTTCAAGGACTCTCTCAACGAGGATCAGATTCACGGCTTGGTGGCCCACGTTCGTTCCTTGCGTACCAAGAAATAGTTTGAACTCCATTCACGGCAATTTAACAATCACCGGCTGGATCCCGCAGTCCCTGATTACCTGAACGATGCACAGGCGTTCTCCCGGTAATCAGCCAGGGATCAGAGCAACCATGCTTGCCGGAGGTCATCCAATCAACGGCACTACTTGCCGCGTCTACGCACCTCGCTGGGCACCTGGACGGCTAAGGCAGGAGTGTCGGCGTGATATAAGGTGAAATAAAAGTCCCGGAGGAGAATGATGAATAAAGAACTTTCTGCGGATAAGGCTGGAATTGTTTCCTTGGGCGAGCAGCTTTCCGTGAATCGTCTCGGGTTCGGAGCAATGCGCCTTACGGGTGAAGGGATTTGGGGGCCGCCAAAAGATTACGATGGTGCATTGGCGGTCCTTCGCCGGGCGGTGGAGCTTGATATAAATTTCATCGATACCGCGGATTCCTACGGCCCGCACATAAGCGAGGAATTGATTGCCGAGGCGTTGTTTCCATACCCGGCCAGTCTTGTAATTGCGACCAAGGGAGGCTGGAACCGCCCCGGCCCGAATCAATGGACTCACAATGCAACGCCCACGCACCTTCGCAAGGCCGTTGAAGGAAGTCTCAAAAGATTGCGTGTGGAGCGCATCGACATTTATCAGCTGCATATTCCGGATCCCGTCGTTTCGTTTGAAGCCTCAATGGAAACTCTTGCTGAATTGCAAAACGAAGGGAAGATTCGCCTGGTCGCATTGTCGAACGTGACGCAAGAGCACATCGAGCGAGCGCGCAAAATTGTGCCGATCGTTTCCGTGCAGAACCGCTACAGCTTTGCGGACCGCGAATGGGACTACGTGGTGGATTATTGTGAACGCAATGGAATTGCCTTTATTCCCTGGTTTCCGCTGGGGGCGGGTAAAGTTGCCGGCGAAGTGCTTCACCGGATTGCCGCGGCTCACCAGGCGAGTCCTACGCAGATAGCGCTGGCCTGGCTCCTGCGCCGATCTCCCTTTATGCTGCCCATCCCGGGGACTTCCTCGATCGAACATCTTCAACAGAACGTCGCGGCGGGTTCCTTAAGCCTGACTGACGAAGAGTACCAAGAACTCTCGAGAGTCCCACAGTTGGTCGCATCGCGGTGAATTGATCCCTGCTAGGTCCGGGATGTCTACGCCGACCGATCGGCCGCGTTCCAATGACTTGACACTGAGCTGTCCGAGCATAGGAACCTCTCTGCATTGTGCGAGATACATCGATAACGGCCCGGTTATATTCAAACCGGAAAATGAATCCCCGCCCGCCTCGGCCCTCATAGCGACCTTAGCCTCGTCCAGAATGCCGACAGGCTGTCGGAACCCGGGCTTTATTACTTTCCGCGTTTCGGTTTGCTTCCTCCATTTCACCTCTAACCCCTTTCGATCAAAGCGACCGCGTTTGAGCCGAACCCCGGAAAATGGAATTACACATGCTCTGCTTAAGATGTGACACAGAAGCACAGAGCAAACCACACGGAGACGACCTGCGATCCGCCGGTAGCTCCGAGAATTCATAGCGAGCCGTAATTAGAGCAGGTCAGTCGCGGGCAACATCGACAGGGAAGAGTCGAATCGCCGGAAAGAGAGAAGGAGAAAGTCATGAACAGGGAAGAAATAAATTGGCTATTACAAACGATCTACGACGCCAAAGACGCGGAACTATTCATCCGGGCGCAGTTTGAGCACGGGAGAATTCCCGTGAAGGTTATGAACCAAGTAGCCCGGGAACAGGGCTGGATGCACCGCAGAGAGAATCGATTTTTCGCCGCGGCGGCTAGTAACCAGGCCCGATACGCTGCAGCGGAAGCATCAAATGCGGCTGCCTGACTGTTAGCGCCCCTCCAATGCCTGACCGGCATTTGCTGATCTATAGCTCCGGGGCGCTCTCCGTGAAACTTGCGCTTGCTTCCAATCGCCTGGCTTAGGCCGCGGTTCGCGAAAGGATGCCAATGTTAAAGGTAACAATCGACGGTACAGCATACGAGGCGGGGAGCGGAGACCGCCTGATCGATGTCATCAATCGGGCGGGGGTAAAGATTTCACAGGTCTGCTATCACCCTCAGATGGGTCCCATCCAGACGTGTGACACGTGCATGGTAGAGACAAACGGCCGGCTTGTGCGAGCCTGCGCAACCACGGTGTCCGAAGGGATGAAAGTCCTGACAAAATCCGAAACAGCCAGCGCAGCGCAGCGAGAGGCATTTAACCGGATTCTGAGCAATCATGTTCTCTACTGCACGGTTTGCGACAACAACAACGGAAACTGCACTGTTCATAACACCGAGAAGTTGCTGGCGATCGAACATCAGTCGATTCCGTATCGCTCTAAGCCCTACGAAGAAGACCACACCAACCCTTTCTACCGGTATGACCCGCAGCAGTGCATTCTTTGCGGGCGATGCGTGCAGGCCTGCCAGAACGTACAGGTGAATGAAACGCTTTCAATTTGCTGGGAGGATCCTCATCCGCGCGTTTTATGGGATGGGGGCGCAGCGATTGGGGAATCGAGTTGTGTCTCCTGCGGCCACTGCGTCACGGTTTGCCCGTGTAATGCGCTGATGGAAAAATCCATGCTGGGGCATGCAGGATTTCTCACGGCACTGCCAAAGACGGCCTTGGGCGGGATGATTGACGTAGTGAAAGGCGTCGAGCCGGACACAGGCTACGGAGCGATTCTGCAGCTTTCGGAGGCCGAATCGCACATGCGGGAGTCTCGCGTCCGCCGCACGAAGACGGTGTGCACGTATTGCGGTGTCGGATGCAGCTTTGATGTTTGGACCAAAGATCGGCACATTCTGAAGGTTGAGCCCCTGGAAGGGCCGACGAATGGCATTTCGACTTGCATTAAGGGGAAGTTTGGCTGGGACTTCGTGAACAGTCCGGATCGCCTCACGAAACCCCTTATTCGCCAAGGCGGCGAATTCCGCGAAGCCTCCTGGGAAGAAGCCCTCGATCTGGTGGCTCGCAAGTTTGCAGAGATCAAAGCCAGGAATGGACCGGATTCGCTGGCGTTTGTCTCCTCGTCCAAATGCACCAACGAAGAAAGTTATCTGATGCAGAAGTTGGCGCGTGCCGTCATCGGCACCAACAACATGGACAACTGTTCACGCTATTGCCAGGCGCCCGCCACGGAAGGTTTGTTTCGCACCGTGGGCTATGGCGGAGATTCTGGCTCCATCAGAGATATAGAGAATGCCGGACTGGTGCTCATCATCGGGAGCAATACGGCCGAAAGCCATCCCGTCCTGGCTACCCGCGTAAAACAAGCGCACAAGCTGCGCGGGCAAAAGCTGATTGTCTCCGATTTGCGCGAACACGAAATGGCGAAGCGCGCCGATCTCTTCTTGCACCCCGCGCCGGGAACCGACATCGTTTGGCTTTCCGCGGTCAGCCGCTATCTGCTGGAGAACGGCATGGCCAACACGAAGTTTCTGGATCAATGGGTGAATGGACTCGAGGAATACAAAAAGAGCCTTGCGCCGTTCACCATGGAGTTTGCCGCGAAGACTTGCGGCCTTTCCGAGGACACCCTGAAAGAAGTTGCGCACATGATCGCCAAGGCCGATGGCGTCTGCGTTCTCTGGGCGATGGGCATCACGCAGCACAGCATGGGGTCCGATGCCTCGACAGCCATATCCAATCTGCTTCTGATCACTGGCAATTACATGAGGACGGGTACCGGCGCGTATCCATTGCGCGGGCATAACAATGTTCAAGGCGCGAGTGACCACGGAGCGATGCCAGATTTCCTGACGGGCTATCAATCGGTCGAGGACTCCGAAGTCCGGGCGCGATTTGAAGCGAACTGGAAGGCCCAGCTTCCCGCGACGAAGGGGCTGGACAATCACGAGATGATCGAAGCGATTTACGAAGGCAAGCTAAAGGCGATGTACGTGTTCGGCGAGGAGATGAGCCTTGTGGATTCCAACGCAAACTTTGTTGGCGAGGGGCTCGCAAAATTGGAATTTTTCGTCGTGCAGGACATCTTCTTCAGCGCCACATGTCGGTTTGCCGACGTAGTGCTGCCTGCCGCTCCAAGTCTTGAAAAAGAAGGTACATTCACGAGCACGGAACGGCGGATCCAGCGGCTCTACGAGGTATTTGAACCCTTGGAAGGCAGCCGGCCGGATTGGCGAATCATTCAGGATATTGCCAATCGTCTCGGCGCAAACTGGAACTACCAACATCCTTCCGAAATTTATCGCGAAATCGCGTCGTTGACGCCACTATTCGCAGGCGTGAGTTACGAAAGACTTGTGGGATTTAAGTCCCTGCAGTGGCCGGTGGCATTGGACGGGACGGATCAGCCGCTGCTCTATACAGAAGAGTTTGCCTTCCCGGACGGCAAAGCCATACTCTTCCCTCTCTCGATTACAAAACCGACTGACCAGCCCAATGCCGAGTTCGACCTGCATCTGAACAACGGCCGCCTGCTGGAGCATTTCCACGAAGGCAACTTGACGTATCGGGTTGATGGAATTCGCAAAAAGACTCCCGATGTCTTTGTCGAGGTCTCACCGGAACTGGCGGAAGAGCGCGGCATTCAGAGCGGCACTTGGGTTCAGCTTACGTCACGCTATGGACAGGTTCGCGTGCGTGCGCTTGTAACTGACCGAGTTCGCGGCAAAGAACTCTACATGCCTATGAATTCGGTAGAGAGTCCCGTCAATCGGCTGACCAGCAGCCACACGGATGTCGTGACTCACACTCCCGCTTACAAAGAGGCTTCGGTTCGACTCGAAGTGTTGCAAGAAGTAGGCGAAAACCCACTGCCGCGGATAAACCATCGCTTTGGTCATCCCACACCCCAGAACGGCGTCGAAGTGGAGCGGAAATGGAACCGCACAGATTATCGGATTCCCGGTAAGGCACTCGTTCAGATTCAAGCGGACTAGAAGCAAGGGGAGAGAATATGGCTAGGCCGATTCCACTGGAGATAATGAAGCGCGATCCCCGCGAAGAGCTGCGTGTTCGGCTGCAGCAAGCGCCCGTCGACCATGCCGAGGCGGTGCTTGCCAGTTTTGAAGTGCTGCAAGGTCTACACGACCAGGGCGTTCTCGAACTGCTGCGCGGTGTGCTCGGCGGGGGCGATAAGATCCTTGAAATTGTTGTGGAAGCGACGAAGACGCCGGAAGCGATTCGCGGCATCCGCAATCTTTTGATCCTGACCAAGATCCTGGGAGCGATTGAACCGGAACTGCTTGAGAAATTCGCTCAGGCTGTTCCCGATGCCCTTGAAGGTGTAACGAAGGCGCAAATAGCAGAACCGCCTGGTTTCTGGGGGATCATAAAGATATTCCGGAGTAAGAGCCTGCGTCGCGGACTCGCCGTAGTGAACAACCTGCTTGAAGCCTGGGGGAGGAATTTTTCTGCTCCAAAGCCACTTTGAGCCGATATCTCGGTTCGAAAGTTTACTTGGTCGGATGCGAACGATAATAAGCGCCTTGTCGGACGACTTCTCACCTGAATGGAATTGAGGATGGAAATTTCTTCATTCAGATTGGATGCGGAGAAAACGTATGCGGGCGGCTACCTGCGTATCATGGGTCTATTTCTCAATACCGTTGTGTTTCAGCCCGGCGGGCCAGGTAGATTCCGCGCAGGAACCCGGCGTTCACCGTCTGGCGTAGTCTTTGGCGCCCGTAAAAAAGCCGCGCTTTTACGGCGCTAATTGAGGTGCCCAGGATCTGGGCCGTTTCTTCGACAGAGCGTTCTTCGATGTCACGCAGCATCATTGTTCTTCGAATTGCCGGGCGTAAGCGACCGATCGCGGCGGTCAAGAGCTCAGTACGCTCGCGGCGCCAGCAAGATTCTTCGGGGCTTGGCCGCTGGTCAACGAACGCCTCTGAGGTGGATTTCGCGCCATCGTCCTCTCTCTCAGGCAAAACCTCAAGGAATCCCCGCCTTCTACGGAGCATCATCAAGGCTTCGTTCATGGTGATGCGCGTGAGCCAAGTCGAAAACCGCGCTTTTTCTTGGAAGGAATCGAGATGAAGGAAAGCCTTGTGAAAGCTCTCCTGGGCCGCATCTTCGGCATCCTCCCTATTGTTCGTAATGCGTTGCGCTACCGCCAGCACTCTCGCTTTGTAACGCGAAACCAATTCCTCAAAAGCGCGCGTATCACCAGACTTTGCGGCTGCCACCAATGTGCTGTCGGAGTCTTTGCCTTTGCCGGCTGCCATAAGTGTTTCCATGAGTACGAGCCTCCACCGCAAGTTCCTTACGAAGCGGTCGCTACTGAAACAGCAATCCATGTGCCAGCGCCTGCGAGAGACGAAAACAGTTTGAAAGTGACTGGAAAAGTGGGGGATACACCGATTTGCGAGCGCGGTAGCGAGGCGAGTCTTTCTGTCAGACTGTCGGACTTTTGGCATTCCGTCTATTAGGCTGGATGAGCCGAGGGTGCTCGATCCTTGTGTGTGAAGAAAGGAAGACTTACCAGTCGCAAATCCCGGGGGCACAAGTCAAATTGGCGAGGACTCTCGTCATCCAGAACGAAGGCCGGGAGCAACAACCTTCTGGCAAAATGTTTTGGCATCGGACCAGAATCGTGTCTCGGGTCGTTCCAGCCGTGTGTCCCCATCAGCTAAGCCTTATTCTGATGCAAAAACCAATGCCAAATTTTGGGGATGCAGCTATAGTCAGAATGATTAACATGGGATCCGCACTAAAGAGGAGCATCGTCGGGCGCCATGCCGGTAAGAAAGCTGCTTGTCCACTTGCGCGGCGTGACGTCGCGACCCAACAAGTTCGTCGAGGCGAGTCGGCGGCGAATCTTTCCCGGTCTGAGGAAATCGGGTTTAACGGCAGTGGGTGCTCAGGAACCTGATGATGAACAGTAGCGATCCAAGAATGGATGTGGAGTCGCAGCTCGTGGGCATTTGGACTGTCGAGGATGCTCTAGGACGCGCGAGTTTTTGTTTTGCCCAACCCGGCAATCCTGAGGCGGTCGTATGACTGCCCCGGAAGCGCCTCGGGTTTTCATCATTGATGATGATGCCGATGTGTGCGCGTCCATCCAGGGCTTGCTGAAGACGGTGGGCTTGTCGTCCGAGAGCTTCGGGGCGGCGGAAGAATTTCTACGCCACAAGCGACCGGAGGGGCCCAGCTGCCTGGTTCTGGACGTTGGACTTCCTGGAGTCAGCGGTCTGGACTTTCAGCGTCAGTTGGGGGAGGCCGGTATCCAGATTCCGATCATTTTCATCACCGGTCATGGTGATATACCGATGACGGTTAAGGCCATGAAGTCGGGTGCGATTGAGTTTCTGACCAAACCATTCCATGACCAGGCTTTGCTGGATGCCATCCGCCTGGCTTTGGATCGGGACCGGATGGCGCGTCAACAACGGGTTGAGCTTGGCGAATTGCAGAAGCGGTACGCGACGCTGACTGCGCGCGAGCGCGAGGTCTTAGTCCAGGTGGTTTCGGGTAAGCTCAACAAACAGATTGCTTCTGATTTGGGGACCAGCGAAATTACAGTGAAGATCCATCGCGGCCAAGTGATGCGGAAAATGCAGGCTGATTCGCTTGCCGAACTGGTTCGAATGGCGGCGAAACTGGAGATTGTCCCCGGTAAACAGTAACCAGGTGGCGGCGAGCCTGCGCCGCCCAGGCCCGTCGGCCGACTCGCACCTTCTCGGCTTAACCTCAGCACTCTCAAGCCTCTATGGACTGGAGACGCCAGCCTCACCGCAGGCACATTTGCGCCCGAAAGCACTATACCAAAGTATAATTGCGCAGCTTTGGCGCGGCGATAAGATTTCGACCATGGCCAACCAGGGGAAGTCCAAACTAATAGCGATTGTCGACGATGATGATTCCATGCGTAGCGCACTGCAGGGCCTTCTGGAATGCGCCGAACTGCAGTCGCATTCATTTGCCTCGGCCGAAGAGTTCCTGAAGTCAGGCAAACAGCATCAGGTCGCTTGTTTGATCGCAGACATCCGAATGCCGGGAATGTCCGGTCTGGAATTGCAGGCGCACCTGAACGCCGAACGTTGCCGAATTCCAATTATTTTCATCACCGCTCACGGGGACGAGAAAATGCGGATGCAGGCGTTGAGAGCCGGCGCGGTGGAATTTATGACAAAGCCGTTCAACGACGAGGCACTGCTCGACAGTGTTCGGGCGGCTCTGGAAAATTGAGCTAGCCCACTGCAGCTCGCACTGTGGCGCTCAAGGAGGTCCTTCGTGGCATCAGTTGCAAGTTTGAGGTCCGGCGACCAGGACCGTAGCCCGCGCAGATTCGAGCAGATCATTGGCAACAGCCCTGCGCTGGAAAGAGTGCTACAGCAAGTCGAACAGGTCGCGCCCACGGATTCCACGGTCCTTATCCAGGGCGAAACAGGAACCGGCAAGGAATTGGTCGCGCGCGCGATCCACAACCTCAGTATGAGGTGCGGCCAACCGATTGTTAAATTAAATTGCGCTGCAATTCCATTCGATCTGCTGGAAAGCGAGCTTTTTGGCCACGAACGGGGCGCATTCACTGGAGCCATCGCGCAAAAGATTGGCCGTTTCGAGCTAGCCGACAAAGGCACCCTCTTTCTAGATGAAGTGGGAGACATTCCCGCGGGTCTGCAGCCCAAATTGTTGCGTGTCCTGCAGGAACAGGAGTTTGAGCGCCTGGGTAGCGCCCGGACCCACCAAGTGGATGTCCGGCTCGTTGCTGCGACCAACCGTAATCTGGCTGACATGGTGAAGAGGAATGAATTTCGCAGCGACCTTTATTACCGTCTGAACGTGTTTCCGATCCCGTTGCCCCCGCTACGGAGGCGACGTGAAGACATTCCAGCGCTGGTGGAGCATTTTGTGGCCACTTATGCCCTCCGAATGGGCAAGCAGATCGAACACATTTCTCGTGAAACCATGGCTGAAATCACTTCTTATCCGTGGCCAGGCAACATTCGCGAGCTTCAGAATTTTATAGAGCGAAGCGTAATCCTCACTTGTGGCAACGCCCTGGAGTGCCCTCTCGAGACCCTGAAAAGTGCCTCGGCGGCGGAAAGCGTTGAGGCGATTACGCTGGAGGACGTGGAGCGAGATCACATTTGCAAGATTCTGGAAGAGACCCGGTGGGTGGTTGCCGGCCCCAACGGGGCAGCCGCTCGTCTGGGAATCAAGAGATCCACACTTTACTTCCGAATGCAAAAACTAGGCATCTCCCGGGCCAATAAGGACAACGCTCCGGAAATGCCGCGATGAGCTTTAGGAGCTAGCGCGATGGCCGCCGCGGTGCGGAATACCGGAGTCGACGTCGTCGGACACCTGCCTTGGGGCACGCATTTCTGTCTCTTTTACGAAACGAGAGAAGATCTACTCGAAACACTGGTGCCCTACTGCAAAGCTGGATTGGAGAACCATGAGTTCTGCCTATGGGTGGTTGCGGAACCGCTTCGGCAGGAAGACGCCAGGCAAGCATTGAAGCAGACGGTTCCTGATATAGATCAATACCTTGCCGACCAGAGCATTGAAATCGTCACGGCTCGCGACTGGTATCTCCACGGCGGCACGTTTGATCTCAACAGAGTGATTCGCGGTTGGAACGAGAAACTTGCGCGCGCATCGGCCAGGGGCTACGCCGGTGTCAGGGTAACTGGAGATACCGCTTGGCTCAAAAAGAAAAACTGGAAGGACTTCTGCGAATACGAGGATTCACTCAACCTGGCTGTCGCCGGTCAGCGTTTGACGGTACTCTGCACTTACCCGCTCGCCGCGTGCGGAGCTTCTGAAATCCTGGATGTAGTGCGGACACATCAGTTTGCGGTAACCAAACGGCGCGGGAGTTGGGAAGTGATCGAAACCGCGGGCCACAAGCAAGCCAAGGCTGAGATCAAACGCCTGAATGAGGAACTTGAACAGCGTGTCCAGGAACGGACTAGCCAACTGACGGCCGTCAACAGAGAGCTGACAAAGGAGGTTCTCCAACGTCAGCGGGCCGAAGAAGCGTTGCGGCGGAGCGAGGGTTACTTAGCGGAAGCACAGAGGTTGACCCATACAGGGAGTTGGGCATGGAACGTGGCCACTAGACACAGTGTCTACTGGTCACAAGAAAATTACCGCTTGTTTGGCTTCGATCCGGAAGGGGGTATACCGTCAGACGAAGTGCTTTACCACCGCGTTCATCCGGAGGATCGAGACAGGGTAGGCAGAGCAACGATTCTTGAAAACCTGGACGAAGGCGCCGACTTCGATGTCGATTTCCGAATCGTTCTTCCAGGGGGAGCGATTAAGCACGTCCGCTCGACGGGTCACCCCGTTCGCAACATATCCGGCGATCTCCTGGAATACGTCGGTGCATCCATAGACGTGACCGAACGCAAGCGGGCGGATGAAGAGCGCGAGAGATTGCGCCAGGTTCAAGCGGATCTCGCGCACTTAAGTCGGGTGACGACGATGGGCGAGTTGACCGCTTCGCTGGCGCATGAGATCAAGCAGCCGATAACCGCGGCAGCCATAAACGCCAGAACGTGTTTGCGATGGATTGGTCGTGATGAGCCTGACCTGGCAGCCGCAACCGAAGCCGCATCGAGACTCGTTAATGACGTGACGCGCGCGGCAGATATCATCAGCCGAATCAATTTGCTGTTCAAGAAGGACGCGCAGCAGCGGGAGTATGTTGCTCTAAACGATCTCATTCGTGAAATGATTGTCTTGCTGCGCAGCGAAGCGAACCGCTACTCGATTTCGATCCGCATCGAGCTTGCGGAGGATCTTCCCAAGCTCATGGTCGACCGCGTACACCTGCAGCAGGTTTTCATGAACCTCATGCTCAATGGCATCGATGCCATGAAGGAAACAAATGGCGGAGGTGAACTTACCATCAAGTCGGAAGCCCGCGATGGCCATTTGCTTATCTCGGTCAGCGATACCGGTGTGGGATTGCCCCCCGGGCAGGCGGACCAGGTCTTCCGGGCATTCTTTACCACCAAGGATAACGGGACCGGTATGGGGCTTCCGATCAGTCGGTCAATCATAGAGTCGCACGGCGGCCGCTTATGGGCCGTTGGCAATTCCAGCCGGGGCGCGACCTTTCAGTTCACCCTGCCCGCCGCGGTTGCGGCGCACGCATAATTTCTTTCTCCACCGGCGACGAGGGATCCGTCCTCAGTCTGTTCTTCTCAAGGATTCTCCAGCGAAACTGCCAAAGCCGAGTTCGGACGCGACGACTACTCAGCTGTGAGTGTGGGGAGTTACTTCGCACAGGACTTCCTTAACGAACCGCACGTGAATCTTGCGACAGAATGCCGACAGACTGTCGGCATTCTGGCCACTTTCGTACACCGTGAGAGCTGTTTAGACCTGTGGCGGACGTGTCACAGCGAGTTCCAGGCGCTCGCAATGACGTGTCAGTGCGGGAGACATGACAGAGTCGGGTGTTATATGACGCTCGGCCATCCGAGAAAACGTGGAAGATCAGGGATTGCATTGAGTGGCACAAGGATTGCTCCCTAAGCAATGATGCGCGCCACGCGGTGGGATTCGAATCCCTTTTTTCGCGCGAGGTAGAGAGCATTGAGAGCACGTTTTGTGACAATTGCGTCGACGAAAGACTCGGATGGAGAACTTCAGGCTCAAAGTATTTCGTACGGTGGCCACGCACCTCAACTTCAGCCGTGCCGCTGAGGAACTGCTGCTGACGCAACCGGCCGTGACGCAGCAAATCAAAGCGCTCGAGGAACAGCTTGGGGTACCGCTTTTCGATCGCACGGGAGGGCGGATCACCGTGACTCAAGCGGGACAAGCTCTTTTGCCGTACGCCGAAAAACTCAAGGCGCTCGCTGAGGAAGCGCAATCTGTGGTGGCGAATGTTTCCGGAAAACCCGGAGGGCAGCTTGCACTCGGGGCTTCACAAACAATCGGCCAGTATCTGTTGCCGAGCCTGATTGCCGGGTTTCTGCGTGAGAATCCGCGTGTTGCCATCACCGTGATGAGCGGAAACACGGATCACGTTCTTGACGCGCTCGCCGAGCAGAGAACACACCTCGCATTGATTGAGGGACCGGCCCTCCGCAAGGACATCCATCTGGAGCCGTTCATGGAAGATTTTCTCGTCCTTGTCGTCCCGGCAGATCATGTCTGGGCGAACCAGGAAATTGATCTCGAAAAATTGAAAGAGGCCCCGTTACTGGTGCGTGAGTTCGGCTCTGGCTCGCGCAGAGTGGTGGAAAACGCTTTGACCCTGGCGGGCCTCAAGCGGAAGGATCTGAAAACCAGAATGGAGTTCGATTCGACGGAGGGGCTGTTGAGCGCGGTCGAGGCCGGGCTGGGAGTAACCTTCGTTTCGCGCTGGGCCGTGCGAAATCAACTGACGCTGGGAACGCTCAAGCTTGCACGAGTTCGCGGAGTAACGTTCTCGCGCATGTTCTCTCTCGCCTACCAGGCTGGCCCTGAACCCATCGGCAATGCCGGTGCATTTCGCTCTTTCCTGTTTGCCCACTCCCACGAATTGGCCCCGAGAGTCACGGGAAAAACCGCCAAGAATTCCATCGAACCGATGTCCGGGAAGAAATCGACTCCGGAGAACCCTGCGATCAAGCATGAACACACGCGCAATCAGTTTCAGTCACGCGCCGTTCCCGCTAGGAATGCTAACTAGAGTGCGCGCAATTCTTACTGGCACTGACCGCCGACAACAACTGGCTGCCCAGGACTGCGTCTGCGTTGCGGATGCGAAAAAGCGCGAACGTGGCTCTGTAACGGCGGTGCTCGGGCCGAAATCGGGCGCCGCAAAACTTATACCGGATAAGGATTTCTGCTTGGACGATTTTCTTGACAAGCAAGACACTGACATTGTCAGTGGCAGTGAAGGTTGAAAGGAGCAGTAAAATGAACCACAAAATTGCAAAGATTATGGTGGCGGCGGTATTCGCGGCCACCGTGAGTGGCCAAGCAAACGCGAGCACCCATTCCAGGTCCATCGTCGTGGAGTCTCCCTCGAATCTGCCGGAGATTGCGCAACGCAAAAGTGAAGCTATGTACATCCACGAAACGGGTGGCGGACAGACCATGCTTTACCTGGAACAGGACAATGGGCGGAGACTCGCGATCCTCGATATCTCCGATCTGGCTGCAATTCGGCCCGTGGGAGAAGTGACTATCGCAGCCAAATCGCCGTATGACTTTGTTGAGACTCTAAGTGACTCGGCGGCCCTCATTCACTATCGTGATCATTCCGGATTTGCAGTGATTAATTTCAAGAAGTTCAAAGCGCCGGTGCTGACCGAAGCGCCCCAATTCGAACACCCGGCTGAGGCGGAAGCCATTGGACAAGCCGGCTTGATGCTCACATCCATGAACCATCCCATTACCCAGGCGCTGGATCCCAAATACGAAATCTTTGATATGTCCGATCCATCCAACCCCGCAGCGATCGCGACTGTCGACGGGGTTACGCAGCGAATGGAACGGCCAGAGACGGGCACAGTCTTTATGTTGAGCGATAGCGGCCTTACCGTTGTGCGGCAACCCGGCGTGGAACAGGAATACGAGATCGAGACCACGTACGTCAATTAAACATGGTGCCCGCGCTTTACTTAAACGGACCGACCAAACCAGGGAAAAGCGGCTCCTCAATTGGAGCCGCTTTTGCGTTTGAGCGCGATTCGTTTGGAGAGTTGTCCAACCATCTATAGGAGGAATATCGTGGCTAACATCACTCGCAGATCCTTCCTGACCGTCGCCCCGGCGGGCCTGGCTACCCTCGGCGCACTTGCCGGAACTTCTCAGTCAGCAGAGGCGCAACTTGTCTGGCAAACCTCTGACTGGAAGATCGCGGCATTTCGGGCGCTGACCGGCGAACAGGCACGAATCAAGCAACTCTACGACATCACAAGGATTGGGGAAGGAGGATTCCTGAACAATATCAAGAATTCTCTGAACGGTCTGCACTTCGGTTTTGGCATTCCTGACAACCAGATAAAGATTGTTGGCGCCTTGCATGGACCGGCAAACCTGCTGAACTTCGATGACTACATCTGGAGCAAATACCAGGTCGGCCAGTGGTTGAATGTTACCGATCCGGTGACCGGAAACTCCGCCGTGAAAAACATCTTTTACCCCAGCAAGAATACGCTGAGGGGCCGGGCGGTTTCGAAAGACCCTAATGATCCGGGCTCGGTCTATCAAGACACGAGCATGGAGGCGCTGCAATCAAGAGGAGTGCAGTTCTTGGCGTGCCACACCGCCACGGAGGAACAAGCGCGGGTTCTCGTCCGCCGAAACAACCTGTCGCAATCGCCTGAAAATGTAGTGACCGATATGCTCGCGCACACCGTACCGGGAGTGCTTGTGGTCGCATCAATGGTTGCTGCTATCGCCCTTTTGCAGAATCAAGGGCGCTACAGCTACATCACCGTATAAAGAGTGGAGCAGATTCAGCACGCCGCTGAAGGAGCTTACTCTTGGTGGCGAAAGGAGTTACTTAGGATCGCCGGGATTTGCGTCCGGGCGAGAGCGCGAGTCCGCGCGTCTGAACCGGCGTTCCTGGCGAAGCATGAAGTATTTTGGCGCCTCGATCCAAGCGCGGAAGTCCGGCCAAAGCAACCAGAGCAGAAACAGGGCAAGCAGAATCCCGGAAATTGCGATCATAATCAGATTGATCACTGTTTTGGGCCCTCCTGCGGCGTGCCGTACAAGGAGCGCACGTAGGCAACCAGGGAGTGCCGCTCGAATTCACCGAGTTGGCTTTTCCAGGGCGGCATCGCCGTGCCTGGCACGCCATTTTCCAAAACTTCCCAGGCTCTTTCCTCTGTCGGCTGCTTAAGGTGAAAATTCGTCGGCGCCGGCGTGAGGGTGCCGGCCACGGGTCCATTGCCGGCTCCCGTGCCTCCGTGGCAACTCGCGCAGGCTGCCGTGAACAATGCTTTGCCAGCTTCCACGCTCGCAGCGGGTTGCGTGGACGGCTGAGCACCGGCAACGTACAAGCTACGGATGTAGGCAACAAGCGCCCGCAAATCTTCGGTGGGAAGCTGGCGCCACGGCGGCATCGCCGACCCAGTGATTCCACTCCACAGGACGCTGCTTAGCCGTTCGTCGGAGAACCGGGCGGCAGTCAGGTTGGCTGGTTTGGGCAGCAGACTCGCGGAGGCCTTGCCATCGCCCCTTCCGGCCGCTCCATGGCACGAAGCACAATTCGCGGCGAAAACATTTGTGCCGTGGCTTATCTCTTCCTGCAAGTCGTACGGGTTCGACGAAGGATGCAGAACGGGGGCGCTATCGCTGAATCCTCCCGTCATGGCAATCGGAACGGTTGGAGGGGTGGCCTTGCCTGAAGGATCGCTGGCCATCGCCATATCCACCGATGTTTCAGGCGTGCCGCTCATCGCCAACGTCTGCTGGTCGAAGCCGGAAAGTTTTCGAGCACGCCCAAGTGATTGGAGGTATGCCAGCAAATCCAGCGCTTCCTGTGTCGGCTGATTAGCGGTGCCGTTGAATAGCCAGGGATAGGAAGGCATAACCGAATCGCGCACGACGAAACGGGGATTATAGAGATGAGTGAGTTGCCAGTCTCGGGGATGAAGGTTGAATTCGCGCGCCAGGTCGGGCCCGATTCGGCGCGTGCCCCAAAGCTGCGGGTAATCATACTTGGTCTCCCAGGCCTCGGTCGGCGCGCCGAAACGCCGCACATCCGCCGCTAGAGACCGGATCTGCTCCGTGTGACAGTAGGCGCATCCTTCGCGCCCATAAATGACTCTGCCCCGTTGTTCGGAGGCGGTGAGCGGTAGCATGGCGGCTGGGGCCACCCGCTTGATTTGATCCGCCAGTTCTTTTCCTGGAATGATCGCGAGAACAAGAAAAGAGAGGGCGAAGAAACCCACACCCGCGCCAAAGGTGACCACGTGCGCGTAGCTAAGCCAACCAGTCGGCATGTGCTCGTATGAAACTTCCGGGACTTCATCGAATGCGACTTTGTTTTCTTGAGCCCCGTGACCCGCCGCGAAGGCGGTGGCCTCGGACAACTTTGGCCCAGTAACTAGAGAAATCCAGAAAAGAAGGAAGCCCGCCAGAATGGGCAGCCCCGAAAATGTACGGATCAGCCAATAAGAGGCAACGGCGCGGACAGAGTCCATCCATGGCGCGCTTGACTCCCATACCTGAGCCTCTACCAGGCCCGCGATCGTAAGATCGGTGACCATTAGCGTCAGGCCCATCGCAAGAAGCCAAAACGACCAATTCATCATTCGCTCGTTGTAGCGCGTTCCGGGCATGCGTTGCCACATATGAGCGATGCCACCTAGGGCGATGAAACTTGCAAAACCGATCATTGCCAAATGGGAGTGGCCAATGACGAAGTCGGTGAAATGGATAAAGCGATTGACGGGCATGAATGCCTGTACCGAGCCCTGCAAACTCACTACAAGATAGGAGACGACACCAAACCAGACGAATCGCAGGGGCACGTCCTTGGCCGCCGTTCCACTGCTTCTGGGCAGCGAAAGCAGAAGGTTGGTAACGACCAAAATCACGTCCATTCCCTGATAGGCCGAAGCGACGATGGCACCTTTCTGCGCGGCCATTGGGATTGCTGAGTACACGTAATGGTGAGTCCCATTTAAGGGGTAAACGAAGAAAAGCAGCCAGAAGCCCACCATCGACAAGAAGTGACTGGAGATCGGACGGTGCGTGGTAGCGGGGATGACGTAATAAGCGATGACAAGGGCAAAAGGCGTCACGAACAGGCCCACCGCATCGTGAATCCAGAGGCCGCTGAAGGCTGCGCCCCGCGCGCCGGGAACCAGCCACGGCAAAAGATTCCCAACCGGGTAGGCAAGCATCGTGAAGACAATGCCGCCGATGATGTACCAAGCACTGACAAAGAGGTCCGAGAGCCGAGCTTTCAGGAAAGGCAGGACAAACTCGAAAACCATCAGAATGAAGCCAAGGACGACGAAGGCAGCTACGACGAGCGGAAACTCCGCCCATTCCAACGGCTGGCTGAAGCCGGCGAGGACAAGTACCCAGCCGGGGAGCACGACCGCAAAATTCCAGATCCAGAAAAGCAACCATCCCAACTTGCGGCTTAACACTGGCCGGTTCGCAAGGCGCGGCACAACGTAATAAAAGAACGCCAGGAACGCGTTGCCCAGCCACCCAAAAAATATGCCCTCTGTGTGGTTGTAACGCAGCCGTCCCCACGTAAGCCAGGAATGGCCTCCGAGAAATTCGGGAAAGGTGAACTTGGTGGCCACCAGAATGCCGAACATTGCCGAGATCACTACGCCGACCAGTGACGCGATGACGTGGGCGCGGATCAGGCCATATTCAACCGATGGAAGAGCTCCCCAATTTTGGTCATTTCCTCGCTCCGTTAGGGAGGAGGAATGTTCAGCAAAAGTCGTCATTTACTTGCACCTTTGGCGGCATTTTTGTCTCGATCGAAACTCCGCAAAATCCAGGTCGCCAGCGCGATCCGGTCATCCACCGACAAGTTGGACTCCAACGGGCCTGGTGCAAAATTGCCCCATCCTGGCCGTGGATGAGTCACTGCGGCGGCTAATCGAGCGCGCAAATCCGAATCGCCGGACGAGTTAGGAAATTCACGGCGATAGAAGTTCACAATTTCCTTGTAGTTGGGTCCGCTGGAGCGTGCCGCCATTTCATGGCAACCCGCGCATTGCCGCTGAGAAATTTGCGCGCCGCGGGCAAGCAGTGAACTCTCGTCCTGCGTGATCTGGGGAAGGACCGCTTCCCCGGCGGCAACCGGTTTGCGCCGCGCTTCTCCAAACAGGCGGCGACGGTCGCGTGTTCCCCACCAAGCGAGCAGCGCCCCCAGAAGCAGCACGGAAACTAGCAGGCGTAACGGCGTCCGTGACGGCGACTGATGCTCACTTCCCAATCTATTCGCCATATGTGCCTTTAGGAGCTTGACCAGAGTCAGGCTTTCCGTTGATCGAAACCAGGTAGTCCGTAATTTTCAGCGCCTGCGCATCCGAGATATGCGCGCCGTAGACATCTTTCATCTTCTTGACCTCGCTCAACCATGTGGATCGGGGAAACCGCGGCTGCATAGTGACGTATCGCGGTGAATGGCAAATGACGCAAGCGGCGACAAATTCTTCACGACCGGGACCGGGCGGAAACACGGGCTCGTTATGCGGCATCACGATGGTATGAACTGGATCGTCTGGTTTTGAGTCAGGCATCGATTGCGTTTTTCCGTCCGCGCCACCATGTTCTGGTTCCTTGGAGATGTTTGACGAATGTCCGCAGCCCACGGCCAATGCCGCAAGCCCCAGCGAGAGAAACAAATTCATTATTCTTGGGGCCATGTGTTGTCACTCCACCTTTACATCCACTTGCGAGATCACATTCCACATGAAACCGCTGCGGTTCCACTGTTCCTTGCTTTGCGTGTCACCCGCGGCATTTGTCGCGCGAGCCATCAGTCGAAATGGCCCCCGATTTTTCGGCGTCCAGGACGCCCGCCACCGCCGCCAAGAATACTTTCCGAGTTCCGGGTCCAGTCGGGCATCCGCCCAAGTGGTTCCGCCATCCATCGACACCTCCACTCGTCGAATTCCGTAACCGGCGTCGAATGCAACGCCTTCCATCTCAGCGGGCATTCCGGGTTGTAAGATTTCATCGGGCTCGGGACGAACAATTATGGAACGCACGTTGAATCGGTTGATGGGCACCGTAACCTTGGCCATGTCCTTTGGAGACTCAGTGCCATTCGGTCCGCTGGGGATGCGATAGGCTTTGTCCGTCCAGAAATTGTGGAATGCCGCGGGCAACACGGTGATGTCGCTGAGAGCTTTCACCCAATACGTTCCAAACCAACCGGGCACCACAAGCCGCAGGGGAAAGCCGTTCACCATCGGCAACGCCTGGTCATTCATGGCGTAGGCGATCATCACCTCTCCGTCCCGCGCGTGATCTATCGACAGGGCCTTCACGAAGTCGGCCACAGAAGGCAGTGGCGGCACGTCAAGCCCGTTGAACGACACATCCACGGCTCCTGGCTTCACCTGAGCACGATCCAAAATCGACTTCACGGTAACCCCGGTCCATTTCGCGTTGCCGGCTGCGCCGTGCTTCCACTGGCCGCCGGGAACGTGAGGCTCGAAGAAACTGCGCGAATTCCCGGAACATTGATTGACAGCGATGATGGAGAATGGCTCGAACTGCGATCGCAGATCGTCCACACTCAGCTGCAAAGGCTGGCGAACGTGGCCGCTGACGTTGAGCCGAAATGTTCGAAGGTCCACGGAAGTCGGAATACCTTCCAGGTGCCACCGAACAAAGAACGCTTCGTTTGGTGTCAGGTCTTGCCGGAAATAGTGCAGCGGAGTTTCCAACTGGGGCGGCCGGTCGGTAAGCAGGATCAGCTCCGTCTTTTCAGGAAACCTCGCGAGAGGGAAAGTGTTCGATGAAGCCGCAAGTACGGAGGCCATTCGGTCGGGCCAAGTCATCAGCGCCGCTCCGGCGGTTCCAGCAAGTTCAAGAAATCTCCGACGGTTCATGAAAGACATCCTTCAAACATTTTTCGTGGTCGGGTATACCGCTGAGCGGTTAGGCGAGTCCAGGCATCGATTCTGATTCGAGGCCGCCGGGGCTAACAGGCCAGGCTGGTAAGCCCGGCTTTTCCGAAGCATGCGATTCACTGCTGCACTTTGCGTCTTGATTTCAGGAATCGCCGCCAAGCGCCAAGCTCCGGAACCCATGTGACCTCGTAAATCAATTCCTGTGCTTCAATTGCGCATTCCGATTCATTCCACACCATCCGATTTTGCGTTTCCCAGTACTCGTCGACTCTCGCCGGCAGTACCGCAGCATTGATGGCTGGAGCATAACTGGCTGTTGTGCACGTCATTTTCAATCTCCTGGGCCGGAACTTCCAAAGTTCTGCGGTCATCACCGAGGGTCCGGACAGTTCCATGCATTTCGAATTCCAGTCGAAATAGTCCCTCGCCATGATCCGCAGTCCGCGTCTTAACGCAAGAACGGCCAGACTAGCGTGTCAGCAGCATTTCTTCCGCTTTGTGAAATTGAGTTAAATGACAGGCGGCGGACACTCCTGTCTACCGGGCGGCATCCAATCGGCCTCACGATTTTCGCGAAGTTCCCCGTCTTCCCCCAATGCGCGGCTTTTCAATCTCTCAGCGGTGAGTTGACGTCTATTTCGATTGGCTGCCCAGTTGCACCCTAACTCGTCAAGTGGGGTCGCGTCATTGCCCTCACTCATCACAGAAGGAGACGACAATGGTTCCCAACACTCGTGTTTCCCTCGGCCTGGCCGTTGCCCTGTCCCTATTCGCTACTACAAATCTACGGGCCCAGAACCCTCCAGACGCGACCGTGCCGGTCAAGTCGAGCTACCAGTTTCCGGTGGCGGAGGAAGACTTTGCGTCATTCTTTAAGCGGATCAGCGCGGATAAGCCGGCGGTTCAAAAACGGCAGATGGACGTGCTGAATCAACGATACGACCTAAGCGACCGACCCGACCCGAATGCCAAGATGAGTCGCGGAAAGCCTGTCCAGATGGGCGTGCGGGTCAAGCTCCATGGTGGGGTCACCTGGGATCAGCTTGCGGCCATGAGCCCAGAGGACATTAAGGCAAAGGGATTGTTTCCCGCGGGTTTCCTGCCGTTGCCCCATCCGAAAAACGAGGAGGGGGGAATGGTGTTTCCGCATTTTGTGATTGACGAAGTGAAGAAGCAGACGGGAAGAGATTTGCAACGTTTTGATGTGGACTTCGACATCCCGGATCACTTCCTGCCGGAATTTCCCGCGGGCATTTATCTGACCACTCGCCCGGACCTAGGCGATGTCTCCCAGGGAAAGATGGTGACCACCAATAACTTCTACGAGATATTCAACGGCATCTTGAATCCCAAACAGTTGGAAGGCCTACGGCTTTTGTTGACGCCATTCCCGCAACAACAGTTCAACGCGACCGCGGATCGCCGCACCGACCATCCGAGTCTGGGAGTCGCATGCCTTGATTGCCATCAGAATGGCCACACCGACAGCGCCACGCACCAGGCCGGGGACGTTCGTCCCCAGGAAGTGCGCCACCGGATCAAAACGACCACACTTCGCGGCGTCAACATCCAACAACTATTCGGCTCGCAGCGTGCGCTGAAAACAGTGGAAGACTTCACCCAATTTGAACAGCGTGCGGCCTACTTCGACGGAGACCCGGTTATTGCCACCAAAAAAGGAGTGAATATTCTGGAGCGCGGCAGCCAGATTCACGACATGGCCGAATTTCAGGAGATTCTCGATTTTCCTCCCGCGCCCAAGCTCGACGTGTTTGGAAAGCTGGACCCGAAAAAAGCCACAGCGCAGGAACTTCATGGCCAGGAAGTTTTCTTCGGCAAGGGGCAATGCTCCACTTGCCACATGGCTCCCGTTTATACGGACAACCTGATGCACGATCTGCACGTAGAGCGGTTCTACAAGGCGCAAGTGATCAACGGATTGATCGCCCCTTCTGGCGGAGACGGGCCGCTCAAGACGCAAGTTCTGCGCGGCGCCAAGGATATGCCGACCTACCTTCACGACGGACGTCTGATGACGCTGGATGACTCCGTGGAATTTTTCAATCTGATCCTCGGTACGAAGCTGACTTCGCAGGAAAAGAAGGATCTTGTGGCGTTCCTGTTGACGCTCTGAAATTCGGAAGGGGGGCACGCCATCCCGGCTGCCCTCCTCCTTTTGCTGCAAAAATCTGGCCCGGAATCTTGCCGCCGTGGGGACTTCTGCTGCTAGCTGATCACTCCTCTCGTTTTCCGCCTGTCCCTAAGTTCGGGATTGTTGAGCCGCGGGAAGCTCAATCGCTCGTTTGAGCTTGCTCAGTCCATATGTCGTCATGCCTGTCAGCCTTCTGACGGAAATCTTAATCCCCAAAAACCGGAAGCTGGCGTTCACGTTCAAGCCCTTTTCCTAGCTTGCACACCTGAAAGGAATTAACTTCCGCACGCAACAGTACTGCGCGGATGGAAACCGCGCTGCTCTAGGACGGGGACCAATCCGCGGGCATCGGGTGTAATTCAGGAGGAGACAATGTGCAGAATCGCTTCTTGCATTGTGCTTGCAGTTTTCTTGGCGAGTGCTTCTAAAGTGGCGGCCCACGACGACGACAAAGTAGCGCTACCGCCTAAAACTGACGGCGCTCCAGCTCCGAAGCCGAATGACTCGGATAAACCCGCGGCTAAAGGGAGCGAGAAGGATATTGTCCAGACAGAGCTTCATGACTTGCGGAATCTCGTCGAGGCTCAGTCTGAAGCACTTCGGGAACTGCGAAGCCGTTTAGCGGCAGTTGAAGCGGAACGGGCCGCATCCAAAGCCGTCTCCTCCCCGGCGACTGCTCCATCGGCGGAAATCGTTCAACCCGCGGTGCCCAACTCCGGCCTATCCGTCCCGGCGGCCGCAATACCGGTGGCTGCAAGGGTGCAGGGTGAGGGCAGCAACCAGAGCGAACCCAAGTCTCCGCTATATTTCAAAATCGGATCGGCCGAATTCACTCCGGGCGGTTTTCTGGATTTCGCCGCGTATTATCGCACCACGAATGACGGCGGTGGAATAGCCACGGCGTTCGGAACGATTCCGTTCAACAATCAATTGCCGCAGGGGCGTTTGTCGGAAACGCATTTGTCAGCGCAATACTCCCGCTTGTCGTTAAAGGTCGATGCGCCTCTGCCCAAGTCAACAAAGATTACCGCCTACGTGGAAACCGATTTCCTGGGCTTCCAGCCGGCAAATGCCTACCTTACGGCGAACAGTGATAGCCTGCGACTGCGCGTCTATTGGGCGAATGTGAAACACGGGAATTGGGAAGTGCTGGGCGGACAGGAATGGTCATTGATAACCCCCAACCGCGTGGGGATCTCACCGCTGACGCCCGATGTGTTCTACTCGCTGAACGAGGATCCCAACTTCCAGGTCGGCCTGATCTGGGCGCGCCAGCCACAGTTCCGCGTGGTGTATCACCCCAGCGAGAACTGGGCCTTTGCCGCATCGCTCGAAAATCCACAGCAGGTCGCGCCGGCTTCCGTCGTGTTCCCCTCGACATTTTTCCTCACGCAGTTTGATAACGGCAGCGGCGTCACCAACGCCCCAAGCAGCTCTACGAACACGGCTGTCCCCAACCTGCATCCCGACATCATCGTGAAGGGTGCGTATGATGCGCATCCCGCGGGTCACGCCCTGCACATCGAAGCCGCCGGCCTGGTGCGGAGTTTCAAGGTGCTGAACAATCTGACGACGCCGGCCACCACCAATACCATCACCGGGGGGGGCGGCTCGGTAAACTTCAACTACGAAGTAATCCACAATTTGCGTCTCATCGGTAATTCCTTCTACAGCGACGGCGGCGGCCGTTACAACATCGGGCTGGGCCCCGACGCAATCGTCAAACCAAACGGCACGCTTTCCGCGGTTCATTCCGGTTCTGGGTTGGGCGGTTTCGAATACCAGGTCGCGCCGAAGTACATGTTTTACGGCTACTACGGTGCTGCGTATTTCAAGCGCAACTTTGGGTACCTCCCGGCAACTCCCACTTCAACATGCGGGAGCCTCACTGGTTTCACTTGCGTGGGCTTCGGCTTCCCAGGCTCCTCGAACTTGTCGAATCGAGCAGTTCAAGAAGCTACTATCGGCATTATTCCGACGCTCTGGTCGAATGAGAACTACGGCAAAGTGCAAATCATCACCCAGTATTCGTACCTGACCCGCAGCCCGTGGTCGACTCTGCCCATACCTCCCGCAACCACCCCGAATCCCAAAAACGCGCACGCCAGCCTGGTGTATCTCGACGTGCGGTACACATTGCCTTAGCAGAAACCGGAAGGGTTTATGATGTGTCGGAGAGGGATTGTCCTTCTCGTTCCCAGGGCCGGAACTTCATGATGGATTGAGGACTGGAGGAATTCGTCGCATAAATTGCGGCACAAAGTTCCTATTCGTCGACCTGATTCTTTGCAAATCCATCCTCGCAGGTTCCTTACCGCTTGGTGTGTTAAGAGGCATGCCCTCGATCAGGAATTGCATCGCCAGGCCCTCGACTGTTCAGGCGAAACCTATGTATGCTGGCGCGGCAGGGGGCGAGGGAATCCCTGAATCGATGGCAGCGGCCCCGATCCTTTCGTGAAAGGGATCATTCAAAATGCCGATGAAAATTCAGGGAGTGGTCGCACGAAGAATTCGTGGTATTTGCGCCGGGTGGTCAAGTTCCTGCAACTTGTTGCGGCTTATTTGCATTGTGTTGTTTTGTTTGCTTCCGGAATGTTGCACGAGGCCGTCTGTTCGTGAACCGGTTACATTAACTCTTCTCGAAGAGTGGTCGAACAAGACATTCAGTGAGGCGCGCCAGCAGGAGTTGCAGCAATTTACCCGGGAAACGGGAATTCGGGTCAATCTCCTTCCATCCCCGGAGTCCGCCCGGCAAAGGCTGGTCTTGTGGCAAGAGTTACTCCGGACAGGCGCCTCAAGTCCGGACGTATACGGAGTGGATTTGATCTGGCCTGGGATTTTCGCGGAATATTTTGTGGATTTACGCCCATATTTCGCCAAAGAAGCCTCCCTCCAATTCCCGGCCATAACCTCCAGCTTCACCGTGAATAACAAGCTTGTGGCTATGGCGTATCGTGCCGACATCGGACTTCTGTATTATCGTACTGACCTTCTGACGCTATACGGATATCGTGAACCACCCAAGACATGGGATGAGCTGGAGACGATGGCGGCTCGAATTCAGGCCGGCGAACGAGCCAAAGGCAAGAAACAGTTTTGGGGCTATGTATGGCAAGGGGCAGCTGACGAAGCGTTGACCTGCGACGCGCTGGAATGGCAGGCGGCCGAAGGCGGCGGGCGGATCATCGAGGAGAACCAGGTGATCAGTGTGAATAATCCGCAAGCAATCCGGGCATGGCAAAGGGCAGCGCACTGGGTTGGTTCCATCTCTCCTCCAAGTGTGGTCGGATATAGAGAATGGGATTCTCTAAATGTTTGGGTCGCAGGGGACGCGGCTTTCATGCGGAACTGGCCGTCGGCCTATGTGGACAGCCAGACGGCAGGGTCCCCAATCCGGGATAAGTTCGCCACAGCCCTGCTGCCCGGTGGTATTGCAAGCCGAGTTGGTACCTTGGGAGGATGGGGTCTGGCAGTTTCCCAATTCTCGGCCCATCCCCGCGAAGCCCTGGAGCTAGTCCGGTACCTCACCAGGAGAGACGTCCAGGTGCAGCGGGCCCGTTTGCTTTCGCAGCCACCCACTCTGCCGGAGCTCTACAACCAGCCTGAGGTTTCAGAACCAAATCCTCGTTTTGAGCTTTTGAATCAAGCGTTTCGCACCGGCGCCGTTTTGCGTCCGTCCAACGTCACTGGGAAAAAATACCAGGACGTGACTGACGCTTACATCCAGGCGGTGCACTCCGTCCTCACCCGCGAAAAAAGTGCGCCGGAAGCTGCCGCGGATCTGGAGAAGGAGTTGGTTCGCATCACTGGTTTCAAGAAAGGGCCGCCACCCCGCGGCGATTAGCAGCACAACGGTGAAGGGAAGATCTGAACCCGTGATGAACCGCGCCTTAATCCGTTGCTTAAAGTTCGATCCACGAGCGGTGAACGGCACGGCATGAGTTCGAAGCCAGAAGTAATTCGATAGGAACAAGGCATGGGGCTCCACACTGCAACCGCCGTGAACCGCTGGGTCAAGAGCGCTGAGGAGAGAACTTTTTACGCCGGCCGATTCAACATCGGGCCCCGTTTAATTCTCGGCTTCGTGTTCATCATGCTGTCGATGTTAGCCGCGGATGCCGTAGTCCTCTGGCAATTCCAATTGGTCGGGACCCAAGCGGAACGTTTGAACGGTGTCGACCAGAAACTGATTGCCGTCCAACGCGTCTATACCAGCCTCTTGGTGTTCCACGATCGCCTGGAAGAGCTCGCTGATTCCCAGGACGTCGTTCGACTTGTGGAGGAGGGCGGACCCCTTCGCACAGCCGTCCTGGAGGACACCCGTCGGGCAATGAGCGCCCTGAGCCTCCCATCATTCGACCCCCTGCGAGATCCCACCATTTTGCCTACGATTCGCGTCATTCAGAACGCGCTGCCCTCGCAGCTCGAGACTATTACCACGCTGGCCAAATCCGGCGACTGGCGGGCTGTGCACCTGCGCCTGGCGAACGAAGTGACGCCGCTGGAATCTCTGACTTCCACACTCGTCGAGAACGTCGACCGGGAGGTCGGTGAAGAGCAGGCCCGAACCGTGCGCAATATTGAACGCGTGCAACGTCTGGTTTTTGTGGTTGTGCCGCTGACCGCCATTTTCACTCTGCTGATTGCCGCCACTCTCGGAGTGGCCATTACCCGAAGCATTACGAAACCTTTGGCGCGATTGGTGGAAGGTTCCGAAGCGCTGGCGCGCGGCGAGTTTCAACATCAGGTGTCCATAATCGGCAATGATGAACTCGCTCACGTCGGCCGCGTGTTCAACGATACCGCCCACCGCCTGCGAGACCTCTACGCCACTTTACAGAGTAGCGAAGATCGACTCCGCTTGGTCATCGATACGATTCCAGCGCACGCCTGGAGCACCCGGCCTGACGGCTCGGTCGATTTCATCAATCGGCGTTTCCTGGAATTTACCGGTCGATCCATGGAAGACATGCTGGGCTGGGGTTGGGGCTCCGCAATTCATCCCGATGACCTTATGCGACATGTGGAAGCGTGGCAGGCAGGCGTAGCAACCGGGGCACCGATGGAGAGTGAGGCAAGGGTGCGGCGGAAGAATGGTGAATACCGTTGGTTGCTGATCCGCAACGTGCCTTTGCGCGATGAATTGGGAAACATTGTCAGTTGGTATGGAACCGCCATCGACATCGAGGAACGCCACAGGGCCGAAGATGCCCTGAGGCGGAGTGAGGTCTATCTATCAGAAGCGCAGCGATTAAGCCGCACCGGGAGCTTCGGCTGGTGCGTCTCGACCGGCGAGATTAATTGGTCAGAGGAAACGTTTCGAATCTTCCAATACGACCGATCCACCAAACCGACCCTTGAGTCCATTCGCCAACGGGTTCATCCGGAGGATGCGGCATCCTTTCAAGAAACCGTTGCGCGGGCGTCGCAGGATGGAAAGGATTTTGAGCATGAATACCGCTTGGTGATGCCGGATGGTGCTGTCAAACATGTGCACGTCGTGGCTCGTGCGGAAAGAGAGGAGTCGGGCGAAATCGAGTTTGTCGGGGCGGTAATGGACATCACCGACCGTGTGCGTGCGGAAGAAGCGTTGAGGCAGAGCGAGGCATACTTAGCAGAAGCGCAGCGGCTTAGTCATACAGGAAGCTGGGCCTGGAAGGTCGGGACCAACCGGCAGTACTGGTCGGTCGAAACTTTTCGAATCTATGGCTTCGATCCCAACACCACAGAGCCAACTAGAGAAAACTTTCTGAGGAGAGTGCATCCGGACGATCGAGCAACTATCGAGCTGGTGGAAAAGGAGCTTTACAAGGGAAACGACGACGAATACAACTACCGGGTCATTCTTCCAGACGGCTCAATAAAATATATTAGGAGTGTCGCCCACCCAGTCCGCAGCGACTCGGGCCACGTGATCGAGTTCGTGGGAACGGTGATGGATGTCACCGAGCGCAAACTGGCGGAGGCGCTCCGCGACGGCGAGAGCCGTATTTTGGAAATGATCGCGCGCGATGCTCCGCTGAAGGAAACACTCGAGAAGCTTGTCCTGCTGGTGGAAGCCCAATTTGCCGACTTGATTTGCTCTGTTCTGCTCCTCGACGAGGACGGGGAGCACATGCATCCGGGCGCAGCCCCCAACCTTCCGGCAGACTACACCCAGGCTATTGACGGCATGAGCATCGGACCGAAGGCTGGATCATCCGGCACGGCAATGTACCGTAGAGAAACTGTCGTCGTCATCGACATTCTCCAGGATCCACTCTGGGAGTCCTACCGGGACGCGGCTGAACCCTTTGGGCTCCGCGCCTGCTGGTCCATTCCCATACTTGCGCATTCGGGTGAGCCGCTCGGTTCCTTTACGATGTATTATCCTGTGCCACGGGGTCCAAGCCCGGCTGAGACTCGCGCTTTGGAAATGGCCACCCACCTCGCCGGCATTGCCATTGAACGCAAGCTGGCGCGTGAAGAGCGCGAACGATTGCGCCAGGTGCAGGCGGAACTCGCACACGTCAGCCGGGTCACGACCATGGGAGAGTTGACCGTCTCGTTGGCGCACGAACTGAATCAACCAATTGCTGCCGCCATCACGAACGCCAGCACCTGTATGCGCTGGCTCAACACCGACGTTCCAAGTGTGGATGATGCGCGCGCCGCCGCGATCAGAGTCGTGAAGGATG
>Ga0210400_10000631_pt1 | contig 37885 bp, 49 predicted proteins | sample IncBWH26MmetaG_FD_155456 | JGI IMG/M metagenome (GOLD analysis project Ga0210400, IMG submission 155456) | Forest soil microbial communities from Barre Woods Harvard Forest LTER site, Petersham, Massachusetts, United States - Inc-BW-H-26-M | ecosystem: Environmental > Terrestrial > Soil >... | reverse complement strand
GCCACCGGGGCCGCCACCGAGGTAGCCCCCGGGGACGCCACCAGGGCCGCCACATATGCCGCCACATATGCCGCCACCGAGGCCGCCACATATGCCGCCACCCAATTATTAACAAGAAAGGATATAAAAAATGAAGTATAATACCATATACTTAAAAGCATCTGTAAAGCCCGGCCATGTTACTATAACACCAGCACTATCACAATTAAGCGATATTCACACTTTCAATCTATTCTTTTTATTAAAAGACAATGGATTTAGTGTGACAAAAGCTAGACAAATCATACAACGAGCTAACAAGGCAATGATTTTGCCAATAGTGGTGATTTATTGATAATTAATCAACAATGGCTACATAACAATAGTACATACTGACATCTAGTTGGAGGCAATATGTTAGGTCTTATAAGTTTTAAGAAGAATGGGGAAAGGCTGGGCAATGTTAGAGAGGTGCCGGCATTCTATGCCCTAACATACAATGGGCATATTATTGGCTATTACACTACATTGGAAGCCCTTAGGGTTGCTTGTGACGATGTAAGCGCTGTGATACGTGAGGAGGCAATATGAAGCTGTTTATTGCGGGTTTAGTGATATGTTGTATGCTGTCTGGCTGGGGGTTGACACCAACTATTCTATTATGTATACTGGCTGTAATGATGGAACAAAGGAGCTAATGTATGTTTACGTTTGATGAACTGTTTATTATGTGTGCATTACTCGGTTGGGCTGCAATTACTGCTATTTATGTCATTATGTTGTAAATCTCCTCCTTAATAGCCCATTCCTCGTGGGCTTAAGTGGGGCGGGCTGATGTTGAGCTGATGTTAAGATGTTTGGGCTTGTTTACAATTTGTTAACATCTCCTTAATGGCCCGCCCCTCCCCCCCACCTTGCATGCCTTCTAACAAAACCGACGGTGTAACCCAAGTAAATCGTATCTATAACAGAGGCTTATTAGTATTGAGCCGTGAAGTGAATAGACTGGCCGAGCTGTCTATAGCTGGGAAGCTTAGCCATGCCAATGGTCAGGACCTGGTGCAGTATCTAAAGCTGCTAGAGAGTATGAAAGAGGCCCAGCAGGCTATTGCCAGTGAGCGGGCTAAGCGGGCGGAGGCAGCTGCCAAGAGCTTGCCTGACGATGAGCTAGTTAGACTGACTGTAACGAAGACGTAGGGATTGTTTATTTGTGGGGGGATTTACCCCTCATCCACATTCTCACCCATAACCAACCGAAAGGGCGTCTATGCCCACATTGCACATCCCAAAGCATCTATTAGAGGCTGAGCTGGCCCGCAGGAAAGGGCTTGTCGTCCCCCTGGGCCAGTTTAGGCTAGAGGACTACCTGTTTGACAAGCAGCTGGCCTTTGTGAGGGACCTAAGTCCGTTTAAGGCCGCTGTGACAACCCGCAGGGCCGGTAAGAGTGTCAGCTGTGTGGCTGATTTGCTTCATACAGCCACCACCAATGCTGCCGTGGTGTGTCTTTATATCACCTTAAGTCGTAAGAATGCTAAGAGGCTTGTGTGGCCAGAGTTTAAGAGGCTTAACAGTAAGTTTAGCTTGGCAGGCAATCCCAATGAATCTGACCTATCAATGAGCTTCCCCAATAGGTCTGTTATATACCTGCTTGGGGCCAATGATAAGGACAGCATAGCTGACTTCCGAGGCCTTGCTATTAAAAAGGTGTATATTGACGAGGCTCAGTCCTTCCCGTCCTATATCGAGCCCCTCATAGATGATGTAATAGGCCCGGCATTGATGGACCATGACGGTCAGCTTATCCTGATAGGGACGCCAGGCCCTATCCCCAACGGCTACTTCTTCGAGCTAACTAAGAATGCCAACTGGTCCCACCATCACTGGAGCTTCTTTGACAACCCAAAGCTCCCCGCCCTATCCCAAGGTAAGACCCACCAAGACATGCTTAATAGGGAGTTGATTAGACGGGGCGTGACCACAGCCCACCCGTCTATCCAGCGTGAGTGGTTTGGTAGGTGGATATTAGACGAGAATAGCCTAGTCTATCACTACGATGCCAATAAGAATGACTATGGCAGGCTTCCAGAAGGGCAATGGACCTACCTACTGGGCATTGACCTTGGATTCGAGGATGCAGATGCCCTGGCTGTGTTGGCCTACCGGGAGGGGCATAGAGAGACCTACCTGCTTGAAGAGAGCATTACCAGACATCAAGACCTCACAGCCCTATGTCAACAGATAGATAAGCTAAAGCTTAAGTATGACTTTGACAAGATAGTGGTGGACACGGGTGGACTGGGCAAAAAGATAACAGAGGAGATTAGCAAGAGATATAGCATACCTATGGTGGCGGCCGAAAAGACTAGGAAGGTTGAGTATATAGAGCTGATGAATGATGATTTACGCACAGGCAGGCTTAAGATTAGGTCTACCAGCCAATTTGCTGAGGACGCCGCTAAGGTTGAATGGGACCACGACAAGTCCACCCCAGATAAGAAGATTATCTCTAAGAGGTTCCACTCAGACATCTGTGAGGCTGTGTTGTATGCCTGGAGGGAGTCATACAGTTATACCAATGTACCTGAGGCAGAGAAGCCCATATACCAAACCGAGGCCTGGGGAACACACCAGGAGGCAGCCATGCTACAAAATGAAATTGATAGGCTAGAAGAGCTTAGAGAGTTGAACGGGCCAATGGAAGAACGGTCAGTTGAATTTAATCCAGAAGACCACCAAGAGCTGGATAGGCCAAGGCTTAGATACCAGGGCAAGTTTGATAATAGAATAAAGACCTAATGGCCAGCGAGTTTAGTAAGTCCGGGCACAATATACGAATAGGATAGCTTCCTAAAGGCCTTTCGCCGCATCTCAAGCTCTTCAAAGCTTCTATTGGGAGTTTTTCTACAGCTCCCACATATATTAATTAAATATTCACCCCTATAGTAATAATTATCCATTTCCTTGGCCCCACTACACTTCTTACACGTCACTAAGTCATTCATATTACTAACTATATCATAGCTATAAAATAAAAGCAACTATTATAATAATAAGTGTTGACAAAGCCATATATTTGGAGTAATCTGCTAAAATAGAAGACATATAGTAGATGTCGACTATATAAGTTGTATAGGCAGTATATAGAGATGTAAGAGGTATTAAGGCAGTAAGGAGCCTTATACCCAACTAAGCCAAAACAACTGTATAGGAAGTATACACCCCGCTGAGTATGCCACCAGTAGCTTCCACGCAATTAGCTATACCTATGCCCTCGGCCCCTATACTGATATATGCCAATCCCCCTCCCCATGTTTGATGAAAAGAAGCAGCCAGGCTCCGTTACCGAAGTGATGGGCGAAGACCATGGTATGACTGCCTGCGGTCAAGATCTCCTAGATGCCATTAAATCTGGTAATGCCAAGGCTGTAGGCCTAGCTCTAAAGAATGCCTGTGAATTGGCAGATTCTATGCCCCATGAAGAGGGCGAGCATGAGTAGAAGTCGCAAGGTCACTTTACGGATTGGAAATCAGGTGTATCTAGTCTATGGCACAGTGGTGCATGACTTGGGGGCTGGACTAGAAATGTTTTTCAGAGATCACGGCATCAGATACATCAGTAAGAAAAGCTTAGGTTGGTCTACAGATCATAATTCCGTGCGTGCCAACTTCTCTAAAAGCCCCGCCATTGAATAGTTGGTAACAAACAATGCCATTGGTCAAATCCTCCTCCAACAAGGCCTTTAAACAGAATTTAGAAACAGAACTAGCAGCAGGGAAGCCCATGAAACAATCATTAGCCATTGCATATAGCACAAAGCGCGGTAATCGTAAAAAGAAGCCCCAATCCATGTGTGAGGGGGGCTCTATGATGGCTGAGGGGGGCGAAGTGAACGATATGCTCCCCTTAGATGGCCCTGCGGGCCGTAAAGCTCGTAGAGAAGCGCCCGAAGACGAAAAGGGCAAGGAATTACGCCCACATATGCGAGAAGACGAGTGGATGGACGGGGAGAGGCCAGCTCAGATGGCCGAGGGCGGGGCTGTGGACGATATGCGCCCCCTTCATGCGGAGGCAGAAGAGGATGAGAATGAAAAACTCCATCCTAGCATGGAATCAGGTCGTAATTCCAATATTGACCCAGGTCTTAGTCAAGAAGAGGACTCAGACCTACAGGAGGACCTCCCCAGAGTGGCTGAAAGCCTCAGTCTCGCAGCTGAGATTATGCAAGACCGAAAAAGGCTTAGAATGTCCAAGGGAGGGTATGTCAGCTCTATGGGTAGTTCTAGCCTAGTTGGAGATCTTCACCAGGGCGTGGAGGAGCCTACGATGTCAGATTTAGACAACGATTCGGATGAATTAGATGCTCCTACCGCGGATGGACGTTGGCAGAGAGGTCGAAGCGGTTCAGCAGCCCCCCTGATGGCCGATGATCATAATGCCGGGGATGCCAGTTTAGTAGAACAAATCTTACGGGAACGCAAGCTACGACGGAAGGTGTAATGATTCTTCCTAGTATTAAAGAGCTTAAGGAATTGCTAAAGGTATTACGCGCTAATGGTGTAACCAACTATAATTCAACAGACCTACAGCTTGTCCTATCTGAAAACTTCACACCCCCCACGTCCACTAAATCCAAGGCCGAAGAAATTATGACTTCGGAGGATGTAGAGGAAATGACCCAGGAAGAGCTGGACCGCCTGATCAACTATAGCTCTATGTCCCCCCTAGATCCCGTTTCTGAGTAATAAACACCCATGTCTTATAAAGTCAGCCCAAAATCTAAGCCTGAACGTGTAGAACATGTCTTTAAGACGTCCAGCTCCACCATGAATCAGGCCAATCAAGGTTACAGATGGTGGGAGGCTACGGATGAACAGACCAGAGCTTCGCAGCTTTGTTCCACAGTAGCTTATTTAAAGCAAGGGCAGTCAGCTCGTTTGCGGCAAGCAGCAGTATGTGCCCGCCTATATAGTGGACAGTCTCTTTTCTCCTTTGTCGGCGCCAACATGTCCCTAATGGACCAGTATAGTCCGTTGGCGCCAAATCGCCCTGTTTACAATGCCATTAAGTCTATTACAGATACCTTGGTGTCGAGACTGGTTCAAAATAGACCGGCTCCTAAGTTTTTAACAGACAATGGTGATTATAAGCAACGAAATCTTGCCAAGAAGCTTAATAGCTTCATTCTTGGTGAATTCTTTCGTATGAAGGCCTACGACGAGGGCACTATGGTGCTCCAGGATGCCCTAGGTTGGGCCGGAACCGGCTGTCTTAAGGTATACGAAGGAATGGACAAGAAAGTTTGCATAGAACGCAAGCTGATCACTTCTCTGTTCGTTGATTTACAGGAATCTGCATTTGGAAATCCCCGTCGCTTATACGAAATGGCCCTTTATGATCGTGAAGTGGCCATGGCAATGTTCCCAAAATACAAAAAGATCCTCGAAAAGGCCGAAAAGGCTGTGGTGGATAAGTCTTCACAGTCTGCCAAGACCGTTTCTGACTTAATTATGATTGTAGAGGGCTGGTCTCTGCCTTCTGGGCCCGATGTTGATGACGGCATGCACAGTATTGCCTGTTCTTCGGGGGAGTTGTTCTCAGAAAAGTGGGAAAAGTCCACTTTCCCGTTTGTATTTCTACATCATCACAAGAAAGCCCTTGGATTTTGGTCCATGAGCGTGGCAGAAGCACAGATGGGCAGCCAACTTGAACTAAATAGTTTGCTTGACACTATCTCCAAATCAATTAAACTGACCGGAGTACCCAGAGTATTCTATGAGCAGGGATCAAAAGTCAATAAAGCTGCTTTCGCAAATAAAATCGGACTACTCATACCCTACACTGGTGCTAAGCCCTCATATGAGGTCTCCCAATGCGTACCTGCTGAGATGTATGCAGAAAGAGATTCCATTATCCAGCGTATGTATAATTCTGAGGGGGCCAGTCAACTGTCCGCTACGTCCGAAAAACCAGAAGGATTGGATTCCGGAGAAGCGCAACGAGTTTACGAGGATATTAATAGTCAAAGATTTACAGCTCTTGAGAAACGTTATAGTAACTTTTATGTAGATCTAGCATATCAAGTCATGGACTTGGTAAAAGATATTATCGAACGAGATGGCAAGTATGACACTGTTTTCGTGGATCGCAAGAAGGGCCGAAAAGAGATTGCACTCGATAACATTAAAATGCTTGAAGACACCTTTGTCATTCAATGCTATACAGAGTCATCTTTACCGAAAGATCCTGCGGGAAGGCTATCTACCGTCACAGAGTGGATTCAGTCAGGCTATGTTGACATCCAGGAAGGGATGCGGCTGCTTGATTTTCCTGATCTGGGCCAACATGAAACCCTTGCGAATGCAGCTACCGAACGAATCTATATGATCTTAGATGAGATTGTAGAGAAAGGTAAATGGGAAGCCCCCGACCAGTTTCTTCCAATCCCAAAAGCCGAACAGAGCGTGGTGCAGTATATCAACCTCTACTCAACATGTAAACTAGAAGAGCATAAACTTCAAATGTTAAGAGATTGGTTTAGTGCTTGCGAGGCATTAAAGCAAGCGGCTATGCCACCACCAATGGTCCAGCCGACGGCTCCCACAGCCCAGCCCATGCCAACGCCCACATCTAATCTTATTCCAAATGCAGCCTCGGCCCCAGTTACCGCAGGCAATGCCTAACCCGCGCAGCAACGCATAACTAAGGTGCAGCTACACCAAGGAGACCCTCATGCCCCTAAACGTAACAACTAAATCAAGCTCCGTCAATTCTAACACCCCCTCGAGAGTGATTACCCGTCAAGAAGTCAAGATGGGTCAACCATCCCCATCCAGCGCGCGAGTAACGGCCCTTAAGAACCGACTTAGCGGCAAAGAGCCCACACAACCTGTTGCCCCTAGACCTGCTGGCTCCACTGCCCGCCGGGAAGAGATGTCGAAGCTTAATAAGTTTACCACTCAATCAAAAATCACTACACAGCCAGCACAGCCTGGCAAAACTTCTGCCAGACAGGAAGATGTTGATTTTAATAAGATTGCTCCGCCCCCGTCAGGACTGGCTTCAGGCCACGAGGCCGCCCCATCCCCCAATACTGTTGAGACCCCTGAAAAAGCTCCTGAAGCTAATAGCGAGCCGCTCAGCCCTCAATATGTCGCTCTAGCCCGCAAAGAGCGTCAATTACGGAAAGCCCAGCAAGAATTTAAGGCCGCTCAGGATGCTTGGAAGCAAGATCAAGCCAATTATATCCCCAAGAACCGTCTCACTTCCGAAACGCTAAAGGTTCTAGCTGAAGCTGGCATCACCCCCGACAAGTTGGTTGAACTACAGATCAACCAAGCCTCCTCTCAAGATCCCAATCAAGCTCTCATTGACAAAATAGGCAACTTAGAGAAACAACTTAAGGATCTCACTGATCCTGAGAATGGCACCCTCGCACAACGTGACAAACAGGCGTATGAAGGCGTAGTGTCTCAGATCGGGAAGGATGTTCAGCTTTTGGTCGATTCCGACCCAAGATTCGGGACAATCAAATCTGAAGGTAACACCAAGGATGTGGTTGACTTAATCACCGGAGTTTTCGAACAAGAGGACATTATTCTTGATGTAGAAGAAGCTGCCCAACTTGTAGAAGATAAGCTGGTAAGTAAGCTCATACAGCAATATGAACGTATTAGTAAGTATGAGAAGATTAAAGCTAAGCTTGGGAAGGCCGCAGAGCAGCCAGAAGCAAATAACGAGCAGCAACCTCAATCAAACAGACCTTTGATAAACACTTTAACTAACGCGGGTGCTTCACAGCGCCCGCTATCAGCCCGCGATAAGGCCGTCCTGAAAGTTCAGGAACGGCTTGATGCGCTAAAAGGAAGATAATACTATATGGCTAACTTTGCCACATCCGCATCTGCTGTATCGGTTCTAAAGGAACTGTACGTGGATGACCAATCATTCATGAAAGACTTGGTGTATGCCAAGAATCCGAGCATGGCCCTCATTCCTAAAGATGAATCGGTCGATGGCTTGGCTGGTAAATACATCCCCTGCCCAATTCAGTTTGGAGATCCGCAAGGACGTTCTCATACATTTCTGAATGCCCAGGGCAACCAGACTCCCAACCAATACGATAGCTTCTTTGTTTATATCATTCAAGACTATCAATTGGTCACTATCACTAACCTGTTGATTGAACAAACTCGCAGTAATGCTGGAAGCTTTGTTGATGAAATGAAGCGTGAAATGGATGGGGGCATCAAAAACCTGTCCAATAACATGGCATTTGAGCAGTTTGGCTCTGGAACAGCTACCCGTGGATTTATCGGCTCGGCTATCACCAACCCCACTGGCTCGATCTATCAATTCACTCTTAGTAACCCACAGAACGTGGTTAACTTTGAAGTGGGCATGACGATTCAGGCATCGGCCACGGACGGCGGAGCAGTCATCCCGACCGGCACCCCAACGGTTCCGGACCTCGGTACCATTGTTTCTGTGCAGCGTGATACGGGCATTATTCAGTTTACGGAAGCTCAGGGAGCCCCGCATACGGATTGGGCCAATACTAACGCTATTACTGTACAGGGCGATATCCCCCCGGCTGGTGGATCGGGCTTTGGCCCCATCGGACAGACCGGCTCGTACTTAGCGGCCTCGGGATTCTTGGCCTGGATTCCGGCTACCACCCCCGCAAATAACGACTCCTACTGGGGTGTTAACCGCTCGGCAGACCCCACTCGATTGGCCGGCTTACGCTATAATGCGTCTGCCTACACGATTGAAGAAGGCGTTGTCAATGCTCTTGGATTTGCTAACCGAGAAGGTGCTGATCCGGATGTCATGGTGTTAAACTTCAACAGCTATACTGCCCTTGAGAACGCTCTAGGCGCTAAGGTACAGTATGTTGACATTAAGCATCAAGAGGCGGACATTGCCTTTGAGGGCATCAGATTCCACAGTGCGTATGGGTACTTGACTGTTTATGCAGATCGCAATGCGACTGCGCAGCAGGGCCTCTGCCTCACTATGGATACCTGGAAGCTACGCTCGCTCGATAAGGCCCCCCATATCCTCACCTACGGGTTAGAGGGCTTGGAAGGCTTACGAGTTGGCAACAGCGATGCCTTGGAAGTGCGAGTTGGTAGTTACTATAACTATACCAACAACGCGCCAGGCTGGAACCTCCGTATCCAATTGTCAGCGTAATCAATACTTTACTAAAACTGAACGGCCCCTTAGACTACTCTAAGGGGCTTTTCTTTTAGCCCCCCTCCCCTAATGTGGATGCCTAGCCCGTTTTGGAAGTCCTGGACAGGCAAGACGTCCTCCCGCTAGGTTGGCCCGTTATCCTATTGCTGGGCTATAAAAAGCGGGTATAAGGACATAAAATGGCTCTCCCCACAACTCCCCCCTACCAACCCATCTTTAATTACCCCAGCAATAAGCTCTATCAATACGAAGCTTACCCCATTCTCCTGAGCTGTAACTTTGTTGTAGACAGCACTAACGGAAATGGCCTGGGCATTCGAAGTCTTAAGGGCTCGGGCATTGCCAACGTGTTTATGCATACGTCGGCCACTCCTGGCAATGGTAATTACGGCGCGCTTAACCCAAACCCGGCTCCAGGTAACATTCTTGTAGTGTTTGAAAACCAGTTTAACCGGTATCTATCAGGCTTTAACGGTGCAGTGTCCCCCCTCACTGGAAGTGCCCTCACTTCAGTCACTGCTGGCACGGCCTATGTTATTACAAGTCTCGGCACCACTACCCCGGCTCAATGGGCGGCTGCTGGACTTTCCTCCAAGTTCACCCCAGCAGTAGGAGCTGCCTTCATTGCCATTGAGACAAGCTCTATTGGCGGCACCGGCACTGTACAGGTGGCGGGTGTATCGAATATTGGCTCTATTGAAGTAGTCGGTGATCCTAATCAAACTATGCAAAGCAGTGATATTTATAACCGAGGTGGAGCACATATTGTTTTACAATGTCTTGCCCCAACTAGCTCCAGTGTCACTACTCCAGTGCTCACCGCTCCCTCAAATAACAGCGTCATTGGCTTAAACTTCTATTTGTCCAACAGCTCGATTGTAGTCAGTGGTCAGTAGCAACTTCGAGACCTATTCAAACTAGGTCTCATTCAGGGCGGTTGGCTTAAAACGTCAATCGCCCTTCTCTTAGGTAGGTATGGCAAACATCCCGTCAACTCCAGGAAATCTCTACGTTCATATGGGCAATGCCAATATTCTTTTAACCTGGAATGTTGTCCCCGGTGCCACTAGTTACTCAGTGCAGCGGTCTACGGACGGGATCAATTACACCACTCTCGCCACTCCAACCCTCCCGACATATCTTGACTCCTCTGTATTGATTGGCACGGCCTACTATTATCAAGTGGCCGCGGTCAATACAGCTGGCACCTCTGTATACAACAATACACAGGCTAATGGCCTCCCCGCAATGGAGATCCCAAGCCCATCTGGACAGCTCAGTCTGTATAAAATTAGACTTCTATCGCAACAAACCTGTGATAGGGTTAACTCTAACTTTGTAAGCATGCCAGAGTGGAATAGCTTTATTAACCTGGCAGCAGATGAGCTTTATGATCTAGTGACTACAGTGTATGAAGACTACCAGATGGCCCCTCCGGTTTATTTCACAACGGGCTCTGGAATTACCCGTACAGCTGTTACGGCCGGGGTGATCTACACAATCCTGTCAGTAGGCACTACAACTCAGGCACAGTGGAATGCATTAGGCTCCAGCGGCGCCCCTGTTGTGGGACAGACTTTCGCATGCTCTCTCAGCGGGGATATACCCGGCACCGGCACTGTAGCCATTAATACCAGCTCTGCGGCATTTCCCATGCCAGATGGTATATCTACCTTTGTTGATGCTGCAGGAAATACCATAACCCCCCCTCCTATATATAAACTGTCTGGAGTAGACCTAGGACTTAATAATGCCCCCAACGGATTTGTCACAGTCAGTAAATACAACTTTATCGATAGAAATAGATACGTCTTCCCTAATACCGCTAGCACAATATATGGGGTCTTCGGGCTTCAATATAGGTTCCTTAACAATACGATTAGATTCATCCCCCTACCCTCATCTAACCAGCCTATTGGTCTCTGGTACATCCCAAGACGTGTCCAACTTTTGCAAGATACTGACATCAGTGAAGGCTATAACGGGTGGATCAGATATGTTATCGTTAGGGCGGCCAAATATGCTCTCGATAAGGAAGAGTCGGATACCTCTAAATTGGATAGTGAATTACTGTTCCTTAAGAAGCGGATAGAGGACAGTGCCCCCAACAGAGATGAGGGCCAGGCCGACACTATTAGTGATGCCCGGAGTGCCCAGGGATATGGCCCAGACGGGTCCTCTGGAGGAGGATGGGGTGGCCCCCAGGGATACGGATGGTAATTAACAATTAAGTTAATTACATTACTTAATGAAACAGCTCTCTACAAAGCTTCCCTGGCCCCTAGCCCAGACCATATGGCCAAGCCAAATAAATCCTATATTGGCTAATCCTATAGTTAATGGTCAGATGTTAGAGAATGTTATTCTTATCAATGGAACTACTTCGGTGAATCATGGTCTACAGCGTAATCTTCAAGGTTGGTTTATTGTGGGTATTAATAAAGCTGCTACAATTTATGATAATCAAGCCTCTAACCAAACCCCACAATTAACACTATCTCTTATCTCAAATGCTGTATGTACAGTAAATATATGGGTATTTTAAGTAATATAATCTTTAAAGAGTAAAATCATGCCTAATCCCCCCACAACCCCCAACATGGGACTTATACAGCCAGTCGTAGGCCCCAACGGCACTCCCTCCCCAACATGGGCCACTGATCTTAATATAAACAGTCAAACCCTAGACTCCCATAATCATACCCCAGGCCAAGGGGTGCCCATTACTCCCGCAGGCCTCAACATTTCTAGTGATTTATCGTTCCTAAGTAATAATGCCACTAATCTTAGGTCCACCAGGTATATACCCATTTCGCTCGGCACCCTCACCGGGGCCGATGTTGGCTGTATAGTGGTTAGCGGTGTTGATTTATATTATGTAGATGAGAATGGCAATCAAATCCAAATTACCGCAAATGGTGGAGTTGCTGGGAGCCAGGGATCTATATCCGGACTGTCCTCGCCCGCCTCTGCATCGTATGTGTCTGCTAACCGAACCTTTGTTTGGCAGTCTGGCGCAGGCCTGCCGGCCAATATGGACATGGCCACGCCTATTTTGAGATATAATGGCACTGTAGGCTACCCCTCTCCATCCGGCAGCAATTGGATTAGTTTAGAAGTCCCATCAACCATCTCTTCAGGGTATGCTCTCACACTCCCAGTAGCACCCCCCGCAAACAACGTCTTCTTACAGTTTAATACCACAGGAGCTTTAGTAGCAGGTCCCAATATCTCCGGGGGCATTACTAATAGCAATCTTGCTCCAGTAAACTATGCTATTAGTTCTAGCTGTGGCAACTTTAGTGTAACTACCAGCACTCCAACCAATGTTACTAATCTAAGTGCAACTATAACTACTGTGGGCCGTCCAGTGAGAATTGCTCTAGTGGCGGATGGTAGTGGAAGTCCGGCTTTTGTAGGAGTTAGTGGGTCTTCTACTACACTACAGATGGTTATTGCCATTCTTGAGGACGGGGGCACCATATCAAATCAAGTGATGGAAGTGCAGACCTCGGCCACCGGCAACATCTTAGATTGGCCTGCCTCTTCTATTTGTCATGAAGAGTATTCCCCAACTGTGGGCAGCCATACCTACACTGTGCAGGTATACTCTACGGGTGCCAATCCTGTGCACGTTGCATTTTGTAAATTAGTGGCAAGAGAACTTTAATGCCCCAACCAGTTAAACAGCCTATCAACATAGACTTTAGTAAAGGTCTAAACCTTAAGGTGGACCCGTTTCAGGTGTCTCCGGGTAACTTTCTATCTCTAGTTAATAGTGTATTTAATAAGGTTGGAAGACTCACTAAGAGGAACGGATTCCCAAAGCTTCTTCCCCTGCCCAATACCACTACATCCTATCTCACCACATTTAATGATGATCTTCAGGCCCTAGGCCCACAATTATTATCTCTATCTTCTGGGCAGGATGCTTGGATTAATAAAGGATCTACATACCCTCTTAGCCTTGATACACTGCCTTTAATACGCAATTCCACTAATCAGACACAATCGGATACAGCTATAGCTGCGAATGGGGTTATATGCACAGTATACACAGAGACAGCGTCATCTACTTCCTACAAGTACGCCCTGGCAGACAGCATTACGGGCCAAAATATAGTAGCGCCCACGCTTATCCCTGCCGCCGGGGGAACGGTTACTAACGCCCCTAGAGTGTTTCTTCTGGGGAATAACTTTATTATTCTATTTGAGAACTTATTTGTCTCAACCCAGCACTTACAGTTCATAGCTATATCTTCCTTTACTGGACAAATAATCAAGACCAACACTGACATATCCACTTCATTTACCAATTCCACTACATTGGCGTATGATGCTGCAGTGGCCAATAATAACCTATATGTAGCATGGAATGGGGCCAGTGCATCTGGTATTAATTTGGCCTTCGTATCCAACAGCCTTACAGTTTCTTCTGTAGTTAATCCCGATGCCTCTCACCAGGCCACTATTATGAGTGTGACAGTGGACGTCACCCAGGCTCTCCCAACGGTATGGGTGTCATACTATAATTCTGGGTCGTCGACTGGATACACCTTTGCGAGGGATATTAATCTAAATACAGTGTTGGGCCCCACACAGATTATTTCCTCTGGTACGGTGCTAAATATCACATCAGCAGCAGAGAATGGTGTAAATCAGGTATTTTATGAAGTATCTAATACTTACAGCTATGACTCTTCTATACATTCTAATTACATTGAGTCTAATACTATAACCCAAGCTGGCACAGTTGGGACTGCCTATACCGCTGTTAGGTCTGTGGGGTTAGCAAGCAAGGCTGTAATCCTAGCCGGGGTGATATACTTTCTAGCGGCATATAGTTCTCTATATCAGCCCACTTATTTTTTGATAAATGGATCAACTAGTGTGCAAGCTAACCCCATTATAGTGGCCAAGTTGGCTTATTCCAATGGGGGCGGGTATGTCACAACTGGCCTACCCAATCTATATATAAACCCCCTCGGCAGCCCGTCCACCTCTTACCTATTTAAAGACCTGATTGCCTCTGTGAACAAAAACACCAATGTTCCCACTGGCAGTCAGGTTAACGGGATTTATAGTCAAACAGGAGTAAATCTAGTAAACTTTGCCATTAATACAGATGGTCTTACTTCTGTTGAGATTGGTCAAGACCTGCATCTAACGGGAGGCTTTCTGTGGATGTATGACGGCTATCTTCCGGTGGAGCATAGCTTCTTTGTATGGCCAGATTCTGTAGAGGCAACCTGGTCTACAAGCGGAGGCAGTATCCATGCCCAGCCAGACGGCTCCACCAATACCAACGCCTATTACTATCAAGTGACTTATGAATGGACCGATAATCAGGGCAATGCTTTTCGCAGCGCTCCTAGTATACCTGTGGCTGTTACCACCACCGGTAGCGGCACTAGTGGTAGCATTACTGTTAATGTCCCTACTCTAAGATTGACCTATAAAACTGCCAATCCCGTAAAGATCAGCATATATCGCTGGTCAGTGGCACAGCAGTCATACTACCAGGTAACCTCAATATCTGCCCCGCAACTAAACTCTTTAACATCTGATTCGATTGCTTTTGTGGACACACTGGCAGATGCCACCATACTGGGCAATAATTTGTTATATACGACTGGTGGGGTTGTGGAAGACATATCGGCCCCGTCCAGCAGCATAATGGATCTATTTGATGACAGGCTGTGGTTAGTAGATGCCGAGGACCCCAATTTATTGTGGTTTAGTAAACAAGTTATCGAGGCCACTCCAGTAGAGATGTCTGATCTATTTACAGTTTATGTAGCTCCTTCCACCGGGGCCGAGGGTTCTACGGGTAAAATAACTGCCCTTTATCCGATGGATGATAAGCAGATTATATTTAAAGAAAGTGCCATATATTACATAAATGGCACGGGACCAGATAATACGGGAGCCAATAGTACCTATAGCCAACCTATTTTTATCACTGCTTCAGTTGGATGTTCGAATCCTAAGTCGATTGTGTTGATGCCAGACGGGCTTATGTTTCAGAGCAGTAAAGGAATATGGCTATTGGGCAGAGACCTGTCTACGCGGTATATCGGGGCAGACGTAGAGGATTTTAATAGTTTTACAGTTACCTCAGCAGCGGCCATTCCCAATACTAATGAGGTTAGGTTTGCCCTAAGCAATGGTCTCACCCTTATGTATGACTATTTCGTACATCAATGGGGAGAGTTTGAGGGAATACCCTCGGTCAGCAGCACCTTATACAATAAACTGCATACGATTGCCACCCCGCATGGGGAGGTATGGCAGGAGGCGGCTGGAGTATATCTAGACGGCTCTAATCCTGTATTAATGTCCTTTCAAACATCTTGGCTAAATATAGCCGGATTGAGGGGCTATCTTCGGGCCTATTGGTTTTACTTTCTTGGCACGTATCTAAGCCCCCACAAGATGCAGATCAACATAGCGTACGACTATGATCTATCTAGCAGCCAGGGCAATCTTATAGCTCCATTAAACTATAGTGGGCCATTTGGCACAGACCCCTATTACGGCGGGACTGGGTCTGGTAGTTTTGGTGGCCAAGGCTCTTTATATAATTGGAGAGTGTTTTTAGACAGACAACGGTGTAAGAGCTTTCAGATCACCATGCAAGAGGTGTTTGACCCTCAGTTTGGTACTGTGGCGGGGCCGGGGCTTACTTTAAGCGGCTTAAATTGTATTGTAGGATTGAAGAAGGCATACGCCCCCATAAATCAGAATCAGCAGGTTGGCTAGTAATATGAGTAGTAATAAGAAAAAGACCAGTAAACATTATAAGAAGTTTGTAGATGCTATGCGGGCCCATGGAGGGGTGAAGTTTATGGACTTGGGGGGCTCCCCATCTCTAACTCCCACCACCCATGTTAGCCCCATTTCTAACACAGGGCTATCTTTACAGCCCGGCATAACGATAAACCCCACTGCCAATATTGATCAAGCGTTCGGTATACCGAATATTTCAAACAATCTAGTGTCTAACCTGGCATCAGGGCTTACGGTAGAGAATACAGCTAATGCTGCATTGGCCCCCACCACGAATCTTAACTATAACCCCGCAATTAACGCAGGTCTAACGGGCACTGAGGGCAATCTAGCTAATGAGCAGGCTCTTCAACAGCAGTTAGCCCAGCAAGCTGTTGGACAGGGGCCTAATCCAGCCCAGGCAGCCCTTAACCAAAGCACTGGGGCAAATGTGGCTAATCAGGCTGCCTTGGCTGCTAGCCAACGAGGAGCATCTTCCAATGTAGGACTATTGGAACGCCAGGCGGCCCAGCAAGGGGCCCAGACCCAACAACAAGCGGTTGGCCAGTCCGCCACCCTACAGGCCCAGCAGCAGCTTGCAGCTCAACAAGGTGAGCTGGCATTGCAGGGCAATGTTGGCCAGCAAGCCGGGCAATTATACAATAGCTCTATTCAGGGCAATACGGCTCAGAATGCCAATCTGGTACAAAACTATGGCCAAGCTCAACAGATTAATGCCGGCATTGCCGGACAGAATGCTGCGGCAGGCAATGCCACTATTGGAGGAATTGCCAGTGGTGTGGGCGCAGCGGGTACGGCCCTGGCCGGTAATTTAAGCAGCACTCCCGCCACTACAGGCATCTCCAGCGTGCCAAGTGCATCTAGCTATACGATGCCCGCCTTTGGAAGCTATGCTGATGGGGGAGAGGTCTCTGATGTCCAGCCCCAACCACGTCCAATGGCCCCAACTCCAGCACTAAATACCGAGGGAATTGGTCCAATCAGCTTTGCAGGCAAGTATCTAAATGCCCCGGCCCCAACAGGGCAATCGGCCCAGTCTTCCACCAATAATGGCATCACCTCTAATGGAAATGCTCCTATTATCAATGCTGGCGGTGCTGGAGGCGGAAGTGCTGACAGCGGCCTAGGAGCCACGTTAACCACCATGGCCACTATAGCAGCCCTGGCCCTAAATAAGGGCGGAGATGTTAAACCAGTTAAGGGCGAGGTGTTGGCTGCAAAGGGCAAAATGGTGCCCGGCAAGGCTAAGGTAAAGGGCGACAGTTTAAAGAATGACCACGTACCAGCAATGCTAAGTCCTGGGGAGATAGTTATTCCCAGAAGCATTGCCCAGGGGCCCAACGCCGCCACAAATGCTGCCAGGTTCGTTCAACAAGTACTGGCTAAGAGTAAGGCGAGAGGACGATAGTTTATGTTAGATATGAAGACCTTTCGTAAGGTGTCAGATGATGGCAATACAGCGGTATTGCAGCATGAGAAAGGGCATAGGATCAATATTGTAAAGAGCGCCCTGTCTAAGCCCCTACGCACTCAACTAGACAAATTGCCCCTATACCAGGCCAGCCCAGATAGTGTGGTAGAGGATCCTACTGTTGGACAGCGAGTGGATGCAGCTGAGGGGGGCAAAACCTTGCCGATGCAAGACCCAAACCCAATGACTCCCGAGCCAGATCCTCTTCCAACGCCTAAGCCCGACTTGTCTCAAACACCCCAGGCCCCCCCGCAGCAAACGGCTCAAGTGCCCACAAGTCCGCAGTTTCTTCCCCCTAATGCAGAACAAGACCAACAATTAGCTGCCATTCCTGGGTATACGGAACAAGCCAATGCCGCAGCCATGAAGGGCAAGGCAGAGGCGCAAGGTGCCAGTGCTCAGGCTAAGTTACAAAATGCAGCTGCAAAGCAGCTACAAGACCAGCAGGCCCAGTATGCGGCCAAGGTGGCCGATCTCACACAACATATTGCTGCCACCACCAAAGATATTGAGCAGGGCCATATCAATCCTGAGGCTTATATGGAGTCAAAGGATGCCCTAAATAGGGTTACCACTGGAATTGGATTAGCTTTGGGGGCTTTTGGTTCGGCTAAAACGGGTGCTCCCAATTATGCCTTTCAGTATCTGCAAAGTCAGATAGATCGCAATATTGAAGCACAGAAGGCCAATCTTGGGAATAAAAAGACATTGCTTGAAGCATATAACCAACAGTTTGGTGATATGAACCTGGCAGAGAACATGACTAGGGCCACTAATGCCAATATACTGGCTAATCAAATAGCAGCGGCTGGTAATGCCACAAACAGCCAATTAGCTAAAGCTAATGCCCAGCAAATGGCAGGTCAGTTGAAGCAACAGTATATACCCGCCCTGATTCAACAAGGGGCGCTTAATCAACTTAAGGCCAATGCTCCTGGAGCACAGCCAGGGCAGCCACAGGCTCAAATGGATACAGCCACCAAACTACAATTAATGCATAGGGCCGGCATAATTGACAAAGATACCTTTGATAAGGCTAATGCCGAGCTTAAGACTGCGGAGGCCACCAAGGCAGCGCATGACACCGCTGATGAGGTGATTGACCAAACAGTTCCAATGCAGGGTCTTAAGAATAGAGTGATGAGTCCTATACAGAGCGGTCAACGTATTGCCGTGGAGCAAGCGAAGCTATATGGTCCGGTTATGAACTCAGCCCCTTCCAAGAGGCTAACCCCAGAAGCTTCTCAAAAGCTCGTAGAGCCTTTCCTGCCGGGCATCACCAGTAACAGCGGCACTTCTGAAACTATGAGAGACGGTCTGCACAATGTAATCTCTACCAATGCCGATCCCACTCCGGTACTGGACGGCCTGGCCCGTATGTATGGGGTGCAGAAACCACAATATACTCCAATGGTAAAAGTAGCACATCCCGACGGTAGGGGCGGTAAGATCCCCAAGGTACAGCTGCAAGATGCTTTAAAGCAAGGATTTAAGTTAGTACAATAATGCCTATCAATTCTACAATTAACTTTGTGCCAGATGAGGTCCCGCAGGCCGCGGTTACGTCTGGAGCCCCCATCGCCTTCACTCCGGACGATCAAGTCACAAAGGACTACCAGGAGCAACAGCTACAGGAACAGTATGGGTCTCCGACCCAACAACTACAAGCAGGTGCCCAGGGCCTACTTAGGGGAGCCCTTAGTCGCCCAGTGGCCGACCTAGTAGAAAATGCTGTAGGAGTGCCACAGGAGGCCAAGGAGGGCCTAGAGAAGGCCAACCCAGTGTCTAGTATGGCCGGAGAGGCTTTGGGGCTGGGCGCGGGGCCTTTTGGTAAGGTGTTGGGGGTAGCAGGCAAGGGCGTGGCCGGGGCCCTGGGGGCCGAGGGTGCGCTGGGGGTGGCAGCCAAGCTGGGCACTGAAAGCGCTCTACTAGGGGCTGCAGATGAAACTTCTAAGTATATAAATGGCTCTCCCGATTCAATACAATCTGCGGCCATGCATGTGGGCCTCAGTGGCCTAATTGGCCTTGCTGCGGGGGCGGGGCTAGGCACTATTAGTAGCGCCTGGACAGAAGGTGCAGGGCCTGGATTAGATCAAGGCATCAAAGAGTTTGTAGACACCACTAAGGCCATCTCCAACGATACATTGCCAACAGTGGAAAATGTCAGTGCCGAGCTTACTAACGAGTACAGGGCAGCAGAGGCCGCCAGCCGAGATCTGAATGGAGATGCAGGGCTCAAGGCCCAGGACATACAGAAGCTAGTGCCAGAGGAGGCTACCCCGCAAATAGCAGCCCAAGGTCAAAAGATAGCTGAAGTTACAGATAGTTTGTTAAGTAAGGTGGCAGAAGAGCCTCAGATCCACAGTGATATCAATGTTGGGGCTGTGGCAGAATATCAGAAGAGATTAAACCTAGCAGCTGCCAATCCTAGCATAACCCCAGCGCAGTCCTTTCAGGCATTGGATCAGTTTAAGAGGGGCATAGGCACCTTAGTGGACTGGAATGGTCCTAGTACGGAAGGCCAATCAGCGCTTAAGAAGCTTTATAATACGGTAAAAGAAGCCCTGGAGGACTCAAGCGTATGGGGAGAAGCTGGAGAAGCCCAGGCAGCCATCAATAAAGCCATATCTGAGGCCATTCCTGCTCAAAAAGCCTTTAGAAACAGTTTCACTGAACTTGCTAGCGACGGCAGTCGTATGGTCAGCCCCACAAAAGTGACTACGTTGATGAATAAGCTTGGAGAACCGGGCTCTGCGGTGAGGCTAGAGCGTCTAGCAGGCTATCTTGAGTCCAACACACATATGTATGATCAGCTAGAAAACATACATAATGACTTTGGGCTAGACAATCCCTATATTCGTCCAGACTTGACAAACACTAGACAAATCTTAAAAGATATCACCCCATCTATGAAACTAGCTATGTGGATGCACGGGCAAGCCGTTAACCTGGCAGCAGAGGGTGGAAGCCTTACAGCAGGATACGCGGCCGGGGGGCCTATGGGTGCCTTGCTGTCTAGATTCGCAGCTAAGCCCCTACTAAAGACAGTGATGCCTAGCATCATAAATCCTCTTCTGCGCACTGCCACTTCAGGAGGGGGCCTTGAAGCCGCTCTTCGCGGGGTGAATGCCATTATGCGGGGGGAGGCATTAGCCAACTCAGCAGCCAAAGCTTTATTTCAGGTGGGCGGGCAAAAGGTTTTAGACAGTCTTGATACTCCTAAAGATAAAATAGATAGGCTTAAAGATAGATTGACCGAGCTTCAGCAAGATCCCAGTCAAATGCTGGGAATGGGTGGCAAGCTGGCCCACTATATGCCAGGACATGCCACAGCAATGGCCCAGGCAGCTCAAACTACCCTAGACTATTTGAATGCCCAAAAACCCCTTCCAACCAGGGCAGGAATGTTGGGTAGGGAACAAGCGCCCAGCTCATCGCAGAATGCAAATTATAATCGCACATTGCAAATAGCAAACCAGCCGCTTGTAGTGTTGAAGCACCTGTCAAGAGGCTCCCTACAGCCAAAGGATGTACAGGACTTAAACACCATGTATCCGGCCTTAGCCCCTCGAATTGTACAAAAGATTAACAGTAGTATGATAGATCATGTGGCAAAGGGCAATCAGGTGCCATTTAAAATGAGGGCTGGACTTAGCCTGCTCATGGGGCAGCCTGTTGACAGTAGCTTTACCCAGCCGGCCATTATGGCAGCGCAGCAAACCTTTGTGCCCGCCACACCCCCTGTAATGCCTCAAGGCAAGCAACAGGTTAAAAAAGGTACCAGTAAGCTAGGAAAACAAGTAGAAACAGCACAGACGCCCGTAGAGGCCCGTACAAAGGCATTACAGAAGGCATAATAAGGAACTTATGAGTAAACAAGTATTAATACCACAAATAGCACTAAATGCCGTATCCATGGCATCTAATCAGGTATCGGCCAGTTTTCCCACTCAATATGTGGACAATCTGGGCATACAATTAGTCTGGTCTGGGGCCTCCCCCGGAGGGTCCATCAGAATACAGGTCAGCATGGACCAGGTAACGTGGATTAGCCTGCAAACAATGCCCGGCACTGACTTAGTTATCAGCCCCGGAGGCAGTGCTGGAAATGCTTATGTCGACGTTACTCAAACCACGGCCCCGCACATGAGAGTGAACTATACTACAGCGGGTGGGAGTGTTGGGAGCCTTACGGCCATGGTCTCCTTTAAAGGATTACAAGGATAGGTTATGTCTTCTACATACTATAGAATTGGTGGATCAATAGGCGGAGGAGGTGGTGGAGGCGGGGGCGGAGGAACCATCGGCCAACCTGTTATAGGCGGCACTCCTGGGTCGGTGTTATTTATCGATGCTAGTGGCAATTTAGGCCAGGATACTATTAATTTTGAGTATCTGCCGGCCACCCATGCTCTTCTATTAAATAACCTACTCCCAGGATCCGGGGCTACTAATATAAATGCCCTGGGGCCAAATGGGACTATTACAAGATTTAGTACTGAATCATTAACGTTAGATGGAATTAGTAGATACTTAGAGGTCGCAGACGCAGCTAATCTCAGGCCGTCGGCCACACTTAGTATCTCTTTTTGGGTTAAAGGAACTGCACCGTCAAGTGAAGCGGTCATTATTAGTAAGGCAGATTACGGTACCAACCAGCGTTCTTGGTTCCTTGATGTTAGCCCAATGAACGGCAATATCACCGGCCTTTTTTCTGGTAACGGTAGTACCAATAACGTTACCGTCGGAACCACCTCATCTCCATTAGATGGAACCTGGCATCATATTTGTTTCACCAATGGAGCAACGTATGCGAGAGTTTATGTTGACTCAGTTAAAGAGACTGAAGTAGCAGCGGAAAGCTCGTTTTTTAATACTACAGGAATTGATCTACTAATTGGAGCTATTTTCCATAATGGCTCTCCCAATCTATTCTGGCCCGGTGAGATAGATGAAGTGGCGATCTCAACGACAACCGAGTGGTCGCAAGCTCAGGTCACCACTCTTTATAATAATGGCTATCCAGCCGATTTGACAAGCTTTCCTGGCGTAACGTCGTGGTGGAGAATGGGGGAGTCTCCGGATTCTGCCACCACTGTAATTGATAGAACTGGAACCAACAACGCCACTGGACATAACCTAGTCTCGGGCGACTTCACTACCGACACTCCGCCTCCTCCAACTACTGGAAATAGCACACTAACGTTAAACGGTAACTTGCTAATGGCAGATCAGGGTACTTTCCGTACTAGAATTATCTTCTATGGAACTGATGATGATTTAGGAAGTATCCTATGGAATACTGATGGGGGCGGAGATATTGGCCTTCCAACCGGCCAGAGGCCGGAGAACCTATACCTATCACAAAATGTCACGGCGCAGTTGGCTCTCAGGCTTGGATACCTTACGAGTGATGCTCTACCCACCCCTGGCGCAGGAAGCATACAGGCCAAGTCTACCTTAGCCCTGTTGGCCAATGCATTCACTATGAATGCTACACTTGACATGGGCTCAAATAAGATCACCAGCGTAACAGACCCCACATCGGCTCAAGATGCTGCCACTAAACACTATGTAGATACGCATTCAGCTACATACACTTTCGCAGACTCCCTCGTAAATAGTTCTGGAACGGTTACACTTGTAAATGACTCTGGATCTCCAGCAAATGATGCAGTATATAGCACCAACTCCGCTGGAACCTTGGGATATCACGCAGCAGTGGGAGTCTTTACATATGCCACCTCTTCACAAACTATAGTGACTGGCGCTGCCACTAAGATCACCATCATGCAGAACCAGAGCTTTGACACTGACTCTGGATGGAGCAATACCAATAATCAATATACCGTTCCATCTGGCAAAGGCGGCATATACCTGATAAGTGCAGCAGTAGCGCTTAATAACCCAGTAGCCGCTGCAGAGTACCAGGCAGTGTTGTTTATAAACGGATCTCAGTATTCTGTGGCAGCATGCGTAAACCCTGGAGGGGGGAACATAGCCTCAGCAAGTTTTAGCATCCCGTATAAGTTCACAGGAAGTGGATCAGAAACAGTGGCATTATATTACTATGCCTCCTCTGGATTCGGGTCTACAACCATATTTGCTGATAGCAATAAAGAAACATATTTATCTATTGTAAAGGTAGGTCACTAGCCCATGTCAACCCCACTAACCCCAATTCAAGTGCCGGATCAATCTATATTAGATACGTTTAATAGGCAGGCCTATCTTGGCCAGCAGTTTGTACTGCCAATTAATGTAACTACTATAGCTTCCACCTCAGAAACGCCCCTAGCATACATAACTAACCCCGCAGGAAGCGGAAAGACTATGTTCATAGTGTCTAAGAAGTATGCTGGCAATGATACAACCTTCTTTAGACTCTACCTAGGCCCCACAGTGTCTGCCCCTGGCACTTCTACTGCTGTTAGAAATATGCGGCCAGCCTGTACCAACTCCAGCATCTCAGTCTGCTATGTATCCCCCACGGTGTCTTCAACCGGTACATTGCTATCAGTAGTTATTGTAAACGGAGGGTACTCTATTGACTCCTCCAGCATGGTTATACTTGATCCAGGCCAAACTCTACTTGTTACTGCCCAGGCGGCCTCGGACGGGGATAAAGTGTCATTTGAGATGGTAGAATATGAACTATAGGGCACTACTCCTAGCCGTATTATTACTATTCCTGCCAGTAAGACCAGTATTAATTGTAGTAATGGTATTGACTGTAGTGGATCTTATTTGCGGGGTGTGGGCGGCTGCTAAAAGAGGAGAGGCAATAACCTCTAGTGGTCTTAAGCGCACTGTAGTAAAGATATTGGTCTACGAGTCAGTAGTATTGCTTGCCTACTTAACAGAGCAATATCTGACTGGGGACATATTCCCTATTGTTAAGATATTATCTGGGTATATCGGTATTACTGAGCTAAAGAGCTGTATGGAGAATATGGAAAGCATCACTGGAGCCCCCATATTGAAGGCCCTTATCAACCAAATTGTTAAAGTGCAGGATGGATCAAACTCTAGCGATACAGATAGCAACCAGCCTCATTAAGAAGTATGAGGGCTGCCGACTTAAAGCATACACGGACCAGGGCGGCCGTGTTACCATAGGATGGGGCTCAACAGGCAGCATACAGCTGGGCACTGAATGGAGCCAGCAACAAGCAGACGAAATACTACAAGAGGCCGTAGAAACTCTTCCCCCCCGCATATTGCAGTTAGTTAAAGCTCCTATCAATACTAATCAACTCGCAGCCCTCATTGACTTTACATACAATTTAGGCGCAGGCAATCTTGCTAGAAGTGGGCTATTAAAGTTTATAAACCTATCACAATATGCTAAGGCAGCGGATCAATTCCCGCTCTGGTGTTATATAGGGTTATATAAGTCCTCGGGCCTATTGGCCAGGAGAGAAGAAGAAAAAGCCCTATTCCTTAAGGAGACCACTTGAAGCGTATAATCACCACGTCCCCGTCCACCCTGCTGCTTCTGTCTATAGCAGTTATGCTGCAGTGCTTGTGCAGTATAGACCCCACTTTAGTGGATAAACTAGCTTATGACCCTGCCGCCCACATATCCATATTCCAAATCATCACCCACATACTGGCCCACGCCAGCTGGGAACACTTAATGGGGAATTTCCTGTTTGGGCTGCCGTTTATGGTATATTTAGAGAATAAACTGGGATCCAAGAGGTTTTTAGAGTTTTATATGCTATGTGGCCTGGGAGGCCTACTTTTACACATGATAGTGGTGGGGGGAGGCTGTATTGGGTCCAGCTCGGCCATATTCGGGGCCACGGCAGGAGCTTGTATGGTTTATGGGAACACTGCTTTAGATCATTGCCTAGGCATGCTATTTATCGCTATAAGGCTTATACAGCAGATCTTGATGGCCCCCCTAGCCCTCCTCATGGGGATTGCCGTGTTCGGCCATATAGGAGGCATCCTGACGGGTTTAATGCTGGTTAAAAGGCTTTACCGAACCGAAATCCCCACCACCAAGCCGCCAGCCAAGCCTAGCAACACATAGCCCCACCAGGGGAGGGCTGAAGAGCCCTCTTCCGACACCACTTTGTCCTCTAAGGCCTTTATATCGGCCTTTAGGTGCGTATTCTCTATGTCCTCAGCCTTTATGACCTGCTGGCAGGCATCTAAAGCTAGATCACAGGCAGATGGAGTTTTTGAATCGTTTCCTAGGCTTAGATTTGCTACTAAAAAGACTATAATTAGTAGTTTCATGATCTATTCCTTAGATAAGCCTCATAAGCCTCATTAAACTTATCTCTAGCCATCTTAACGGCATTATCATCTGAACTAATAGTAATTTGAATGTTTTTCTCCAGTAATTGCACCTGAAGAGCATGTAGCCTAGAACCTTGTAATTTTAAGGCTACCGTAAGACCCCCTATTGCCGTTGCCATACCCAACAAGAGCCATTGGGTAAGATTAAGCTGAATGGAATTAGCCAATCTCCATACTTTTTGTACAATATCAATCATTTTAACACCTTTACTTTTCTAATGGCCGATCTAACTATAGCAAATACTTCTGTATTATCATCCACTGTGCCATCAGGGTCAATCCAAGAAGCCAATATTATGCTATTGGCATCTATAGCAACAACTTTGCCATATACATTAAACTCTATAGGAACCTTAATAGTCCCGGGACCTTTACAATGATCCCATATAGTAAGTTTAATCTCATCACCTAACTTCATTTAGCCCTCCTGCTCCTACTAAATACTTCTCTATAAGTCTTTATCTTCTTCTTGGACAACTTTCCTGTTTTAGTCCTCGATGTAGGGACAACCATAACAGGCATTACAAGAGATAAATCCATCCCACCAAATCTTACATAGTCAATCTGCCCACCATCAATCATAGTGGCTTGATCGCAAGGGCAAGTCTTATAGTCATGCCTGTGGTAGCTAATTAACACTGTTCCGCAGGATAAACACATAACACCTTCATGAATATACTCAAACTTATAATTACGGTTTACTTTCATTTAGCACCCATAGGCGTAGTCCAATGCCTCCCACAGCTCCTGCAAAGCCACCTTTGCTGTAAACCTCGGGCAGTAGGCCTAATACCATATTTACTGGTCTGCGTATTTGCGCAGGAAGGACACCCGCATTGCCCCAATAATCTTGCTACATTCGGATGATTTTCAATCCAGGGTCGCAATCTATTATATAGCTTTGTAAGCAATACTACGTCTTGTTTGTTGTATTTGACCATTTGTGCCCAACTTCTAGCATCATTAGCTAGGCAACCCATCCACATATCAATTCCAGGGTGCTTTGTCTTCTTGCCTATCTTAAGATAGTGGCATACATCGGCCAAACTATTTCCATTAAAGTTAAAGTAAGTTTTAACAACCTTAAGGGTGTCTACACTGCAATTAATCTTAAGAGGCTTCATACCATGATAAAGCATTCGGGTCTTTACAATAGTACGGTCAAAGTGGTCACCATTATGTGCTATGCATATGTCTGCTTCATTGAGTATAGTAGCAAACAGCGACACAAGTTTATAATCATTATCAACACCTTTAGTAGATATTACCTCTATTTTTCTATCTCCCAGCCATCTATACGCTACTGACAGTATCCTACGTTCATTTTTATAAGCTACTACATCCTGTTGGTATTTGCCCCATACATAGGCCAAATTAGGAGAAGTTTCAATATCATATAATAAGATTTTAGGCTTCTTCATTTCTGCCCACCACTTCTTGCCTTTAAGAAGGTGAAGCCATTAAGCTTACACATATTCTCAATAGTGCCATGCTCATCATCATCAATTACAAGCACCTGCTCCTTTGCATGACGACGAAGTCTTTTAATGGCCTCAAGCTTAAACTTCCACGTCTCCTGGAAGTTATCTTCTGGACGCATCTTCACTTTGAGGTCTGGGAAGTTATGATTAGACAGCCATTCCTCTGTCTTCTTGCGTAGGCTCTCGGTACGAGAAGTAAGATAAACTACCCGACTAATAGAATATTTCATAGCCCAACAAATCTCTGACATACCGGGCACAGGTTCATCATGCTCGCAGCCCTCGTTCACTGTTTTAACCCAATGGTTGTAGGCCTCAACATTGTCTCTAATAGGCTCTGGGCCTGCCTTCTCAAACCGCCTTTTAGCATTACAAATAGTCCCGTCAATATCAATTATCACTACCATTACTTATCTCCTTTGTAGCGGTCATCCAACTCTGGGTGAGATACTTCATACTCCAATAGAAACATTGCGCAACACATAGCATGAGCCATGTGACTCAACCCTGACTCTTTATCCGTTGTTTCGCCGCTAAGATACGCAAACGTATGTCTAAGTAGCGCTCCAATAACTCTAGTGTATAAAAGACCCCGTCTCCAGTTGTTATCTTCATACTTTTTAGCTCCAAAAGTAAGTACTTGTCCCAATTTCTCAATAGCGTGTCTACTAAGGAGTTCAAGTCTAACCTTTCCGTCATCATATTTTATTCCTTCCTTTAAGCCACCTTCGGTATTCTTTTCTGACATTATTCTCTCCATCTGTTTTAAGCTTATGGCAGGACTGGCAGAGAACTTGGAGCCCTCCTGCTTCTGTAAACAATCTAAGCACGTATTGTCCCAAACTGACATCACCTGCGCTGGCCGATACAATGGCCCCCCGCATGTCATACACAATCTGGGGGACAGGGACGACTGGGTGGACATGATCTATCCTCACTTCCTTTGTGGCGTACACTTTAGCACACACAGCGCATCTATATAGCCCTCTGTCAAATCTAGCTGCCTTCAGTGCTTCCCCGCGAGGAGGCCACCGAAAGCTAGCTCGTCTCAAGGTCCAACGTACAAACTGATCTCTAAACTTATTAAGATCCGTAATAGGCTTTTTAGGCATAAACCCACCTAACTATGTTATCTAGTTCTTGTTGGAATTTAGGACAATCAAATCCTCTGTTAACCTCTTGAAGCATCCACATATTCTCTTCAGGGCTAGCTCCGGCATCATTTCGTAGGGCCATAGAAAGCTGTAGAAGCTGTTTGTGCCTACTTTGGCCCTCCGAGGGGGTTAACTGTTGCACAACCGACCACACTTTGAAAAAGGGCTGTCTGGCCTCCGAGGCTTTGTAATTGATCTGATTGGTTGCCGGGGAAGTCGATTCAAAGGGTGGAAGATCAATCGACCGTCCTTCTTGTGAATATAGTATCCGCTTGGGAAGCCCTGTAGAGGAGTGCAGTGTACCGGGGAGTCTGATAAGGTGCAGGTGCCAGTAAAGAGATAGGTCAGCTCCCGGCAAGTTTGTTGAGACCCATAGCTTGTCCTGCTGTGGAAGCAAATGAGAAGGACTAGCGCTACGAGCCACACCAATATGGCATCCTCGCCCTCCGGTCGTATAAACAACATGGTCATATCCCTCTTTCTTTAGCCATTCTTGGGCTTCCAAGGCCCTTTGATTATCGTCGATGTCGATCCAGAGTCTTTGACTCCAGACAACACCTTTAAAGCCCGCTGCCGTTCCTGCTTCCGTAATTCTTCCGGCTGTTTCAGCCGTGACCGCGTAAACCGAGGCAAATAAAGCAGTGCTATAAGCAATTCTATAACTAGGTTGAAAAATAGGAGGCTTGCTAATATGATTAGTATCACTAACGAGGCGGTATATATAATTATCCATGCCACTATTCATCCCCCTTCAGGCCAGCTAAAGTAATAAATCTCTTCATTTCCATCTTTATCTCTACAGTCATTCTAACTTCTTTATTTAGATCTGTCAATGCATCTTTAAACACCTGCTCTAACTGCCCCACCTGCTCCTTGGGGCATTGCCAGCTGGTAGAATCATGACAATCAATAATAACCGGCTTAGCATGTATATTGCGGGTCTGGCAATAATCATAAATCTTCATAACCCAGAAGCTCAACAGATCGTGTGCGGAGGACTGTATAAACCTATTGGGCAAGTCTTTATACCGTCCCAGAGGCTTCTCCCATACAGTTCCATCTCTCTTAGTTATGTTTACATGTGTGGGCACCCTGATAATACGCCCCACTACATTGCGAAGGTGGCCATGCTTGGCGAATCGCATAAACAGCACCTCGTCCATAATCCTGACCTTGTGGAAATGACGATGATAGGCCTCTACGAGTTCCCCGGCTTCAGATAAAGAGATTTCTATGCCAGACTGGGTGAGGTTTTTATGAACAGTATATTTGGTGCCTGTATATTGTACCGCTAGCTGAATGACCTTTGCAATCTTGCGCTGCTTCTTAAACTGCTCCTTAATCTCTTGAGTAATAGGAATCTTCGGATCGTACCCCATCTGAAGTTGGAGGTCGTTGGGAAAAAGTGTAAGTGCAAGGTCAAGGTATACATCGCCCAAGCCCTCTCTGAACACTTTAAGCAGATTTGGGTCTTGACTGTAATGGGCCGTGACACAAGGCTCAACGCTATTAAAGTCTGCATGAATGCCCTCCCATCCTTCATCACACTTAAAGCATGACATTAATTCTTTCTCATCAAAAGGCGCATTAAGTAAATATGGCTTAAAGCCCGACAAGCGATAAGAAACGGTGCCGCAGGGGTTAAACCTAGGGTGTAGGCGATCATTATAAACGCTAGCCAACCAAGGTATACCAAAGCTATTAATAATGGTTTCAGCTGACTCATACTCCTCATACACCTCAATTAATTCTTTAAGATCGTCTCTACCACGCATTGCCAGCTTAATAGCATCCACGCCCGTAGCTCCTTTGCCGCCTTCGGTCTCCATTACAATTGGAAGCTTCATTGATTCATAAAATAACTCTCGTTTATCCTTATCACTTGCTAGATTAAACTTCTTCTGCATACCCCAATTAGATAAAAACCTCTCCTTAGCAGGCTGTAATGTGTATCTGGCTGCCCTATCGTCCCTCCACATGCGCTCCAGTCGGTCAATATACGGGGCCGCTAGTTCCATAAACTTAGATGAGTTGGCGTTCTTAGTAATATCCAGTGTTTCTATACATTTCTCTAGGGCATCTACGTCTACCCTAATTCCGGCATTAGTATTGAGTTGTAATAACCAGCTATACTTTACCATCTTTTCCAGCATCCACCAATAATCGTATTTATCAAAAAAAGGAAACAACTTACTATATAACTCTGCCGTAGAAATCGCATCCATACAGGCATATCGGGCAATTACCTCTTTATCGGCTAAATAAATGCCCTCACCTGGCTTTCCCCCCCTAGCCTTTATCTGCTCGTCAATCTCAGTATTACCCTTTTTAGTCCATCCTAGCGCCTCTACTTGCGCATCTTTTAGTCCGTAAGGCCGGGGGCCTGAGGGAGAAGAGGCCATATGCCACATAAGTCTAGTACACGCATGCCATATGGTATCAATGCCTAGTATATGATCCAACCAAAGCTTATCATATGAATAGTTATGGCCAATTAATTGTCTTCCGGCAATATTAGACCGTATAGTAGCCAATTGACTATTATACTTTGGATGCATAACCCATGAAGAAGTTTTAAAATCATACCATTGCAGCCATATAAAAAAGGCTGGAGACCCATCAAGATGGTATAATGCAACTCCCAACAATTTACCATTTGTGGGGTCTGTACCATATGTCTCAACATCCGCTACAAGATAATTGTTCATATAGAAATGCCCCGATATTTACGTCGGGGCCCGCGTATGGTTGGGGGTGGTAGATTAAGCTTTAAGTTTACGACCAAAGACAGTGTAGTTATGGGCGTCTGTGCCTTCAAACTCCCCGCCCTTGATAGGGGTCATACCGTTATAAGTGATCTTAACTTCAGATCCTTCGGCAAGGCGATTGATAGCCTTATTCAGACTACCCGATCCCGGCACTCCAACCAGCTCTCCAGTAGAGAGACGAACTAGATGGGTAGGATTATTAAACTTGCCGGTACTATAAGAACGAACATACACTCCCTGCAGGGTTTGACCCTTCTCAAGAATCTTAAAGGGGTTTTTGGGGGTCTTCTTGGGGGCAGTATGCCGGAAATAGTAGGCTACCGGCTCAGTGCCGGCCACCTGAACAAACTCTCCCTGATCTTGCTCCGCATTACCATTGGCGGGGGCAATTGAAGCCTCTGCTTCTGCAGAATATTGATTAGTTTCTTCCAATCCAGCCTCTGCATATGTCTTAGCTGTATTGCCTTTTCCATTACTACTCATTCTAGGTCTCCTTATAGTTTAATAAAGCCATCAGCATCCTTCACACTGATAACTTGGGTCTCTTTCTTTCCTTGCTCACAAACAAATCTAGCCGGGCAGTAACGATTACAGTTAATACTTTCCCCGGGTCTTTCTATGATCACTGCTGTCAACTCCTTTTCCGCAATGAAGGCCGCTGCCAACTGATGACTCTCGAATACTCGAATGGCCTTTTTATCAGTAACGGCCTTCATAACTGCAAAGGTGGGGCGACTCCACCTTTCTTCTGGGGAACAAAGGGGTAACTCTTTTTTAGCCGCCTCATGGGCCTTAATACGTTCTACAATCCATTTATTGATCTCATCGCTTCCAATAAGAGGAACAGCTACACACATAATACCACATTTGGGATATCCGTCAATCCCCAACTTCATCTTTGTATGATCCCTTAAAAACAACACTACCTGTGCTAATGCTACATGGAAGCCATTTCTTCTTAATAGTTCAGCTTGAACACTAAGTTGTAAAGTATGTTCTGCCTTTGGGGCCCTTTTAGCACTACTAACTGATGTTCGTTTATAATCGGATAAGAGGCCTTTGGCCGGGTCAAATAAATCTACTTGAGCAGATATCTTATAAAGTTTGTTGCCTACTGCTATCATGGCAAATAATCGCTTTTCTACAATATAGCCCTCTTCTGCCAGCTCTTTTCCAGAGCGCTCTAAAATGGAATGCAATGATTGCCCCTCTAAAGAATCTATACAATCCGAAGCATCTACTGTCAAATCTTTAGACAGTATGGCAGCCCTAGGGGGCTCTAAAAGGCTAGTGGCGGTATAGTCAGACCCGCTATTACTATACGGGTCTTTCTCAATAGCCCTAACCACCGGCCCGGGTAGGCCTAATTTATTGGTTACTCTCATTATTTATACATACTAGCATATAATAGTATAAAAGACAATACTATGTATTGACAAGACTACTAATATACAGTAGTATTGACTTAATGTGATAGCCTGGACATTACGGCGCCTGGACTAGCAGCGATACAGTAACAAGAAGTGATAAGAAGTTTATTGCGGGGGGAGTAGCTATATATATACACCCCGCAAATAACATCTCTAACAGTATATAATAGTATTGCATCTTGATGGTCCCTGTGCTATAGTAGTTATATGGACAGCGAGGATGAGATTTCATTTCTAATAACCAAGAAAGAGCTTATACAGGCAGTGGGGGCCAAGTATATTGATGCACTGGTATCACTTGCCTCTCAGGGTCTTATAAACTCTTGGCAGGATGCCATAGAGATTAGAATGGATAAACAAAAGTCTATATACCTACAAACTATATTAGAATTTGGTAGGGCACAAGACTTGCCTAAAACTGTTCAAGGTCGTAAAGATAAACATAAAATAGAGGACTAAATGAATAATCCCTTTAAGAAGAAGCCTAAAACCCCCCCAACTGAAACATTGCAGGAGATTCAACAAGAGTTTAACATGACTATGTATCAGATTGGCAATCTAAACTATCGTCGTACGATGTTAGATCGGGAGCTAGTGAAAATAAGCAAAGAGGCTGAGGAGCTTACAAAGAAGGCAGATAAGTTAGGCCTTGATGCTAGCTCTGCTAGAGGTCGTATCCAAAAAGAAATGCAGGATACAGTTAAGTCTGCCGAGCAACCTCCAGCGACCGAGGAACCGACCAGTGCTTGATTTACTATTCTTTCTAAGAAGCTTTTTTCCACGTAAACTTCCTTGTGGAATAACTGAGTTTAATTGTTGGCTTAAGGATATTATCCGACTGTCTGGGTTGCCTGACAACGCCTCAACTAGACGAGTGGCAGCTGGTTTTATTACAATGCTCCCTCCGGGCCTAGGGTATTTATCCATTCGTAAAATCTCTAATGCCTTAATTAAGGCGGCTGCCAATCAAGTGGCAGCAGAGGTTATTAAGTTACAAGATGAATCAAAGCAGCTTCAAGAAGCTTCAAAAGAAGTGGTATAATAAACTTAGGGCTAGCGGCTTTGAGGATATTGAGCAGGGCGACTATCTTAAGGCCTCTGATAAGAATACTAGCCTAGATGAGCAGTATTATGAGCAACGCACCCATTCCACTAAGTATAGAAGCAGACTCTGGAAGGACTCTCAGGCTGAGTATTACAGAATGGCTGCCCAGTTTAGTCATAGTAGGTTTGATACAGTGGAAGATAGGTTGGTATGGCAAGCCCACTCAGAAGGTAAGACTAATGAGGAGGCGGGTAAAAGGGCCGGCGTGACTAAAAGAGAGGCCAGAACCATAGTAGAGAGATTGCGGATAAGGTTTTTTGGGCCCGGTAAGGATAAGAGGTGTGATTGAAGGTATTGCTTCGTAATATGCAGGAGGGGGATCAAAACTTTGTGTTTGCCACCTACCTTAGAAATAGATGGTTCGATAAGACCAATAAAACCACTTTAAAGCGGTCTACGTGGTCTGCCATTCAACACAAACGGCTTGAGAAGGTGTTTGCCTCTAAACGGGTGGTAATGGCCTGCCTGGACGAAGATAGCGACACATTATTGGGGTATGGGTTTGTAGACCAAGATGGCCCCTATATTTACGTAAAGCTGCCATATAGGGCGGGCGGGCTTGGTATTAAAGATAGGATTACAAAGGAGCTGTTAAATGGAAGTGACTAAGTATAAGACAGTAAGATCTGTGCGCACACATGACCGAATGGATATACCAGGATATCTTCAAGTAAACTTGAAGACGGTTGATAAACAAAGTGCGCCCGGTATTGAAATGCATCTACACCCGTATGGAGTTTGGTGTCAGATTAAAGGTGAAGATATCTTAATCCCCTGGGTTATGATCCGGGGCATTGTTATGGAGAAGTCAGATGAAGCTATTAAAGTGGCTAAAGGGCCTAGTATTTCCAAAGAAAATCCGCCCACAGAGGTCTCAGCCAAAAGTAAAGCTGGGCGATAAGGACGGCAATGTATTGATCGCCTCCCAATATCAGCTTGATAAGCGCACAGACTTCAAGCCAGGCGAATCTTATCGAGTTGGGGAGATGATTGCTACAGTGCATGCAGATAAAGCCAGCATGCTAAGGGCCATAGCGGCTGTAGATGCTAAACGGAAGGCTAGACATGCTCTCCTGCGCGAAAAGGCCATTGATATAATGCTTATGTCCCCCGAAGAGCTTGCTCAGTTTAAGATTAAAGAGTGGTTAGAGAAGAATAAGCAAAAGGATAAGCTTTTTAAACGTATATTGGGTAGATTTGCTGGTAAGCCTAGAACAGATTACATGAGGCAACTAGAGATTAAGCATGCTGAGCTGCCTCCAGATTCAAATAAATCAAATGATGAAGAAGAGGGCTTGATTAAAGCCAAGGTGAAGATAAAAGAAACTGTTCATTAATATTGATTTCGGGTCCTCCCAAATCACCTAAACCTATTTTATAAAATACCCTAGTGAAGCTTTTTCGTAGGATTGTCCATCTCCTACAATTATAAGCCCTTCCACAAGATTATGTTTACATTAACATAATCTCTTCACAATTCCCACATAATTAAATCACAGTGAATGTGTAATATTGCTTTATGGGAGGCAGTATGTTACATTCATTGGACTGTAAATGTGATGTGTGTTTGCACAGATTGTTTGTGGAATCATCCGATTCACAGGATAGTAGCCTGGATTGTGAGCATCATGACCGAGACCATGGCATTTGCCTCGATTGTGGGCACGACTGCACCGACGGTGGATTTGACTTAGACTATTATGAAGGAGATCGATAATATGAAGAAGTATAAGCTAAAAGAAGAGCATAAAGCACAGTTTGAATCTTATACTAAACGTTGGATTGATAATGCCTTGTCCACAAAACCTATGGATGAGGATGATAAGATTAAGTGTATAGAGGCTGTAAAAGCACTTTACACGGTGTCTGGATTAACCCCTCCGCCAGATAGTCGTATAGTATTTGTGTCCTCGCCAATGCAGGCTAGAATAGTTGCCGGCCTGGCCTCCGCTATTTGGTATTTATCAGACAATAAGGATAAAGCGAATGAGATTAATTTGGCTCCAGTAGAGTTAAAGCCCTCCGAGAATTCTTCTAATGATTGGTTTTACTTCCCATACGATATGGCTAAGATAAGCTCCGCCGCTGGAGTGGGTAAATTCGGTGTCGATTGTATGTATCGTAGCGATAGTTTATATCAGGGAGGTAATCAATGGTCTTCTTGGGAATGCTTTTTATCCTTCTTTAAAGATGTAGTTAAGTTGTCTCTGGACTATTCAAAATATATACATTGGGAGACATTAGCACTGCATGGTGGGCCTCGCTTTATACACAAAGATTTTTGTATTATATCCGATAGACCAATAAAGCTTCTGATAGATTCACGCAATAGGCCCCACAATCCCTCCGGTCCCTTTTGTGAATGGGCTGACGGCAGTAAATTATATAGTATTAATGGAATTAGAGTTCCAATGTGGGTTTGTGATATCCCCGCAGAAGAACTTAAGGCAGATGCTATAATGAAAATACAGAATGTAGACGCCAGACGTGAAGCTTTGAGGAAAATGGGTTTAGAGCGGTTTTTAAAACAGACCGATGCTAAAGAAATTGATCGATTGGTTGTTAATCATAATGGTAAATCTATATTATATCAGTTGCTTGACATTAGTCTGGGCGATGATATTACAGCTCGTGTATTAAAAATGGATAACCCTAGCGTTAATGCAGTGCATGTGGAAGGAGTTGAGGAGACTGAGTGCAATACGGTTAAACAGGCGCTTGCATGGAGAAATGGGTTTGATAAGTATTATAAGCCAGAAAGTTTATCATGAAAATAGTTGATTTATTTAATTACGCCACCAGGGCCGCCACCGAGGCCGCCACCAGTGACGCCACCTGGACCGCCACCAGGGCCGCCACCAGGGCCGCCACCAGTGACGCCACCGAGGCCGCCACCAGGGCCGCCACCGGGGCCGCCACCGAGTCCGCCACATATGCCGCCACCGGGGCCGCCACCTGGGCCGCCACCAGGGCCGCCACCGAGGCCGCCACCAGGGCCGCCACCGAGGCCGCCACCAGGGCCGCCACCAGTGACGCCACCTGGACCGCCACCGGGGCCGCCACCAGTGACGCCACCTGGGCCGCCACCGGGGCCGCCACCTGGGCCGCCACCAGTGACGCCACCAGGGCCGCCACCGGGGCCGCCACCGGGGCCGCCACCTGGACCGCCACCGGGGCCGCCACCAGTGACGCCACCGAGGCCCACGCCGAGGCTGCCACCAGTGATACCGTTGTTTCTTTTATAAAAAAGATAGGAGTAGTGCTATGAAAGATGATAGAGAAGAGTTTCTTATAATTGGATTCTTAGAGGGAAAGCTTAAACAAGCTGAAAGTGATGTAAATATGTATATGCTGCTCTTATCAGAAATTAATGATATGATATATAAAAAAAATAGTATTGAGAAGAATAATAAGTTTTTAACCATAGTAACCAATAACCAAGGAGATAATAAATGAAGTATTACCAACAAGGTGATGTAGTGTTAATTAAAGTAAACCAAGTGTCCGGCAAAGCTCAAGACACTAAAGTAGTGCAAGAGGGGGAGCACACTGGACATGCGCACCGACTTAACTCATACGGTAAAGTGTTTAAGGATGGAGATAAATTATTTGTTAAGGCAGCCAAGGGAACTAGCATTGGACATGAAGAACACAGTACAATTGTTATAGAAGAGGGCGACTATGAAGTTCGTATAGTGCGACAAAAAGACCCTTTTACTAAACTTGTATCTAAAGTATTGGATTAAATATGAATAAAAACTTTACTCATATTGCTGCCACCAGGGCTGCCACCGGGGCCCACGACGAGGCTGCCCCCAGGGCCGTCACCTGGGCTGCCACCAGGGCCGCCACCGAGGTAGCCACCGGGGACGCCACCGAGGTAGCCACCTGGGACGCCACCAGGGCCGCCACATATGCCGCCACATATGCCGCCACATATGCCGCCACCGGGGCCGCCACCGAGGTAGCCACCTGGTACGCCACCAGGGCCACCACCGAGGCCGCCACCGAGGTAGCCACCTGGGACGCCACAGCGGCCACCACCAGGGCCGCCACCGAGGCCGCCACCTGGGCCGCCACCAGTGACGCCCCCAGGGCCGCCACCGGGGCCGCCACCGGGGCCGCCACCTGGACCGCCACCGGGGCCGCCACCAGGGCCGCCACCAGGGCCGCCACCAGAGCCGCCCCCAGCGCC
>Ga0210400_10000630_pt1 | contig 37987 bp, 39 predicted proteins | sample IncBWH26MmetaG_FD_155456 | JGI IMG/M metagenome (GOLD analysis project Ga0210400, IMG submission 155456) | Forest soil microbial communities from Barre Woods Harvard Forest LTER site, Petersham, Massachusetts, United States - Inc-BW-H-26-M | ecosystem: Environmental > Terrestrial > Soil >... | reverse complement strand
GATCGTTGAGAATGTTGCCCTGCCGCAGTTTTTCCTCAATCGCGCCTTCCGCTTCGCTACTGGTAAGCCCCCCGACGTGAACGTACCCGACCAGCGGAATCGAGATATTTCCGTCGCCGCTTACGCGCGTGTGCCCGGAAAGATCAGTCGCCCCATACACTGCGACTTCCATCTCATCCCCGGGACCGAGAACGAGTGCCGACGAATTCCTTGGAACGAGAGGTTGAACCGAGGTCGTCTGCGGAGGGTTTGAGGCGTCTGGTTGGTGCGCAGGGTCGCCCTGATTGCCGACGTTTTGGGGAGGGTTGCTGTTTTGTGCCACCGCAACTTGCAGACAGCCAAAGACGGCGGCTATTACCGCCAAGCGCAAAACTCGGGATAGGAGATTCTGGACATAATGCATAGGGATAAGGCGATTCTAATGCGGCAAGGCCCACACGCACAACCTTAGGTAGTGTCCTCAAAGTGCGTTGCAAAGTAAAAACGCCCATCGAGCGTCAAGAACGATGGGCGTTTTTATTGAACAGTGCGTTGATGATCTATGACAACGCCCCGCCTGGCGTCGGGGCACGTTACTTCGGCAAAGTGCGTTAGTCGAAGGACACCGGCCAGTTTTTCTGGAAGGGAAAATGCTGGTATTGCAAAGCGTCAGCCCATCTATTAGCTTTGGAAGCTAATTTGGTTTGGCAATTGCGAGGGGGAGAAAACACATTGGGCACTACGGTTCAGGTTTTGGTAACCGGGGCAGGCGGATTCATCGGTCATCATCTCGTCTCTTTTCTTCGGGCGCAAGGCTATTGGGTCAGGGCAGTCGACCTGAAGCATCCGGAGTTTGGTGCCAGCGAGGCCAACGAATTTGAGTTGCTCGATCTACGGAGTTGGGAGGACTCCATCCGAGCAACGGCAGAGATCGACGAAGTGTACGCGTTAGCCGCAGACTTGGGTGGGATGGGTTGTAGCTCCGCCGATGATGCTCAGATCTTAGATAATAACCGTTTACTCAATCTCCATTGCATAGAAGCAGCCAGACAGAACCGAGTCACTCGATACTTGTATACGTCGTCTACATGCGTGGATCCGGAGAGCTGCCAAAGCGCAACGAGTGGTGCTCCTCTCAAGGAGGAAGACGCCTATCCGGCAACGCGTCAAGATGCCTACGCGTTGGCTAACTTCTCCGGTGAACGCCTTTGCACTCAATATCGACAGGATTATGGGCTTGAAACCAGGATTGTGAGACTCCCCGACGTTTTCGGTCCGGTCGGATCCTGGCTTGGCGGAAAAGAGTCAACACCCGCTGCATTATGTCGCAAAATTGCGGCCGCCCAACTTGAAGGCCTTAATGAAATTGAAATTTTGGGTGACGGCGAGCAAACGCGGTCCTTCTGCTATATAGATGATTGCGTTACCGGGTTGCACAAGGTAATGAGATCTGATTGTTCCGAGCCCTTGAACCTGGGCCGAGATCGAATGGTGTCCATCAATCAACTTGCCGATATGATCGCAAATATCGCCGGTGCTCCTATGACCAAAACGCACGTTCCCGGTCCTGAAGGTGTGCGCGGCCGCAATTCAGATAACACACGTCTCAAAGAAGTATTGCAATGGGAGCCACAGATATCATTGGAAGAAGGGCTAAGACGCACCTACTGGTGGGTCCAGAAACAGGTCATAGAATTGGCTTCCGAATACAGTTTTGGGATCGCCTCTTTTCCGCCCCGCTGACGCGCTGGATCGCTCTCAACTTGAAGGGTGTGGTCCCCAACGTGATAACTAGCAAGGACCTTATGCCAGCCGAGGCTAGTTTAACGTTCTTCCCCCCAGCCCCTCCGGCATTGAAGAAGTGCCGCTCTTGGCCAGGAGTACTTCGGCAGTACCGTGTTTGCGTTTGCCGTGCACCATGAAGTGTGATCTGTCCTGAAAACCGACAAGAGTCTACGAATGGGACAGCCGCTGCTGAGGGTCGATCTGTGCAGATCACCTGCAAGACATTGATCCACAATACCTTAGCAGTGAAGCAGAGCGCGGTGGTCCACGTGCACACACTAGCCTGCGTTCTGAGCATCTTTAGCGGGCCCGACTGAGTGAGAATGGTGCATTTCGGTACCTTCGCAGTTTGACCTAAAAAGAGGAAGCGAAATGTACGCCCACCAGGGGAGACAGAAGCAAAACGGAGAAGTCAACCGGTTGAACCTCGTGGACGCGCATCCCAATCGGCGGCAAGTGGGGCGAAAGCCCTCTGCCCAGAAAGGTTAGACATTACTTCACTGGTTGTGATCCCAAAAAGGAGCGCACCAAGCTCGCCACCCTGAACCGACGTTCCTAAGGGTGTGTGACCATTGTAACCTCCGGTCCGGCGGAGATTTTTCGGCTTTCGCTTCTAACCTGCCGTTCTTACAGCGACTTGACGCCGACTGCGGTCGTCGAGAAACTGCTTGGGACAGCTCTGCTTTTACTACCCCGCCCGAAATCTGCTTTCACTAGTTACCAGCGTACCCTATGCTGGCCTAAAGTTTTCACGAACAATCCTCCCAGATCACGAATTCCGAGTGCATGCACTGGGTCCTTCGCAAGCCAGGCAAAACGCAGCGGGACTAATACAAAATTCCCTCACGGAGAAAATGAGAACAAATGACAACCGGTAAACTTTTGCGGATTGCTGTGGCAGGACTGGCGATGACATTCGCCGTATCCATGGCGTCGGCCCAGGCACTCAACTCTGGCGCGCAGACCATTGCTCTGAACGCCAACTTAACCGAATCACTCACCCTCAGCCTGTCGGCAAGCGCGGTGAACTTCACACTCGCCGCTGGCAGTGCAGCTAACGCCGGCAGCACCAACATCACGGCCACGACAGCGTGGACTTTGAAGCCGGGACGGACCGCAGTTGGCGTGTACGCGTATTTCGTCAGCGCGGCGGCTGCACTGACTGACGGCGCGGGCGACAACATTCCATCTTCTGCATTCTTCATCTCTGATAATGGCGGCGCGTCCACCGCGCTCACTAGTACCGTTGCCTTCGGTGGCGCCAACGCGGGCTACCAGATGGCGAATGTGGCCATCACTGGCTTGAATAAGACCTCGAGCCACACCGACGTGATGGCGTTCAACATCAACTTGACCGGCGGCACCCTGCCTCAGTTGCCGGCAAATACCTACACCGGGACGCTGAACATCCAGGCGCAGGCAACTCCGTAATTTTTAGCGGACCTGAATGGCGGCAAGGGCGAGGAGCAGGGCTCCCGCCCTTCCGCCGTCTCCTGCAAAAAACTCGCGATGCGAATGCAGACAAAACTCGGCGCGGTGGCAGGACTGGTTCTGGCTGCGGCCACGTTTGCCGTGACGTCTGCGGTACCGGCACAGGCCCAGGTGCGAAACTCCGGGGCCAGCCCGATCGCGCTGCAGGCGGTTTTGAGCGACTCGATCTCGGTCAACCTTTCCGGCAACGCAGTCAACTTCAACCTGGTTGGCGGCAGCGCGAACAATCCCGGAAGCACTTCGATTACCGCGACTACAACCTGGATCCTGAAGCCGAGTGTGGGCAGCTTGAAACTTTACGCTTTTTTCAGCAGTTCGACCTCGGCGCTCACCGACGGCGCCGGCAACAATATTCCGTCGGCTGATTTTCAGCTATCCGACAACGCAGGGGCGTTTACCGCTCTCACCAATACCGTGCCGTTCGGCGGCGCCAATGCCGGGCTGCAGGTGTCTTCGACACCAATTCTGGGTAACAACAAGAGCGGCACTCGAAACGACGTAATGAATTTCAACATCAACCTGGCCCCGCTGCCGAATTTACCGGCAGGCGTTTACACCGGAACGTTGACGATCCAGGCTCAAGCAATCTGATTCGCAGGTAGGAACCATGAATCGAAATTCTCTCAGGACGGCAATGCGCCTCCTGGCCGGCGGGATTTGCCTGCTCGCCATGAACGCACCCGCGGCAGCGCAGACCGTGCGTCCCTTGATCAACGAGCTCAGCAACCCGGCCAAGGGCCGTGTGGAATATGTGAATGACGGCCTGACCCCTCTGAACGTCGTACTCGAGGCGAAGAGTTTCACGGTCTCTGAAACGGGGGAGATTACTTACCGTCCGCTCGACGCCGATGTTCACCTGAAGCTCTCGACCACGAGCTTTCGCATCCAGCCGCAGCAGACGTACTACGTTTTCTACGAAGCGAGTTCGCCGAAGAGTCCTTCGTGGTTTGTGATCTACGCGGCCTTCTCAGGATTTGCCTTCCGCACGGCGCAAGGAATGAATGTGCGCCTGGAGCTGCCTCATACCGTTTATCTGCTGCCCAAGCAGCAGGTAGAAAAGCCGGAAGTGCGTATCGATCGAGCTGAGCTGAGCACCGCCGACAATAAGGTCGTCTTGGAAGTGGAGAACACCGGCGACAATTTTGGCCGTGTGCTGCAGACACAACTGGTGTACACGAAGAAAAAGCAGGAAGCGCCAGGCTTCCCGATTTTTCCGCACAGCAAGCGGATTCTCGATGTGCCGCTCGAAGCAAAGCCAGAAGGTGAGAACGTTCCCGTCGGGGTGATGCTGCAATTACAGAACTTCAAAGTCGAAGGGAAACTGCAGCGGCGGGCAGATTCCGCGCCATCCGCAGCATCAGACTCGCCCACCGCACAAGGAAGCGCGGGGAAGAATCCTTAGTCCCCGACCATGTACCTCCGAGCCAAATGCGCGCTGATTCTGCTGACGGTGCTGCTGGCCGGAAGGGCGGGAGCTCAGGTCTTCCGGGTGGAGGGTGGAACTTCCACGTTGCTCAATGCGGAAGGCGGATCGGTCGAGTTCAAGGCTCCGAACTATGATGGCAGCGTCGGCCTGGGATTTTTTGACGGGCATTTCAGGTATGGGGGCGAGAGCCGCCGAGTGTACGACGGTTACACCATGCTCGCTGGGGACGAAGCGATCCCGTTCACTCTGCCCACCGACGTGTTCGACGCCAGTCACTATTTTTCCGTCCGAGGGATCGGTGCGACGCGCAAGGATGCCGACGGCAGCTTCTATGCTTTTGCCGGTACGACTTCCACCTGGCTGGGCGCAGGATTCTTCAATGCCGCCACCAGCGACAATCCCGTGGGAATGTTTTTCTACGAGCGGAAGTTGAACGACAAACTGAAATTGTTTTCCCGCAATATTCTGTCCCGCCGGCAGACGTTTCTGCAGGGCCTGGAATATAGTCCGAACCGCTCGCTGAAGGCTTCGCTTACGGGCGGCACTGGCTCCAACCAGAAATATTTCGCTGCCGCTGTCGATGAGGAAACCGAGAAGCTCGCCTTAAAAGCGAGCTACGTGATCACCGGGGACATGTTCGAACGGATCACGGTGCTCAGCCCGATGAGCTCCGAGGTGAACAAGGGCAATGTGCAACTGCTCTATAAGCCGACCGACTTCGCCACCATCACCACCGGACACGAGAACATCCTGGAGCCAGTGACACCGGGAGGGCCGATGCAGCAGGCTTCGGTGAACCAGTTCTCCACGGATTTTCACGTCAAGAGACTCTACTTCGGCAGCGGGCTATTCACGTCGAACGCCTCTGGCCGGAGCACGCAGGGGACGAACCTGTACGTCGGTCGTCGCATCGGTCGGCTCCTTGAAGTCAACACCAATTGGTTTCAAAGCAAACCGAAAAGTGGAGCGACTTCCACCATTCTGTCCGGCACGGTGCGGGAGAATTTTTCGTCGCGCTTTAGTTTGCTACAGTTAATCGCGCGCACTGACGGACAGACCACGTTTGCTTTTGGTGGTGATTTCACCAGTAATCGTCTGATGCTGCGCGCGGATTATGAGAATGTCTATCTGCCGTTTCGCTCCGACCGTCCTTTTGAGCAGGCGTTAGCTTTGAATGTGGGGCTCCGTGTGGCCGGCCCGTGGCAGCTTACGGCTGCGTCGAATGTGGCTCCGGACGGTCATCTCCGCTATTCTTTTGGCGCCAGTACGTATCTGTATCGCCTCCGCGGAATGATGAGCGCGCAGTCAGAGACTTTCTCGATCGCCAAATATCTGGTGCAGGGCGTGGTGAAAGACGATCACGGCGATCCCGTGGAGGGAGCGGCGCTCCATATCGGCAAAGAGGTGGTTTACTCCGACAGTTCGGGACGCTTCCTGGTGCGCTTCTCCAAGCGTGGCCCATTTCCGGTGAGCGTTGCGCCCGACGAGTTCATCACGAATGGCGTATACGAAGCGGTCTCGGCACCCGCGGAAGTGAAGGCTGAAACCGAGGATACGGCGACCGACCTGCAAGTAGTAGTAATCCGGCGTGTGCCGCCTCCGCAAGCGAACAAATGACCGCGCGACTCACAAAACCTCACTCGACATGTACAGGACTGAATCTGCCGTTACTGTTGAGGCGGGAATGGCTGCGATGCCTTGGTCACGATCGCTAAGACTCGATTACGAGGCGGAGAGCGGGCACGTTGATCCAGAATGCCCGACTCAGACCCGCATGATCGCTCGGTAGCCGCTAATGTTCTCTCGACAAGAACCGGACTAGCCGCGGTCTCGAATGGTTGCCGGCTTCTTACTTGGACGACCGTGAATATCGAGCAGCCTTTCCGACCCTTGCGATAGAGACCTTTTGACAAGCAATTCCGCGAATCTTTCGTATCGCCAATGCATAACAGCGTTGCTGTTTGTTCCTTTGGTCGCTTGGCGTCGTCCTGCTCCTGGCGCTTGACGTGACGCATCCGAACGCTTTGACGGTCACACCGTTGGCGCAGACACACACTCTTTTTTCTTGGGCGCGCGCGAGGTCCATTTCGGAACTCGTGTTGATTTTTCCTCCATAGTGTCGAGAGATCGGATTGCAAGTTTGGGTAGACAGTTGCTATAGTTCTCGACTATAGATTCTGCGTCGCGCAAACTTTGATCTGTGCAGTCGTAGGTGTTTGCTTCGGTGAAGCAGTTAGCGTGTACCCCGCTCAAGCCTCCCGATGCGGAGAGTTCAAATTGATTCCGTTCTATCTGATCACTTTTGCCATATCACTGTTTTCCTCATTGGTCCTCACTTGGGGCGTGCGCAATCTCGCAATGGGCCGCGGCTGGGCAGCGCCCCCGATTCAGGATCGCGACCTGCATGAAACTCCGTTGCCGCGGTTGGGCGGAGTTCCCGTATTCCTGTCCTTTTTGATTGGCGTTGCCATTGCGTTGTTGGCTAGTCTGCGTTTTCCGGCATTGGCTGCTGGCCTCTCACTTCGGACTCTTCTGACAATTCTGGTGCCGGGTACGCTTATTTTTTTGCTCGGCCTCTTCGACGACATCTATTCCGTCGGTCCGTACACGAAGTTTGTGGTTCAAGGTGTTGCTGCCATCATGCTTTTTGCGGGTGGTTTGAGGATTCTCGACCTGCCCGTGTTGTTTGGTGCGCGGCATTTGGATTGGTACATCGGGCTTCCCATCACCGTTCTATGGGTCATTGGGATTACGAATGCATTCAACCTGATCGACGGTCTGGACGGACTGGCCGCCGGTTCTGCGCTATTTTCTACTTTCGTCGTTTTTGTAGTGGCAGTCTCAAGTGGTTCGTCGCCGGTGTCGCTGCTGACAGTCGTCTTGGCTGGAGCCATCCTTGGGTTTCTGCGTTTTAATTTCAATCCGGCGACCATCTTTCTGGGTGACTCCGGGAGTTTGTTCATCGGATTCATGCTAAGTGCCTTAGCATTGGAGGGAGCCCAGAAGGCGCCCACTGTCATTGCCGTCGCCATTCCGGTCGTCTCCTTCGGTCTGCCGATTCTTGAGACCTCTCTGTCCGTCTTGCGGCGCCTGATTAGCGGTCGGCCCATATTCATGGCCGATCGTGAGCACATTCATCACAAGTTGCTGCAACATGGCTTGTCGCCCCGGCAAGTTGTGATCGCGCTCTATGCGGTGTCGGCTGTGTTCGCACTGCTCAGTTTGTTTCTCCTGTGGCCTGGGCGAAGCACGCTGGGCTTGGTGTTGGTGGTTATAGGCACGTGCGTCTGGTTTGGGGTTCAGCATTTGGGGTATCTGGAATTTTGGGAAATCCGTCGGGTTGCGCAGCGCACCATCGAACAGAGAAAAATATTCATCAATGATCTCTCGATCCGCCGAGCGGTAGAAGATCTGAAGGTCGCTCGCGATTTTACGGAGGTATGCTGCATCCTAGAGGTCGCGTTTTCGAGCAACGAGTTTGATGGGTTTGACCTCAACGCGAAACTGCTGGCCGAGGACGGCGAGGGCGGCGAGGACATAAGGCATTTGCTAATGCTGTCCGCACCTGATAACCCAATACAGTTCAAATGGGCCAAGCGCTCGCGCACGAAACTGCATGACGGTCGGTCGACCTGGTCACTTACTTTAGAGTTGGTAACCACAAATAATCGACGGCGCGGTTCGATGAAAATCTGGCGAATCTACACGCAAACTCCCGTGCTGATGGACATCAATTTGTTGACTTCGGTCTTTCCGGTAGTTCTCGCCGACGCACTCGACCGTACTCTCAGCTCCTCGGTAACGCCCTCAGAACCAGCAAACGAAAAGGGGATTAGGTTGGCTGAGACTGGTTAGACCCTTGCCCCCGCCACCATGAGGACGCCGGTCTTCGATCCCAGGGCGGCCCCTGACCAGGTCGGAAAGGCACGCATGGGCCTGGCCACCGGACGTCAGCTAGCCCAAGCAGTACGAAGCGCACCATTTGGACATGAGGAGATTACATCCAGAATGCTCTGACTTAGAACCTTCTGATCGCTCGTTACCCGCCGATATTCTCCTGAGGGAAGAGCCCGAAGAAGAGGAGGAAGACGGAGACGACCGCAAAGAAGAAGATGACGATGATGACGACACAGACGACGGCTACTCGGAGTGACCATCGAGCGAGCCCGTTTGAGTCAAGACACCCGCAGATTCTTGAGCGAGGTGCGAGCCGATCCCCGACTGATGTCAGGCACGATGACCAGTTCAACCACGGTGACATCGGATAGCCCAACCTGATATTCCTCCACCTCGCGGATTGAACTAGGAGGACTGAAGTTCCACTGCTGGCGCACAATCTCTCGAAACGAGCGCCCGCCATCTGGAGACAATCGCAACACAAACTCTTGGGTGCGCTCTGCCTCCGCTTCTTCAAAGACGAGGGCAATACGTGTGAGTCTTTGTGGCTGATCGATAATGAACCGGATGGTTTTGAGTGCCAGAATCGGAGGCACGCCAGCCCTGCATTTTTCCTGAGAGCAACGCAAACCCCACTGGATATCTCTCTTGTTCCGACGTAATCTCGACCACGGCGATACGGCCGAGGTCCAGCCAGCCTCCGTCGAGAGGAGAAGCATCCTGCTGACTCGGCGTGATCAGGCGCTTGGGCATATCGCTAGTTTACCGCTCGCGATTTCCGAGAGAACCACGCCTGAGCTAGAGCAACTGCACGCTCTGCTCGGTGGCACTCAAGCGGCAGCGGAGTAGAGAAGACCTCGGGCTTTGTGAGTTCCGGTTTCAAAGAACTAACTGTAAGTCTGGCACAACACGGTACGACTGCTCAAAAGTGAGCAGTTTTTCAAATGAACCAAGGCTACTCTGTTGGGATTGGAAGACCAAGGCGGTGCTGTATGAACCGAACGAAGGATAGATCGCGCATCGAGTCCGCACTACTTGTCAACCTCCTCTTAGCGGTTCAATTTGTTTGGCCTTGAGGGCTAGGTTCAGTTCCTCGTTCTCTTCTCCAGCTGCTTCCACTCTCGCCGCAACTTCATCACAGATCGCGCAGGTTCTTGTGTTGCTTTACTAAACGGAGCCCTGCAATGACGCGAATTTTGATTGCAGACGACAGCCCGCCAGTTCGACGCGGGCTACGCACATTACTGGGACTGAATTCCGACTGGCAAGTCTGTGGCGAGGCCGTGGATGGTGCTGATGCCGTAGAAAAGGCGCACCAACTTGCCCCCGACCTCATATTGATGGACTTCTCGATGCCGCAGATGGACGGCGTACAAGCAGCCCGAGAAATCGCCAAGTCTGGCACAGACATCCCGATTCTGCTCTTCACACTGAATCTCTCGCCTCAACTCATGGAATTGGCACGCAAGGCTGGTTTGCGTGGTGCGATTTCGAAAGCGGAAATCAGCAAGTTGCCTTATGCGATCAAGGCGCTGCAGCGCGGTGAAACCTTCTTCTATTCGACCTAGGCACACTGCGGGGATCATCCACCGAGACATCAAGCCCGCCAACATTTTCCTGACGAAACCAGATCACGCCAAAATCCTCGACTTCGGGCTGGCGAAACGCACACCCGTAGTCAGCAAAGTGGAGCAGCCAAGTATGACGGCAGAATCAACAGTGACGTTCGAGAACCTAACCGGTCCGGGGAGGGGCAGTCGGAACCATCGCCTATATGTCGCCCGGAACAAATCCGCGCTAAGGAATTGGATGCCCGCACTGATTTGTTTTCGTTTGGTGCTGTGCTGTATGAGATGACGACCGGAACGTCATGATCGGCAAGTTTCCAGTCCGAGGAATTGTGCCCTATTCTTAGGTCGCGAGCAGGATCGGAACTGTGGCCCCGATTGCGGCGGCCCTGCTTTCGCAGTAAGGCGGCACTTGGTTGATGAGCGAAATGGGGATGTTGCGCCAAACTGAGAACTAGTTTGTGTAGTTCGTTGCTAGTTGCTACTGCTCTGACAACACACCATTGAATCCCACCCTCGTCATCATTCACAAATTTCACAAATATCGATTCGAAAATGGCTTTCTACTGCACCTAAGAGCGAGTGTGCAATATTGGACAGTCAGCATCCATCCGGCTCCTTATAATCCGCACTCAAGAGATCCGCGTGGAAACAACAAATTTGGAGGCCTCACATGCGCATTGACCTGTATACGAAAACCATCCTCACTGTCATCGCTTTGCTTCTTGCGGTGAGCATAATGAAACCAATTGTTCAACCCCAGGTTGCCATGGCGGACGGACCCTACAGCAGTGTCCAATTCTCGTATAGTGGGGGAAATCACGCGTTCTTCGATACCCGCTCTGGCGACGTTTGGGAATATGGCGACAATGGCCACTTTAAACAGCACTACAAGGTCCATGAATTCGGTAAGGATCACGATCGCGATCACGGACGCTAAACGAAATGGGCCGGAAACCCTTCTCGCCACACTCCTAGATCGCCGCGTTTTCGGAATAAGAGTTCTCTAGTTGGGGAGAACCGAAGCGAGCGGTGGACTTTCGGGCCGCCGCCGCAGTGAATCACGCCTGCTTCCTGAACTGGCTCATCAAGAAGCTGGCCCGGCGAGGTGAGTCGTGCCGGTCACCACTGTCGGCGTCTCCTCGAGGAGATTGGGAGCTACGGGTTTGGCGTGACACTTTCTGGTCAAATCGGACCAGCAGGAAGGGAATCCGGGCAACGCCGGAGGGCGAAACTATGTTCCACTTAGTCTGGTATATCCTCATTGGGCTCATCTCGGGGCTGGTCGCGAAATCGGTGATGGACGTGCACATGACGATCTTTTGGACGATCGTGCTCGGCATCATCGGATCGATTATCGGCGGCGCCGTTACCCACATGTTTTCGCGCCCACAAAATGATCGATATCATCCCGCCGGGCTCATTTTTTCCACACTGGGCGCGATCCTGATTCTCTTCGTTTGCTACAAGCTGAAGATTCATTTTCCTCAGGTCAACCCCTTCTAGCTCATCGATGACTGCCTTTAAGATGACTATCGTTAAGCAGTATTCCGAGGTTTTCGTGACAGGCGCCCTTTCCGGCGGAAAGACTCCTAACGCGGGTTTTCAGGGCAACTCCAACGCCAAACGTTCGTGATTCATCCACATTCATCTTCGGCATTGGTAGCCGCCTGATGGATCGACGAAAGTGGGCCTTAAGCTTACGGGTTGCCACCGGAGACGCTTCGGGGGTGTCTGACGGCTCCGCTACATGAAGATCGAACACCTTTGGTTTGAGGTTTCGTGAAAATGCGCAGGATCGGATTGCATAATTGCCCTTATTGTGGCAAAGATGACATCTATGTGTCGCGACCGAATACGTGGCGCGACGAAGTGTGTTGCTTCTTCTTCCTTCAAGTTGTGAGATGCCATTCCTGCATGCGACGTCACTATCGTCCGCTTTTCTTGCCGCCCGTTGCTATTTCGCCTGTAAGGAAACCCATCCAGGCAACCGACAATAACGAATGACGAGCACGTTCGGCATGACTCGGCCAGAATCACTCGACCGAAAACGGTAGCGTCGTGGCGGATTGCTCTGGCTCTTGGGTTCATCACGACCGGAGCAACCGAGAGCCCGTGTGACCGGCGCGCGGGAAGTCGACGAGTGCAGAAGGTGAGGTTCGCGCTCCAGCACGACGTGGAGATTTAGAGCTTAATGCTTAAATAGTGATCGCCAAAGAATCGTCATCAATATGGCTATCAGGTGCTAGCCCGTGAACAATCTCTCTGGCGCTAATGTGCGTCGGCATTTCTCAATGCCGGATTTAAAAGGTCCTTTTTGCCCGTGTTGGCAATCACCGTCCACGTCTTCGTTCTCTTCGCCTCGCTTGATGGCGGCAGGTAACCAGGTGGCATCCGTACGACATTCAAGCACAACTGCGGGCAGCAGGGAGGCCAGCGAGAAGTTCTTCCGCCGTCAAACCGGTCGCCGTCAGGCGTCGATAAATCCTGTGAGGGGCGAATTACTGCAAGCCGGACTGGGTTAGCTTGACCGCGCAGAACGCGGCCGTGTTTCCGCAAACGGTAGTTGACGTCGCTAGCGTGCCGAAGTAAATGCTTGACGCCTGCCCGGCGGTGGAATCGTTGTCCACGATCATGCCGCTTGTCCCGCCCGTGGCATCGGTGATATTTGTCGCCGCAATGTTAGGCAATGTGCCTGAGGCAACGAGAAGCGAGCTAGGCAAAAGGAGGCTATACACAGCACTTGGGTTTTCATTCACTCCTACGAACAGGTAGTCCGGTCCGCCCGTAGAAGTTGCGGCGGTCACGGTGCATCCGGCTCCGGTAGTCGCCGTAGGTATGGTAGCGTCGAAGGTGAAATTCGTTGCGGTCGACGAAACAACAGTTCGTATTCCACCGTTGATGGCGGCGATGTCGGCGGCGGTGCAATTGTTGGTAGGGTTGGCAGCTACGCCCGAGAGGGTGACCAAGTCATTGGCGGCGAGCGTGTTGTTCGCGGTGACAGTGACTACAGTGGTAGATGCGGTGACCCCCGTCACGGTGAATAGCCGGCTGTTAAAGAACTCGGTGAGCGGTGAGATGGGCGAAGCGTTCGTGCCCATTTGAGGCTTGTCGTTGTTTTGCGGCGTTACTTGCATGGTGGAACTAACGAACTGTAGTTCTTTGAGCTGTTGGCCGCCGGTGCCGGAGGCGGCGCCGATTATCTCCCCGTTGTTCGCCGCCGTGGCACTGCTGATGCCCAAGGCGTAGTAGCGTTCATCCAGGGTGGGGGCGTAGTTTGGAAAGCCCGCGGTCGTACAGCTTTGATTTGCGCCGGTATCGAGACCCGCGAACACAACCGCGGTCAGGGTGTTGCTGGTGAATTTGAATTGGACCAGGCCGGTGTTGCCCGTTATTCCCGTGTCGGCCTCGCCGGTGGTATTGGGGTTGCATGCGGTTACGACATACCCAACTCCGTTCGTCGAGTCAATGATGGCTCCGTCGCGAATGCCGCCGTTGATGGCGCCCTGATTCGTGCCCCCGTTTACGCCGAGAGCGAGTGCCGTGGCCGCAGTGGCTCCAGCCGGCGTCAATGCGTACAAGTTGGAGCTGCTATCGCCGACAAAAATGTTGCCGGTGCTACCCACATCGACCACGGGGGCCGTGAGGAAGTTAGATCCAGGGATAACGGTTGCCCCGGTAGTGGTGCACCCAAGAGTCGCGCTGGGTATGGTAGCGTTGAATTCAAACTTCGTTCCGCTTAACCCCGTAGCAATCACGGTTTGGGTTCCATTAATGGCAGCGACGTCGGCCGCCGTGCAGAGGGTGAGGGCGTTGGCGGTTACGCCCGCGATGGTAACCAACTCTCCGATACTAAGCGTGTTGGGCACGGTGACCGTCACTGTAGTCGCGGTTGCCGTTATCGCAGTCGGGGTTAGTGTCGCGGGGGTGGGACTTACATGCACTGGAAAGTTTCCGCCCGCATACGCTGGCGTCCCGTTGAACGTGGGGGTGATCGCATACAGGAAGCCATTGTTATCGCCGATGTAGGTAGTGTCGTTGGCATAGTCGGTAAACGGGGATGAAAAGCTATCCGCCATTCCTGCCGCCCCGGTGGTGGCGTTGGCGGCAACCAAGCCTAGGGGAAGCATCAAGTCCGTGGCGGTGCTTCCCGAAGTGCTTCCCGGGATCACCGGGTTGGTGGCGCAGGTTGGCAACGTGGCCCCGCCATTGTTGTTGCTGGCGCAGCTGGCGGTGGTTCCATACTCGGTGCTGCCGCTGCCGAACGTTAGCACGTGCAGGATGGCTCCGATGTTCGGGTCATTTTCCACGTAGGTGATTTTCGTGCCACTGAGCGAGAGGCCGGGCGAGGTGGCGACCGGACCGACTCCGGAGGCGTAGGAAAAGGTGAATTCCGGATTCGAGAGATTGCACAGCGACGTCCCGGACCCGCTGTAGAGATGATTGAAGGCAACGACATTGGCTTGGGAACCATTCGTCCCGGCAGTGACGATGCCCCAGCTGAAGTTGGTAAGGCCGTTGGCAGTCGTAAGCGGTACACGGTTTCCTGGCGTGAGCGCGTACACCCTAACCGTAGCTCCCGATGCCACAGCCACGATGCGGTCGAGAGCGGTACTAGCGAGATTACGATTGATCGCCGCCGCCAGATCGGCCGCATCGGTGGCAAGCGTGGCGGAAACTTCGAAGTCTAAGCCTGTGTTCGTGGTCGACGATGCGGTTAGGATCAGAGTGACCGCGGTTCCACCCGTAGGAGTTATGGTGATTGACGTAGTCTGGCCAGACGTCGGTTGGCCGGTAAAAGTGCCCACCACGTTGGCGCGTGTGTTCCCGGTCGGTGCGTTGACGGGGAATACTGCGAAATCGGAGGTGCAACTCGGCGTCGCGTTCACGTTGAAGGAGAACTTGGCAGGCGACATGCCTTGGGCAACACCGCCAACGCCAAGAGAGATCGCCCAGTCCTTCTTCATGGACCCCCTTGAATGCCTTCGGAGTATTGGCTTTGGCATTGGCCACCTCCGCTCCAGGCCTGAATTTGCCGGCGCACTCCCGTGCAGGAGCCACTGGGCATAGGCGCGCGGCTCGTTCCAGGTCTTCACCGCCTGTTCCGGTGTGTAGTCCCCGGTGAAGACGACATACTTTGAGCTCCAATCGATCGGCATGGGGACCGAGCCATCCGGCCGGGCAAAGGCCTGCCCGAACAGCGATCCGGTAAAGCTCGTCGCCAGAGCAAACGCCGCCAGCCGCAGCGCGGCGCACCTGGCAAGAAAGGCCACATTCCTTCGCGGAGTTCTAAACCTATTCACAGTTAACGCGCCTCCGTGTCTAAGAACGGAATCTTTGATTTAACCCGTAAACGGGATTGAGATACCCCCTCCACGCAAATAGATACACCTATCGTTTCGTGTGCGATATTGCAGGCGAAACGATCTCTAGTGTACGAAATGAACTAAGGAGTTTTCCCGTTTTCGAAACTATGGTGTTCCTTACTAGTACCCTCCCAGTTCAGAGTGCGTTCCTGTCGTTCAATGGCGCGAGGAGTGCTTACTCAGCCATCCCATGCACGCTATTCCCACCCCACCCAATCAATGCTTATGCGGTGAGCCGGCTATCTTCATTTTGAAGGAGCATATCGGGGGATGAGTTTGCCAGGGCCTGGATCTGAATCAGTGGACCCGCGTAACCTGCTCCCGTCCGTCGGAGCATATTGGCCGAGGGGATACCGGTTCGCTGGAAAGACTTCTCGCAATCCGCGCTGGAGGGTCCCCGCATGTTCCCCTCCATGTACGCTAGACCGGGGCAACGTGTGCAGGTTCCCACGTGGGCGCAAGTCGAACAGGTCGGAAGATCCCGGGCTCGGATGGAGCGGACTTCGTTCAACTGCGGAGAATGGCGCCAGATGTCGAGGAATTTCTGCCGACGCACATTCCCGCTGGGAAGCGGGAACTGTACACAGGGAAACACATCGCCGTAAGGAGAAATGTAGCAGGCGGTGTGACCGGCGCTGCACGGGTAACCGTCCATGATGTCTTCGCCGGGTGCAGGCGGAGGAGCGCAGAATTCTTCCACGTTCCCCACCAGTTCCTGGTTGTGGAAGATCTGCTTGAGGTCAGAAGCCGGAATTCGCAGGGCGAGGGTGGATGTATCTCCGTCCATTTTTGGCGTGATGGTAGGGTCGAGCGTGTAGGCAACTCCCAGTTCCCTGGCCAGCGTGATCACGCCTTGCTGGTCGGAGAAATTGCCAGCCATGAGCACGTTGGCGATGCTGACCTTGAGCCCCTGGGACTTCAAGAATCGAATCGCCCGGACCGTTCGCTTCAGGGACCCCGGTAGTTTTGTGATGGCATCGTGAACTTCTGGGCGATGCGAGTAGACACTGATCTGTATCTGCTCGACCCCGAGCTGGCGAAGTTTCGCGGCTTCCTTCTCGTGGATCATCACCCCGTTGGTCTTCACCTTTACATTGAACAACAGTTGCCGCGCCCGTTCCACGATTTCAAAGAAGTCCCGACGCATGAAAACTTCTCCCCCGCTGAGGGAGATAAAAAAGACTCCGGCATCGGCAAGTTGTTCGAGCACATTCACGATTTCCGCAGTGGTCATCTCGCCGTGATCGTCGTGATCCAGGTAGCAATGCACGCAGCGCTCATTGCAACGGTAGGTGACATCGAGGTGAACACTAAGGGGAAGGCCCAGGTTCAGCGCCTTTTGATTCATTTCGGCGAGCAAGCTCATGGGCTCACCAGAGTTGGTGAAGATTCTGCGAGTGGCTGATCCGACACCAGCAGAATGCCGTGTTGTGAGAGCTCTTCGACGAAGCGGTCGGCACCGCGCTGCGCTCGTTCTCGATCCACATCGAATTCCTGGCAGATTTTGCCGGCCACGATCTCCGACAGTGGCGTGCGCCCGTCCGCTGCCTGCCAAATCGCGGAGGCGACGTCATTGAGGGTGAAAAAAGTCGAATCTGCGGCCGACATCACCATCATTTCACCGCCCAGCATGCGGGCCGCGATCGCCTTGCTTCGCGCAATGTATTTTTCGGCCATCATGATTCTCCAATGACTAACGTATTATGTCCCAGACTCGCTGGTCGGGGACGAATACCAAGCGGTGGATGGGAACCAAACTGGCAAACTCGCAAGCCGACTGAAAAACGAGCTCCACCAGTTCAGGATCATCGGCGAAAAACAAGATATTCCTGAGCAGTCGCTGGATCGCTTCCGTGGCACTTATCGGTTCGATTCTGTTTCGCAAGCCTTTCTCAAGCAAGAAGAATGCGCTGAGAGGGGCGGATTGGTTCTCGCCGACCCGTGCCAACTCTCCCGCAAAAGGCGTCCCGCAGGCCATATACCGATTGCCCTCGCGCCGCACGTAAGAGATCTCGTCGGTGAGCAGCGTCGCGTCGGGCGGCGCCAGGCGGGAGATCGTCGTTTTGCCCGCACCGGAAACCCCGGAAAACAGAAAAGCTTTTCCCCCGCGAATCGCGCTGGCGGCATGAACCAGGAAACCTCCTTGCCTCGCCAGAATGAGAGTGTGAACGATGCGCAACACGCAATCGATGGCATAGGGAGTGCGCGATTGACGGATCTGACCAGGGCTGGCGTCTGGATTCCAGCGTGCTCGGAAGTCGCCCCGCTTCAACAACCACTCGCCTGCTTCGATCGTTACGGCCAGGTCATCGCCGGCTGGGGAGGGTTCCGATGGCTCGTACAGATCGATGTCGAACTCGAAGTGGGAACTCGGGGAAGTCCCGACAAAACCCGCGTAACGATTCTCGATTAGCCGCCGAAATGAAGGGTCGTCCGTGCGTAGGGCAATCGCCATTCCGCCGATCTCGATGGATATGGCCTCTTTCGCGGTTGTGGGGAGTGTAGTTGTCATTGATGAGGAGTGTGAGATGGAGAAATGTCGGGAATCCCGCGCACTGCACGGAAAACGCTCCGGAGGAACTGTCCGGTGCGCGTCGTGCTTGCGCACAGGCACGACGCGTGAACGCGCAACGTGAGATTGCGGCATCGGGCCCAGCGGGACAACATCCAAGCCATCGCGGACTGGAGCGGCGACAATCGTCGGCTCGGAAAGAAACTGTGATTGGCACGGCGAATACTCGCCACTCGGCCAAGCATTTCGCAAGTCGCTGCGGGCGGATCGTTTTGGGGCACGGCGTCACCCCTCGTGATCCAGGAAGCACAATCCTTACTTCCTCGCCTTTCGACCAACCGGTGAACAAAGAAGCGGTTGTTGCGCAGAACCAACACTATGTCTCCCGGAAAGATCTCGTCGTGCACTGCGCTTTGAATCGTGAGCAGATCGCCCGGCCACACCGAGGGAAGCATGCTCGTTCCCCACGCCTTGAGGTAAACCGTGCCGCGGCCGCGCAGCATTTCGGCCGCGAGACCAAGCTTCGGATCCTCGCGATCTTCCTGCATGAATGGCATAGATGGCCGCACCCTAGGAGGCATTCCGGTTGAAATGGCACTGAAAAGTGGTGGCCTGGACTTTGCCGCAGGACAGCGCCATAGTCTCGAAAACCCGCTCATACCGGAATGCAGGTTCTTGATATTGCTTTTTCGCCGTGCCGCTGCACTGGACTGTATTCTTCTTGCTCGTGTTCAAATCCTGTTCAGCCATAAGAAGGAGTTGCCGCTGCCTCGAGCGCAGAGTCCGCGAGCCGGGCGGCGAACCCCGACTACGAGCGACTGCTTTCGCGAAGCGTACCACAGGAACCGGATAAAGCCGATTATCACGTTTGGTACCGGCCAAAAGGCAAATCGCGCACCGAGATATCGTTGGAGAGTGAAAGATAGAATTCCCTTCCTGCACCGTGGCTCGCACAACACCCGCCGCATAACTACTCTTGCTCAATCACAAAGCCGCATGGGCGCAGGGCAACGGTTCGTGGGCGTGGACCAGGTCAATCCGTTGTAAGCGATGAAATGCCCGCAATCTCCCGACAATGCGAGCGAAGACGAAAGCACCGGCAAGGGGAAGTCCGAGTCCTCCCGGCAAGTGAAGTGGCGAAGCCAATCGGCCGATACTGCAGAGTTGCTCCGAGTCATCTTCGATCGGGCGCTTGAAGCGCTAACATTGTGTTGCGGGCACCCACTCTCGCGAGCCATGCGAGCGGTGCGGACCCAAGCAACCACTCTCGTCGTCGTTCCGCAGCGTTAAAACGGCGTCAGAGTTGGAACATGGATCAGCCCGCGGGGATCCGTATTCATGCGGCTGGGGCGCGATCTCGTCTGCCGGTAGAAGATGACAGACGCTCCATTCCTCCCCTTATTTTGCTGAACTCGCCAGTCTGATGGGTGACCCTCTTCTGACAGGGATACTTGTCATCCTTAGAAAGAGAAGAAAAGACTACAGCACATGGCGATCGCCAACCGAGTGTCCCCCGACTCCAGTTCTGAGAACACTGACCGGCACCTCGATAGATCTCTCTTACCGTGTTGCCGCAAGGCCGGTCAATGCCTCCGACACCCTCTCGACCTGATCGTCGGTCATTTCCGGATACAGCGGCAGGGAGAGGACTTGATCTGCAGCTTTCTCAGACTCCGGCAGACTAAGTCGCGCATATCCGAGGTCCGCATAGGCGGGTTGGAGGTGAACCGGTACCGGATAGTGAATCGCCGTCTGAATGCCTTCCTTTTCCAGGGCCGCGCGCAGGGCGTCGCGACCGTTAGTCCGGAGCGTGTAGATGTGATAGACGTGCCGGGCCCAAGGCATCTCCCTCGGCCGTTCCAAGCCTGAGCCCGCCAGGAGTTGGTTGTATTTGCCCACGATTGCGCGCCGAGCCTCGGTCCACTGCTCGAGATGGCGCAGCTTGACACGAAGAATTGCGCCCTGGAAGGCTTCCATCCGGTAGTTGAATCCTGGCAGCACGTGATGATACTTGCGGTCCTGTCCCCAATCGCGCAGCATGCGAATCGTTCGCGCATATTCGGCGTTGCTGGTGGTCACCGCCCCGCCCTCACCGTAGGCTCCCAGATTCTTGCCGGGATAGAAACTGAAACACGCGATATCCCCAACGCTTCCCACCGGACGCCCCTTGTATTTCGCTCCGTGCGCTTGTGCGGCATCTTCGATCACGATGAGGTTGTGCCGCCGCGCCACTTCCATGATGGGGTCCATGTCCGCGGGCTGCCCGTAAAGATGTACCGGCAAAATTGCCTTGGTCCGGGACGTGACCGCTGTCTCAATCGCAGCGGGATCCATGGTGAAGGTGTGGGGATCGATATCGACGAGAACCGGCCGCGCTCCCGCGTAGGTGATCGCGGAAACGCTGGCTACAAAAGTGAACGGCACGGTGATGACTTCATCGCCGGGACCGACTCCCGCGGCCAGCAGAGCCAGATGCAAAGCGCTGGTGCCGGAATTCAGTGCGATGCATTCCGCAGCGCCGCAATAGATCGCAAATTCCTCTTCAAAAGCAGCAACCTCGGGACCGAGCACGAACTGGCAACTGTCGAGGACGCTGGCAAGGGCGGCATCAATCTCAGGCTTTATGTTTTGATACTGCGTCTTCAAATCGAGATATGGGACTTCAATGTCTGTCATAAATATTTCCTGTGGAGATATGCATCCAAACCGTTTATTTTCTCACTTACTGAGGCTAAGCGGTTGCCTCGAGCATGGTCAGAGGTAAATCCGCCGGCCGCCGTGCTGCGCCATCGACTGTGATGCGGCCTGCAAAATCTCCACCACTCGAAGGCCCGCAATTCCGCCGGTGATTGCTTCCTCCTGTTGCTGGACGCTGCGCCACCAACCGCCCATCAACGGAACTAGCGAAGCTCAAATCCGACGGTGAACTTCCACCGCGAGAAGCGCAGCACCGCTCCTGATGCAGTGATGTCCCGAAGAAGCCGAGGCAGCAGCGCGGTACTAGTCTATCGCGGCCATCTGCTGACAGAGAACCGCAGCGTGTGGTTTCGACACTGACCAAGCGAGCATACGGTTCGGAACGCGATGCTGCGTTGCTGATGGCTGAAGCTCTGCCTTGCACCCACCGCACCACACTCGGATCGGACAAGGGTTACGACGCCCACGACTTCGTCGCCGTACCGCGTCATATGAGGATTACCCCGCATATCGCGCAGAATGACACGAATCGCCGCAGCGTCGTGGATGAGCGCACAACACACCATGCGGGGTACGAAGTCAGTCAGAAGGAACGCACACGAATCGAAGAAGTGGTCGGCTGGATGAAGAGTATCGGGTTGTTGCGCAAGCTACGGCATCGGGGGCTGGAATGCATCGGTTGGATGTGTACAGATCGACTTCTCGCGGCCCGGCAAACCGACCGACAACGCCTCTGTGGAGTCGTTCAAGGGCACGTTGCGGGTCAAACCCCTGGAGGTGCACTGGTGCGCGACCTTGACGGAGGCCAAGCAACTCATCGAGGCTTGGCGACGAGAATACAATGACAGTCGTCCTCACCGATCCCTGGGGGAGAGGACGCCCAACAAATTTGCAAGTCAGATCGCGGTTCGCCGCGATCTGACTTGCTCAATAACTGCCGAAGACTAACTTTGGAACTGTGACAGAAAAAGGGGACCGATCAGGCATCTGGTGGCAACATCCAGCCCGAGCCAAATTCAAGATGCAGGTCGCTATAGGTAATGATTCTCAGGACCGTGAATGCTTGCCCCGGAATCGGATGCAGAAGATCCAGCGCGCGGATACGGCAGAATGAAGGTACGAATAGTGAGTGGGGTTTTCGCGTTTGTGTTAACGCTGACCCGCACCCCTCTGGCGAGTTTTGGCAGACGTGAATTCGACGCGGTTCCTTCCCTTCCTCTTGGCAGCGTACATGCATACATCGGCTTCGCGCAGAAGATCTGCCACCGAGCATTCGCGGTCGAATGCCGTGGTAACTCCCAGACTGACGGTGGCGGCAGTTGTACCAAAGGGAGTGAAAATCGGGTCTTTCGCTACCAGGTTACGCAGTTCGTCAGCGCGGCGAGCACCTGTGGTCAAATCGCACCCAGGTAAAATGATAAGGAACTCCTCGCCACCGTATCGTCCCACGACATCGTAGGGACGCAAGTCTGACTTTAACCTGCGGCCCACTTCTTTCAAAACCTCGTCGCCTGCCCCGTGACCGAGGGAATCGTTGATGCGCTTGAAGTGATCGATGTCGGCCATAATGATCGTGGTGGGTTTCCCCTCCCGTCCGCCGCGCGAACGCTCTCTGTCAATCGCAGCCAGTATTTCTGAGCGGTTCAACAGGTTGGTCAGGAAGTCGTGAGTGGCAGCGAAACGTAGCGACTGCTGCAGTTCCAGAATTCTCTTGCCCGCCATAATTCGAGCCTGCAATTCCGAAGGATCTATCGGCTTGGCCAGGTAGTCGTCCGCACCGGCTGCCATGGCAATTAACAGATCCTGCTTGAGGCTCTTCGCCGTCAGCATTACGATGTAGACGTAGGGTCCACTCGCTCCGTTGGTTCTGATGCTGCGGCAGACGTCGATGCCGTCGAGATCGGGTAGCATCCAATCGAGCAAAACCATGTTGGGAGGTTCGGAACCTTCCAACATGGTGAGGGCTTCTGTCCCGCTTTCGACTGCGACAAAGTCGAGTCGCCAATCGGTTAAGCAACGGCTAATCTTGTGTCGTTCAAGGCGGGAATCTTCAACCAATAGGATCTTCATAACATCACACGCTGGATGTTCGCAGCCTTTCGTCGGCTATGCAAGATCACGACACGAGAACGAAGGACCGTACACCTCTGGGCGGTGGCGTGTCAATCAAGCGTAGTTCAGACGGGATGGGCAGCGACCGCGCGTGGGTTTGTGCGCAGGATTCGCGTCGATAGGGCTCTGAAGTTCAAGCGGGAGGAGGGAGCATTTTACCGTCTGTATACACCACTCCGCCGGGTTAGCCGGTAAGCGAAACGCGCTGGGGACGTAACTGCACTTCGCTCCACAAGGTCCCAGCGCCCCTCGGCCGCACACCACAAGTCCAGAAAGTTCAGTACATAGCTCGCCCCTGACAACCTTCGGATTTCGTAACAAGTGCGCAAGTAGTAACTAGGCAAAAACGGAACCAGGTTCAGACTGTAGTCAAGGAGTGGCAAGGTTATGGAGCCGAAGTCTAATTATAGCCTGAAAGTCGACATTCCTCTGCACATAAGAAGGCTAACCGCAGTTGAGGTGAGAAAGTTATACAGCGCGCCACTGGCCACGTGGTTGGCAACGGTTGCGCTGGTGCTGATAGTGATCTGCGTGGCACTCTCGCTAGCCGCATGGCGGGAACATCAGAAAAAGAGTCAAGCCATTGGGGCAGAGATAACGACGTTCACTGCGCTCGAAGACTATCCTTGAACCGTGAGTACTTGTGAAATTCCCGTGAACTGTGGAACTCGATCAGCGCCGACTCTGCCTTATACTGCCCGACCAGGGGCGCTGGAACGGTTTAGGGGTGAGCGCGGTGGTGCCTCCAGCCGAACAAGATTCAAGACGTAGTGTTCTCGATTCGCAAGGCAGGTTGGGGATGCGATCGCGAGATACCTGATACGGGGGGAAAAGATTCGAGAGCCGGACTTGCCTTCCGGCCAGGTACTACTAGAACTGGTAATTGGGTAGGACGGAAGCGATCGGCGAACTATAGTATATAGGGATCGGTCACGAACGATGAGGTCGGATGCATGCAACCTCTGAAGCTGCTTGTCGTAGAGGATCACATTCCAAGCTTGGAACTGATGACGGAGGTCTTCAGGTCTCTGAAGGCCGAAGTGCGCCCCATCAACGAAAGCGAAAAAGCGGTCGCAATAGTTAATCAGGAGAAGTTCGATGGGATTTTTCTGGACTTAGAGATGCCAAACTTGAACGGGTTCGACCTCGCGCGCCTGGTCCGCAAGTCGTCATGGAACAAGTCAACTCCCATCATCATCGTCACTGGACGCGATGAGAGGCAAACCATGCAAGATGCGTTTGCCATAGGAGCCACCTTTTTCCTCCAGAAGCCTGTTGACAGGCAGAAGCTGAGTACCCTGTTCCGAACCGTGAGTGGCGGGATGTTGGAGAACAGACGCAAGTCTACGCGCGTTCCGATCCAAACCGCGGTCACCTGCACAGTGGGTTCTCGAACCGTCCGCGGGACGAGTTGGAACCTCAGCCAAGGAGGAATGCAGGTGGAAGTGAGCGGCTTGCAGCCCAAAGACGCCGTCCGAGTGTCGTTTAAACTACCGGTTTCTGGTGAGATCATTGATGCCGCTGGCGTCGTCGTGTGGGGGAAAGAGACCCGGCAAGGAATTCAGTTCACCACTGTGAGTGCGCAAAGTCAAAAGTCGATTCGCCAATTCATGGCCGAGATTGAAAACACAGAGCGCTAGGACCTACGCCTGACTGGCTTCTAAGCGCCGCTGCCACCGGCACCCGCGGACCGGTCTTTCCTCCCACATTGATCCGCATGGCCCTTGTCTTGTTCTGCGGACTGTGTGCTTCTATTAAGGAGGCGATCGAGCTCTGCAGTGAGAGAGGCTGGGCTGAGCGGTTTCGACAAGTAGCCGTCAAACCCTGACGCGAGGATCCTTTCCCTGTCCCCTCGCATGGCATACGCGGTCACTGCCACTACCGGTAACGTTGCCAAGCGCGGAGTCTCGCGGATTTTGCGAACGACCCCGAACCCATCCAGTACCGGCATCCCAATATCCAGCAGCAGCAGTTCTGGGTGGATCTGTTCAATCATTTGAAGCGCCTCCTGACCGTCGCACGCTTCAAAGACCGCGTACCCGCGCGCTTCCAGCAATTCGCGGAGCAGTTCACGGTTCACGGCATTGTCTTCGGCAACAAGAATTCGGATCATGACTGCCCCGCGGATTTCGCCTGCTTCTTGGAACCTCGCGTTACTCTGCCAACTTCAGCGATGAGTTGTTGTTTCCAGGAGCCGTCTTTCTGCAGCAGCCCTTGCGTCTCCCGGCTTAGAAGAGCAATCTCTTCCCGGCTCAGGCTCTTCGCGGTCATGACTAGAATGGGCAGATCCCTTAAGGCCGGCTCCTGCCGGACATGGCGAATGACTTGAAATCCGTCCATGCCAGGCATCAGCAGATCAAGCAGGATTGCGCCCACCACTTTGTTAGCCAGCACCTCCAATGCGCGGGCGCCGCTCCGCACGCTTTGAACCTCATATCCGGCTGAGCGCAAGGCCTCCTGAAGCAGGTCTAAAGCTCTAGGATCGTCGTCCACCAGCAAAATAGATGAATCCTCGTCGGTCGGAACCGGCACATGCTTGTGAATCGCTTCCAGCAACATGGGTTTGCGAACTGGTTTGATGAGATAGTCAGCCGCACCCAGGGCGAAACCCACCTGCTTTTGATCCACGATGGAGAGGATGATCACCGGGATGTCAGCCGTTGTGGGGTTCTGTCGGAGCGCGACCAGGGTGTCGAAGCCATCGCTGCCTGGCATCATCACATCTAGGGTAATGGCGTCCGGCCGCAATCGTTGAGCTTCTTTAATGGCTTCGACGCCTGATTCGGCCATTGCCACCCGGTATTCTGGCTCGAGGTAGCTGGCCAAAAGCTCTCGGGCCGGTACTTCGTCATCTACGATCAGCACGAGCGGCGTGAGACGGCCCGAAACCATCGTAACGGAGGCTTTTGTTGGTTGTTCAACTGCGTGGACTTCGGATCTCGGCTCCACAGCGGGAAGAGAGAAGAGAAAGCAACTGCCTTTTCCAAACTCGCTTTCCACCGTAATCCGTCCCCCTTGTTGCTCGACCAGCCGTCTCGTGATGGCAAGCCCCAATCCCGTCCCTTCATGGATGCCATCAGCCCTCCCCTCACCTTGCCGGAATTCGTCGAAGATGACTTCCTGATCTTCGGGCCGGATGCCGGTCCCGGTGTCAGTTACCGACACGCGAACGAAGTCCCAATCGTCGACGCACTCGATGCTGATCTGGCCGCCCTTGGGGGTAAACTTGACCGCGTTGCTGAGCAAGTTGTACAGGATTTGTTTAAAGCGCACGCGATCTGCCCTCACCAGAGATTTACTCTCCAGCTTCTGCTCCAGCCGGATGTTCTTAGCCATGGCCAGAGGATCAATGGTGGAGAGTACTTCCGGCAAGGCGTCCTGCACCAGAAACTCTTCGGTGTGCAACTCCAGTTGTCCGGCCTCGATCTTGGAGAGGTCCAGGATGTCATTGATCAACTGCAGTAGGTGAGCCGAGCCTTGTTTGATGTGATCCACGAATCTCTTCTGCTTGGTGTTCAATGTGCCCGAGGTTTCTTCCGCCAGCAAGTCCGAGAAACCCACGATCGCGTTCAATGGGGTGCGCAATTCATGGCTCATGCTGGCGAGAAACTTGCTCTTCATGTGGGTAGCGCGCTCCACCTCGCGGTTACGAAGACCGAGCTCTTGATTAGTGGCGGCCAGACTATGCATGATTTCGCGCTTTTCCGCTTCGTCGCGCTTTCTCTGCGTAACATCGACCGCAACCACAACGCGCGCGGCTCGGCCCACAAAGTTCAGAGCGTAAGAAGTGTTCTCCGTGTCGATGATGGTTCCGTCCTTCAGTCGATGGCGCCACGCGCCGCTGCTCTCGTTTCCGTCTCCGAGGGTTTTCACAGTTTCGAGCAGCGCGGGAACATCCTCGGGCGGGCGAATGTCTTTGAGGGTTATGGCCAGGAACTCGTCCCTGGAATAGCCGTACTTGCGCACTGCGGCGGCGTTTACCGCAAGAAAGCGCAGCGTCTCCCGGTCAAAGACCCAGGTCGGATGTGGATTGTTGTCGAACAATTTGCGGTGCCGCTCGTCGCTCTCCCGGAGCAATTCTTCCGCCCGCTTCCGCTCGGTAATGTCGCGCGCCACGGCGTAGATAGCTTCCTGCTCGAACACGGAAACCGCATTCCACAACAGCCACTTGTACGAGCCGTCTTTGCACAAATAGCGGTTTTCAAATGCAAAAGTGACTTTCCCCTCCTTCAGCCCGTCCTTTTCTACGACTGTCGCCGGGCGATCGTCCGGGTGTATGAACTCCAGGTAAGGCTTCTCCATAAGTTCTTTCGTGGTGAAGCCCAGGGTCTTCTCGAAGGACGGGTTCAAGTTCTTGAAGAATCCGTCGAACCCAGCAACACAAAACAGATCCACCGATAGATCCATGAAACGATTGCCGGTTTCCAGCTTGGAATAGAGTGAGCCCATGAAACGGCTTATCACGAGGCCAACAACCAGGGCGACCAGCAGGGAAACGAACAATACAGCAACGACGATTAGAGCGTAGCTCCTCAGACGGTCATTCATCGCCCCCAGGTCGGAGCGGATATACACGGTTCCTGTAGGTTGGCCTTGGAAGGTGATCGCGCGCGCCATTCCCAGATGCCCATCTTTAAACCAATAGCTCTGGGTTTGTCCGCGTGGAATAGCGGGCAGGGCGCTGGTTTCGCCCGCGCGGTCACGCCAGTATCCTGCGAAAGGCTGGCCGTCACGCGTGTAAATTTGAGCGTACATAAGGTTGGGGTTAGCGCGGAGTGCGGATAACGTCTTTTCCGCGGAGTGCGGATCGTTGAATAACAGAGCAGCAACGGTATTGTCCCCAATGATTTGGGCTTGCATAGAGAGATTTCGCACCAGGGCGACGCGAAAGCTGTACAAGTCGTAGGTGCAAAAGCCACCGCATGCCAGAAGCAAGGCCACAGCGCTCACCAGCACGTTCATCAAGGTGAGTTTCCTGGAGATCGAATTTTGCGGGTTTCTGGGCATGGTGGTGTCAATCTCCTGGCGGCGGGTTCTTTCTGACAACAGTCGCCACCTTGAGCAGTTCGGAGCTGAGCGTCAGGCCCGCGTGCTGGGTTGCGATCAGGTTGACCTCGAAGCGGATTCGATTCTCTTCCAGGACAAACTGGATCATGCCACCGCTTTTGAGGAACTGCGGGCTGTCACTGACAGTCAGGATGGCGCTTTTGTCTAAAGTCTCGATGATTTTGTTGAGACGGTTAGCCTCCGACGAGCTTATAAAGAGGATTTGGCAGTAGCCCGACATCTGTGGACTCGATATTCTCCTGGCGACGACTCTTTGCTTCCCCATTGTTTCGCCTGCAAGCGTCGCGTCCAGAGCTTGCCCAAATGGATCCTCGCCGAGGACGCAGATGGTAAAGGATCTGGTCTGGGCGGTCGTGTCTTTCGCGGGCCACTCGACGAAACGGCCAAAGTTGTAAAGGTACGCAGCTTCGACCTGATACTCACTGGGCTTCTGTTGCCCGAGGGCGCTGGATCCGGCGAACAGCAGCCAAACAGCGGCCACGATTGTGCGCCGCAGCAAGACGCCGCAATGCCACGACAACTCGCCATTCTTCCGGAAAAGGGCAGCCTTGTGACTTTCGCGCTTCATAAGTGTTGCTTTGCTACCTCGCCCGTATTGGGCACACTTAGACTGGAAAATTTAGTGCGTGACCGGACGAAACTCAAAGTTGTCAGATCACGTGTTGATCGCGCTTCACGTTTCCTTTCGCGCGTTTGGAGCTGGAAGAAAACTTGCCGGCGTCACTTCTCACCGAATCGCCAGACGAGCTTCGCGTACGCTCTCCTTTTTACTTCGACCGGCCCGCCGGGATCGCCCCCGAATTGTGCGAAGTGGGGTTGCAGCAGATTTTGACCGCCCACTGACAACTCCAGTTCCGGTGTGATATGCCAGCCGAATCTCGTGTCCATCGTTTGGTAGCTTCCAACCGTTTGGGCAGGCAGGGCGCTGACATAACGATAGGTCTGGTCGAATTCCATTTTCTTTGGCAGATTCACGAAGGATTGAATTACCACCTGGTGTCGCGGGCTCGATCCCTCATATCCGGCAACGCTGGTGGGATCATTGCTGCTTGCCTTGTTTTCGAGTTCCATGTCCAAGTAAGAATACGAGGCTCTCAGCTCCCAGCCCTTCACTGGCTTCCAATCGGGCGACACTTCGAAGCCTTTCGTGTTGCCTCGGATTCCGTTGCTGGTGAGCAGTGGTATGACCGCATGCACCGGCGTGGGCGACGCTTCGAGAAACGGGGCGCCAACTTGAAAGCTGTAAAGATCGTTGTAGTCGTTGTAAAACAAGGCAACGTCAACGTAGCAGTGGGGCGTCACGAGCCTTCGATAGCCGGTTTCATAGGCGATTAGCTCCTCCGATTGGAACTGAGGGTTGCCGTTGACTCGCAGGTATATCGGCAGGCCTGAGCTTGTGCCCGCATAATCGGTGAGTTGAACGTTCGTGTCGAGACGGGACGGAGTTCGAACCGCCCGCGTGACGGAGCCCCACCAGGATTCTCGGGCCGTGCGGTTCCACAGCAGTCGCCCGCTAGGCTGCACCTCGAAACCGGTGTAATTGTTATGTTCGAGTTTCGTTCCGACGGTTACAGAGAGCCGGTGATTGAAGAAAGCAATTTCATCTTGTACAAAACCGCTATAGATCGAGTCAGTCTGGTGCTGCGGCAGGAAGTCGATCGAGGGGACGAGTTGTATGACATTCGATGGGCTCACGCGCGCGCCGAGCCCCCAGAGAAAGTTCTGCTGCCCCGGCAAGGTCAAGTGGTCGAGGAAGTCGACGTCGAAAGTGTCTCGAGTCTCTCCGAATTCAGGCTCGAAATGGTTCGTGCGGTCAAAGTAAGCCTGAAGCTGGAAGTCCGATTTTTCGTTCAAAGCGCGCTTCCAACGGCCAAGCAGATTTCCTCCCGTAAGGTCCGCAGTGCCGTAGGCGTTGACTTGGGAGGGCGGCGAATACAGTGCGTATGTAGTCGCCTCACCTACACCCTCACTGTAGATGTCACCCTGAAACGTGAAGGTATCGCGAGCGCCTCCATCCCAGTCTGCCCGGAACCCGGCCTGCCCCATTCGCCACTCGTCGAAGTTTGGGCCTACCGGATGAAACTGGCCACCACGGTCGAAGCCCATGCCGTAGACACGGTAGTTGAACCCCCGACGATTCGCATCCCCGTAGCGAAAGCCGCTGGTGCCCTGATCAGCATTGCCGCCGCCCAGCGACGCCAGCGCACCGTGAGTATCTCTCGCGCTCTTGGTGATGATGTTGATAATCCCGTCGACGGCGTTCGCTCCCCAGATTGTGCCACCAGGCCCCCGGATCACCTCGATGCGTTCAATGTCTTCGAGCGGAGTGGCCTGAGCTTGCCAATAGACTCCGGCGAACAGCGGCGTATAGACGCTGCGTCCGTCGATTAGTACAAGCAGTTTGCTGGCTAATATGGCTCCGAACCCGCGAATCCCCACCGACCAGTGATCGGAGTCCGTTTGCGCCACTTCAACTCCCGGCGCCAACCGCAAGACTTCCGGGATACTCGTGGCGCCAGACCGGCGAATATCATCCTGTGTAATCACGAAGACCGCCGCTGGCGTCTTCCAAACCTCCTCCGGCTCCTTCGAAGCCGTCGTCACTTCGATGTTGCCGAGTTCTGCCAAGCTCAATTGCTTGAGCGGCTCGCCATTCGCTTGGTCTCCTTGCGGAGCAGCGAGACTATGGTTGACCAGCCCCGCGAGCACCAGCAAGATGATGAGAGCAGCGCGCTGCACGAATGTCGCCACGCACCGCACACCTGTTTCGGTCGTAGCGCCAGCGGCATCCTTCCTCGCAACAATAACGGTGGTTGCTCGCATATTCATAACTTGTCTCACCGGTCGAAAAGATGCCCTGCTTCTAGCTTTTCGCTCCTGCCGCCGCACCACGCGATAGAAAATCGGCTGTGCCGCTCCTGACAAACTGTTCGAAGAGGTTGAAGATGTGCGGGTCCCACCATCCCTTGGCCACTTCCATTTTCATGGTCTGCAACGCGTCAGTGATGGAGAAGGCGGGTTTATAGGGCCTTACCGTCGTAAGCGCATCGTACACATCGACGATCTGCAGCACTCTGGCCGTAATCGGTATGGCCTCTCCTGCAAGACCATCTGGATATCCCGAGCCGTCAAGTTTTTCGTGGTGGTGACGAATGATCGGCAGCACAGAGCGGAAGGACTTCAACGGTGCGCAGATGCGCTCCCCGACCAAAGGATGCTCCCGCATAAGTTTCCATTCCTCTGGGGAAAGACTGGTCGGCTTCAAAATGATCGCATCGGGTATCGCGATCTTTCCGATGTCGTGAACCACGCCGGCACGCCGCAGAGCAGTAACCTGGTCTTCCGAAAGCTTGAGATGTTCTCCCAAAGATGCTGAATACTCGGCCAACCGCTCGCAATGACCGTGTGTGTAGGGATCCTTCCCTTCAATGCTCCTGGCTAGAGTGAACAGGACGGCCTCCGCGCGCTCAAGCTCGTCAGTACGGAGTTTCAGTTTCAGGAGCGAGCGCACGCGGGCGAGCAATTCGGTGCGGTCCACGGGGCGAGTGAGGAAGTCGTCAGCTCCGGCCTTGATACCTTCGATGCGATCCTGTTTGTCAGAGAGTGCCGTAATCAGAATTACGGGTATCAGATAAGTGTCTGGATTGGCCTTGATTTTCTCGCAGGTCTGATAGCCGTTGAGATGGGGCATCATGACATCAAGAAGCACGAGATCGATCGGAACGACGGACAAATGCTCCAAGGCGGCGGTACCGTTTGAAACACTCGCCACCTTGAATCCTTCCGCGGTAAGTAATTCCTCTAATAGCTCGCGATTGGATACTTGGTCGTCCGCGACTAAGATCGTGCCCGTAACAGGCGGCTGCGATTTATTGAACATCGAATACCCAATAACTTCAGACTGGAGTTGACCTCAGAGTGCCATAGGAGATAACTAACTGCTAATTACCGAAGTCATTCTCTCGGGTCATGTCCGGATTTCGTAACAACAGTGAGACTCGGTGTGCGCACGGAGGCGTACGTCGCAACCCCTATGTCTGACTTGGAGGCGAAGAGTATCTGGTGGTCATTACGCATTGTGGAAGGGAAAATGTCGCGACTGCAATTGAGCGCAGCCGCAAGCGGTTTGCGACCCAGAAGTTCACAGTTGCGCGCAGCACTCTCGGCGCGACCGCCAGCTTCGGAATCGCTGGCCTCCGCGCAACGGCCGGTCCTGATTTCAGCGATCTGTTGACTCGCGCAGATGCAGCCTTATACTCCGCAAAGGATCAAGGGCGTAACCGCATCGAATGTGAAATAGAAAAGGCGCTGCCGTTGACTAGCGAAGGATAGAGGCAGGTAAGGGTAAGTCAGCAGTCGGACTAACGGCACGACAAATCTCAAGCTCTCTTATATATCCCCCGTGAGTTATTCCGCGGAGCCGTGGGGAAAAGCCGAAGGTCGGACTTTGGTAACTTTCCCTCGATCGTTACTCGTCTAGAATGAACTTATTCCAATATTAAAGTCCAAGAAAGTGATCAGACGGCCATCGCTGTGAGCTCACAATCTCCGTCCGAGGATCGTAAGCCTCCCGCTCTGCGAATGCACCAAGTCGAAGGCCAGGAGTGGTGGCTTTGGGGTTCTGCCGTAGCCGTAACCCTGGTCCTGACCCTCGGTATTCTTGCATTAACCTTTCCTGGTTTTCATTTACCTACCGACAGCGTTTATTCGTTGAATCTCAAAGAGTGGGTCCGCGGACTGGCTGCTCTTGTCCTGCTATTCGATATTTACACGGTCTACCAACAGCGTGAGTTGCAGCGAATCCGCCGCCAGTTGAGCGAGCGCGAGCACATCTTTCAATTGATTACGGAAAACGCTGCGGACATGATAGCCGTGATCGGTTGCGACGGACAGCGCCTCTACAACAGCCCGGCATATCAGAAAATTCTAGGGTATGGACCCGAAGAACTCGCAGCTACATCTTCGATGGATCAGATCCATCCCGAGGATCGAGCGCGTGTGCTCGAGGCTGCGGAGAAAGCTCGCAACACGGGGCGAGGTGAACGGCTCGAATATCGCATCCGCCATAAAGACGGTTCCTGGCGCTTTATCGAGTCCACCGCCAGCGCGATTCGTAGCCCGGAAGGCGAGACGGAGGGGTTGGTCATCGTGAACCGTGACATTACCGAGAGGAGGCGGGCTGAAGAAAAGCTGGACCACCTGTCCTTCCACGACGGCTTGACCAATCTCCCTAACCGCGCTCTCTTTCTCGACCGCTTGCAACGCGCGATTACTCACGCACGCCGACACTCGGATTTCAGATTCGCTGTGCTATTCATTGACATTGACGAATTCAAGGTTTTCAACGATAGTCTCGGCCATGCTGCCGGTGATGCGCTGCTCATCCAGATCGCGCAGCGTTTGACCGTCTGCCTCCGCGGTGCCGACACCATTTCACGTCCCCACCTGGGCGACACCGAAGGACCCCTCCTGGGCGCGAGCACGCTGGCCCGGCCAGGAGGCGACGAGTTCACTGTGCTCCTGGAGGAACTTCATGACCCCAGCGACACCATTCGTGTCGCCGAGCGCATTCAGCAGAGATTAGCGGTTCCTTTCGACTTGAATGGTCAAGAGATCGTGTTGACGGTCAGCATCGGTGTTGTTTACAGCGGCAACGCCGAGGCGGAGGCACCGGAAGTCCTAGGCGACGCTGAGATTGCCATGTATCGCGCCAAGAGCATGGGCAAAGGCCGCTGTGAAGTGTTCGACCATGCGATGCACGCCGGTGCTATCAAACGCTTGCAACTCGAAACGGACCTACGCAAGGCCCTCGAGTTGAACGAGTTCCGCGTTTACTACCAACCAATCGTATCCCTGCGCAACGGCCAGATCGTAGGGTTCGAGGCGCTCAGTCGCTGGCAGCGTCCCGAAGGTCTAGTCATGCCGGGGGAATTCATTGCGGTTGCGGATGAGACCGGTATCATCTTGCCCATAAACCGTCAACTGCTTTACGACGCTTGCCGACAACTCCGTGCCTGGCAGGCGCTTTTTCCCTCAGATCCGCCCCTCACGCTTAATGTAAACATCACACCCAAACAGTTTGCGCAACCTGAGCTGGCCTCCCAGATTGGCAGGACTTTGCGGGAGACCGGGCTGGACCCTGGCTGTGTCAACTTGGAAATCACGGAAACGATCGCCATGGCCGATGCCGAGAGGTCTGCCGTTGTGCTCTCGGAACTAAAAGCGCTCGGCGTTCGTCTGGACATCGACGACTTCGGCACCGGCTACTCCTCACTCAGTCGACTGCAAGGCTTCCCCGTGGACACGCTGAAGATCGACCGTGCCTTCATCTCGCGTATCGATACCGACCTCGCAACCCACGAAATCGTTCGTGTCATCGTCGTGCTGGCCCACGGTCTCCGCCTGAAAGTCGTTGCAGAAGGTGTCGAAACTCAAGCGCAGGTGGACCTGCTCAAGGACATTGGTTGTGAACTGGCCCAGGGTTACCTGTACTCTAAGCCAGCCGCTGTCGAGACTATAGAGCAGCTCTTGAGAAACAATCGCGCGGCATGCGGTTCAGCCGCGCGCCCGGAAAGGGCGACTTCCACGTCCGCATAAAAACCTACGCGGGGCCACCGAGGTTCGCTATAAATGTGACCAGCGGCATGAGGGAATTTCGCAGTGTTGAGGGTTCGCTTAAAGAGGCCAAGCGGCAACTCAGTGCCTTCTCCGGCTGTTCCAGCGCGCAGTGACGACCGGGTTTTCTTCAAAGCCCAAGTCGCCGCGCCACAGTTCTAATCTGGCAGGCCTGCCTTTGTTCGGCTCTTGATCAGTCTTCCACACATTTCTCGCTCGGCGTCGTCAAGCATTTTGGTCCAGAGTCAATACCGCACGACCAATCCGAAACACAAATGCTCAAGGTCAGCTCGAATGCTTGAAGGCCTTCTTCCTGGTTCCATTCAAGTACGTAGGCTCCAATTCTTTCTACAACTCGGGCAGCCCGGTGCAATGATACTTCCTCCAAGACGACAAGGAATTCGTCTCCGCCATAAGTGAAACACCGTGTCCAAGTTCCCTCAGTTAGCAGCCACACGTCCATGAACGCATTTTTCGCCACCAACATCAGGCCAGAATGCGCGTCCCGGCGGACATGGAGGGTGAGTCTGTGGACTGATTTTGTCAATTGCTGGCGTTTACTCTCAGTAGGCGCACCCAAAGCATAGAAATTCACAAGCAGACCCTGCTACAATTTTCATCATCGTGGAGCATGAGGGGCCTCCACGGAGGAAAGAAGCTGTTGAATGAAAACGCCACATGATGAGAACAAGAAGAAACGGCAACCCTACGAGAAACCAACTGCAACGAAACTAACCCCGGAACAAGCGAAGCCCAAACTCCTCGCTCATGCCATGAAGGGTGACGAGGGAGCAAGCGAGCTTCTGGACTTGATCTTCCCAAACGTAGCGCCGAAAGACTCTACCAAACCGAAGAAAGCGAGTTAATCGCTCTACATTTTCCCCGTCGGAAATAACAGGGCCGCTCCTAGAGAGAGCGGCCCTCCCCGCCCGACTTTCTCAGGTCAACCCGTATTCGTTAGTCGGCGTCAAAGAGCGAAGGATGATTGGCATAACATCGCCATCTCTAACAATGTCGGCGACTGTCAAGCACTTTTCGAGCAGACAGCTGCATACACTAGAAGAGGAGCGCCATTTCGCTCTCGTAGGTTTGCGCTTTCCAACCTTGGGCTCGCTTCTAATCGTCAGGGTCAGGAACTCGGTCCGACCCAGCCGTCTCTTCGATCCCCTACTGCGATCATGATTACTTGTTCAGATTCCCCGGTGATGGGGAGCGGACGCCCAATCATTGCGTCGGTGATTTACTGCACACCATGGGGATTTCCGGGCTCTCCCGCGTGCGAACCGAGCTTTTGCATCTGGCCGTAGTCCCAGCCCTGGCGCCACATCCAGTACAGATGCACCGCCAACTTCCGCGCCATCGCTACCTTGCCGATCTTCCGACCACGTCGCATGGCGATGTGGAAAAATTTGCTGCGCCACTCCGGTTGGCTGCGTACCGTGACCTGCACCGCTTCTACCAGCAGAAAGCGCAGCAGCACGTTGCCCTGTTTGCTGATGTGTCCCAGCCGGCGTCGATCGCCGCTGGAATTTTCCTCGGGCACCAGCCCGACGTAGCTGGCAATCTGTTTGCCGCAGTGAAAACGTTCGGGAGTTCCAATCACCAACTCGAACGCCAGTGCGGTCAGCGGACCGACTCCCGCCGCGTCCACCACTATCTAATGTATTATCAATAGCTTACCGATACGTTTTAATTTCGTACAATAGCGTTCTGCCCGGGCGGTTCCTCGCCGGCCTTCTCTGACGGGTTTTCCTTCTTGCCGACCAATCGAACGATCGGGATCTCACAGATCTCTTGCAGAAGCTGTACTTGCGCTTGCGAAATGCTGATCTACCTCGGAGCGCTGGCTCTTCGTTTCGGCCGGCGCGAAGTCAAGCACCACACGTGACGGCACATCGCCATGCTCAAGGCGCTCGAAGATTTGGTTGATCGAAGACAGGGGCTGCAGCTCGATATCGGCTTTGACCTTGCCGCCGACAGCGAAGGAGAGGGCTTCGGCCATATCCTGTCGCGTGCCGACGAATGAACCGCGGATGGTGATACAGTTCGCTACCACATCGAAAAGCGGAACCGGAAATTCGCCTGGCGGCAGTCCGACCAATACGCAAGTGCCACGCTTCCGGGTCATGCCAACGCCTTGCTTGAATGCGATCAGCGAAGGCGCGGTAATCAGAACACCATGAGCTCCGCCGCCGGTCGCCTTCTTGACAGCGGCTGCCGGATCTCCAGTCTGGGCATTGATCACGAAATCGGCGCCAAGGCGCGTGGCGTGGGCTAGTTTGCCATCGTCGATGTCGATTGCGCAGACGAGTAGTCCCATGGCCTTGGCATATTGGATGGCCAGGTGACCAAGTCCGCCAGCGCCAGAGATAGCGACCCATTCGCCGGGCCGAGCCTCGGTCTGCTTAATCCCTTTGTAGGTCGTGATCCCAGCACAGACCAACGGCGCGGCTTCCACCGCCGTAAGACCCGCGGGCACATGGGCAACGTAATTTGGGTCGGCGATGATGTATTCGGCAAAACCGCCGTTAACGGTGTATCCGCCGAACTGAGCCTGAGCGCATACCGTTTCCCAGCCTCTCAGGCAGTACTCGCAGTGACCGCACGCCGAGTAGAGCCACGGCACCCCGACCCGGGCGCCCTCCTTTACAATTCTCACGCCCGATCCAACGGCAGCGACCAGACCGATGGCCTCATGGCCTGGGATGAACGGGAGCCTAGGCTTCACCGGCCAGTCGCCGTGGGCGGCATGGAGATCGGTGTGGCATACGCCGCAGGCTTCAGTCTTGACCAGAATTTGCCCCGCTCCGGGAGAGGGAACGTCCAATTCCAGAAGTGATAAGGGTTTCCCGAATTGCTCGACAACAGCAGCGTGCATCTTGGGCGCCATGTTTGACTCCTCTTTATTCTCTTTATTCTCTTTATTCTTTGCCCGAGTAGGAAATTCGAGCGTATCAACCGCCTAGTCGTCTTTCTGAGCAAGAGTGATCAGTCTCGCGCTCCTACTTCATTCCTAGATCCGTCAAGATCTTGGGATTGGTTTCTCCCGATGCGATGATTTGGTGGCAGGCGGAACAGTCATTGGTGATGGTCTGGCCGTCGGCACTGGTGTGACTGCCGTCATGGCAGCGGAAGCAGCCCGGCGAATCCGTGTGGCCAAGGTTATTCGGGTGCGTGCCCCAAGTGACAAGCGTGTCGGGGAAGATATTGCGGAGATAGATCGCCGCCACCTCTTTGCCCGACTGCTGCACCGACGCGCGCTGCGCCCGATCGATTTCAGGGTAATTGGTGTGATAAAACTTGTTGATCTCGGCAGTGATGTTCTGCTGGGCGATGTCGCGAGTGCTGTAATTTACCTTAAGAACCTCGACTGCTTTCTTCTTGATATAGGGAAGATCTGCGCTGATTCGACCGATTGACATTTGCTTGTCCACAGCGCTTTCGGGCATCTCGGAGGCATGCGCGGGTCGGT
>Ga0210400_10000629_pt1 | contig 38014 bp, 26 predicted proteins | sample IncBWH26MmetaG_FD_155456 | JGI IMG/M metagenome (GOLD analysis project Ga0210400, IMG submission 155456) | Forest soil microbial communities from Barre Woods Harvard Forest LTER site, Petersham, Massachusetts, United States - Inc-BW-H-26-M | ecosystem: Environmental > Terrestrial > Soil >... | reverse complement strand
GTCATCCAGCACTGGTTGAGAGACCTGACCCCCGCGCAGCAAGGGCGTGAGGGAGGCCGCGTTGAAATATTTTGAGGACGGCATTTCCAAATCAAGTCCGCCGTTGGCCGCCGCCGCGGTGCCGTAGGTGGCGTCCCAATCGGACATGAGTACGCCGCTGAACCCCCACTCCTGCTTGAGGATCTGAACATTGAAGCGGCGATTCTCAGTCATGTGCTCGCCGTCGACGAGATTGTACGAATCCATGACGGCCGCAACGTGGCCGCTTTTGACCGCCGTCTCAAAGGCCGGCAAGTAGATCTCACGGGCCGTGCGCTCATCGAGGATGACATCCGTCGTGTGCCGCGCAAACTCGGAGTTATTGCCGAGATAATGCTTCACGGTGGCCGCAACGCCCTGACTCTGCACACCCGAAATCAGCGCGGCCGCCGTGCGCCCCGCCAGATACGGGTCCTCGCCGTAATATTCGAAATTGCGGCCGTTCTGCGGCGCGCGATAGATATTCACGCCGGGGGCCAGATAGAAATGCACGCCTCGTGATCGCGCCTCGCGGCCCAACTGGGCGCCGATGCGCTGCGCCAGGTCGGTGTTCCAACTGGCGGCGAGCGCAATTCCACCCGCATACACATTGGTGCGCGTAAAATTGCGGACCCCAAAGGGTCCGTCCGCGGCCGTCATCGATGGCACGTTCAACCGCGGAATCCCGCGTATGTCGAACAGGCTGCCGGCACCGCCGATCAGTCCGATCTTTTCTTCGATCGTCATTTGCCTGAGGATGGATTCGACGCGCTCCTCAACCCCGGTGGTTTGCGCCATCGCCGGCGTCACCACCATCAGCAGCGCGCAGATGGCCATTCGTTTGTTCATTCGCGCAGGATCCTCACTGGGCCGATCAAACCCGACGGCATCAGCGGTGAATTCGCCATGTAAGGAGACTGCGGCGCAAATGCCACCGCAATCGCGCCGGGTTGCTTGTCGCCTATCAGTCTATTCACCCAAAGATTATCGACCTGGATCTCGAGCGCATGAGCACCCGGCCCAAGATCGGCAGGTAGATCGATTGTGTACGGTGCATGCCAAACGGTCCCGAGCAACCGGCCGTCGAGAAATACGACGGCCAGTTCACGAACCACGCCGAGATCCAGGGTCAAGCGGCCCGCCTGAACGGGCCGCGCCGGCAAGGAAATCGTCGCGCTATAACTCGCCGTTCCGGAGAAAAACCTCACGCCGGCATCCTCGCAGGTGCTCAAGTCTCGCAAGTGCGCAAATGTGGTGCGCTCCGGTGCGCCGCGGCCGGATTGAAAGCGAACCTGCCAGGGCCCCGGAATCTTCACGAGTTCGTCCGGCTTAGGCTTCGCCACCGACTCTCGCGAGCGCCCCGCGACCTCACGGAATACCACAAAAAATGCGTCGTGGGCCTCAAAGGGCAGTTGCACTTCCACCCCTTGCGGGGTCAACCGAAAGCTCAGCTGCCGAGTGTCCCCGGATTCAGCTCGCCACAATTCTGGAACGAGATTTTGCACGCGAAATACGATGCGCAGCGTGCGTGCCGCGTTTTCCCGGTTGGATAGAAAATAAATATCGGCATCGGGCGTATGACGATGCAGCGACATCAGGCCGCACTCCTCGGCGCAGGCTTCCCTGACCGCAACATCGGGGGAAATGGCTTCGACCTCGAGCGCGCCGGTCAGATCCGAATGCGTGTATATGCGGCCGCGCCCAAAGGCCCTGGGTCCGGTCGCCGCAGCGGCGGGGCCCCACATCTCATCGACGAGCGTCTTGACCTCGGCATCGCTCGCTTGCAATCCAAGACCGCCGAGCGGTCTCGCCGCGACCAGGACCGCCCCACCGTCCACCAGATCGCGCAGTTTTCGCAGCACCGGCAGCGAGTAACGCCGCACCGCGGTGGGAACAAAGAGCACTCGGTAGCGCATGCCGCTCGGCGCTGCGACTGCGCCATCGGACAGCGGCGCCAAGCTCATCAATGCTTCGGCGTTGAAGTAGTCATATGCATAGCCGTTGGGAACATCGCGATCGAATCGATCCAGATAAATCTCGGTGAGATTGCGCTCCTCCCCGTAGAAATAGGCGATATCGGCGACAAAGCTGCCTTGCTGCAGCAGATACGATGAACGCGATAAATACTGGACCCAGCCGCCGGCATGCTCGGCCCAGGTATCGTTGCGATTGAAAAATTGACCGAAGAAACCCAGCGTCAATCCAGGCGCTTCACGCAACAGCGGTTGATGATGCGATTCGTGCAAGAGAATCCGGTTGATGCCGCTGGCAAAGATCTCGTCGATCACCGGCTTTAGCATGGCAGGCGAGAAGGCCCACGGGTCCGAACCCGCGGCCACGGTGAGTGATTCGGCCGCAGCCAAAGGCTTGCCGTAAATATGCGCTGCCGACGCGGCTTCCCTCAAGTCCGCTTTCAGCGAGGGCTGCCCGGGCGCAGTGGCGAAGGCGCGGTACCAGTATTCCGCCGTCGGGATGTCGGCGCGCGATTTGATCGCGAGGCCATCGCCGATTGCTCGCGGGGTGTCTCCCTGCGCTTCGGTGTAGTAGCCCATGCCCCGTTCATGCAGAACTTGCGCGATCACGCCGTAGTGATTGTCGGCAAGCGCCTCTTCGAGCGTGCGATGAAAGTCCCACAGGAAGCGTTCGCTGGTGGCGGAGTCGCCCACGACGCGTCCAATGAGCGCGGGAATATAGGGCAGCGGATCGTAGCCACGCCGCCTTTTGAATTGCGCGAGCAGAGTCGGGGTCCAGTTCTGGACGCCGGCTTCCCAACTATCGGTCAGAAGATTTTGTACGCTGCCCGCGCCGAGAGGTTCCTGCATGGCATCGCGATAGATGTCCAGATACTGCTCGAGGTAGCGGCGCACCAAGACCGGATCGAGCTTGTCGACCTCCAGTCCGGTGTCTCTTGCCTGAGCAGGACCATTGGTTTGACCGGTCAATGACCAGCCCAATCGCAGAATCGTCCAGCGGCCCGGGGGCGCAGTCCACCGCAGTCTGCCACCCGCCTCTAGCTGGCCGGATAGATCGACCACCCTGCCCGCCGGAATCGCCGCGTCGCGACCCGCGCTCGCGGTTGGCGGCGCCCCAACATCAATAGACGCCTGAAATCCTGACTTGCTCTCGAAGCGGCTGATACGGGCACCGCCGCACAGTTCGAACCGCGTGAGCATGAATACGCTCGACGGCACGGGCGGCTTCGACAAACGCGCGGGCAGATCCGGGAACAGCGGCTTCGGCACGGGTCGCGTCAAGATGATGCGAAATATCCTCGCGCGGGTCGGTGAGAACGAATAAGTCTGCTGTGGCGCCGGCGATTCCGACGGATCGGCCGGCGCCTTGAGCAGCGATTTAAGACTGGCCGGATCATCGCCAGCTTGAATCTCGACGTCGGCGACTTTGCCAAGGCCCAGTACCAGCGCAGCAATGGTTGTCGGCCGATCGAAAGCGGCGTCGAGGTATGCACTGGATTCGCCGTCGGCGATCGGCAGCGCGACTGATGCGGCAAGATCACCGGCACGCAAGGACGCGACATCGACGGGGCCGCTTCGCGTGGAGAACTTAGGCGCCGCATCGAACAACTCCGCCGCGGGCGTCGGAAACGCCACGACCAGGCTGTCGCGATACAGATCGCCATGCAACTCGGACGGCGGCGGGTTGAAGCTGCGCCTGACCCCCAGGAAGGGTCCTGTGGCGGCGGGAGGTTGCGCCAGGATCAGGTCAAGATGTTTCCCGCCCGTGACACGAGTCTCGCTCCAAACATATTTCTTCATGGCGTCTTCCGGCGCCACCCAGATGCCACCCGTCTCGCTCCAACCCGGCGAGCCCGCGATGGTCACGTCCATTCCCGAGGCGCGTGCCAGGCGCGTGGTCGCCTGAAACGTCGCGCGCCATTGCTCCCCTAGAAAATCGACGGGAGGTTCGACCACGTGCGGTTCGCCCAGGCCGCCGCCCGTAAATGTGTGTACGCCGCCGATCCCGATACGCTGCATCCAGGCGAGATCCAGCTTCGCCCCGTCGAGATCGACGTTGCCGTTCATCCAATGCCACCAAACCTGAGGCCGCGCTGCCGGCGGAGGCTCTCGAAATCCGGCCAGCAAGGAATCCGTTTTCGGCGCGGCAGCGTGAGCGGTGAGGGCATAGAGAAGCGCGACGAGTCCCGAGACTAGCGATTTTGGGCGATGGGCTGGCGCGGGGTACATTCGTCACGCGATTTGATTCTATTTGATCTATCATGATCAATAGGCTGGGCGGCGTCAAACAAATGAATCTTATTCGATCAAGCCGAGAGCTCCTGCGTTGAATTCCAATCCACTGGTGGGCGTCCTATTCCATTGGTTGGGCGGCCTCTCCTCGGCAAGCTTTTACGTCCCGTACCGCCGAATCCGAGGCTGGTCCTGGGAAATCTTCTGGCTCACCGGCGGCATCTTCTCCTGGCTCATTGCACCCTGGCTGGTCGCGTCACTGCAAACGCATCATCTGCTCGGAGTGCTGCGCGGGATCGACGCCTCGACACTATTTTGGTGTTGGTTCTGGGGAGTGCTATGGGGTCTTGGCGGCCTGACCTTTGGCCTGACCATGCGCTACCTGGGATTGTCGCTCGGCATGGCCATTGCCCTAGGGCTGACCACCGTCATCGGCACGCTGGGGCCCCCGCTATTTCACGGCACCCTGGGATCGTTGGCGGCGACGCAGAATGGCCGGGTAACGCTGCTCGGCATCGTCATCGCCCTGGCCGGAATTGCCGTCGTCGCGATGGCGGGCCGCGCGAAGGAACGTGAGGCCACCGGTGCCAACTCCGCATCCATTGCCGAATTCAACTTGCGCAAGGGATTCTTGATTGCCTTGTTTTCCGGAATCATGTCGGGATGCTTCGCGTGGGGATTGGATGCCGGCCAACCCATCCGCGCGGCATCCCTCGCCGCCGGTACCGCGCCGTTGTGGCAGGGGCTGCCGGTGCTTTGTGTCGTGTTGAGCGGCGGCCTGACCACCAATCTGATCTGGTGCGCCATGCTCGTCAAAAAGAATCGTTCGGCCGGGCAATGGATCCGAGTTCCTTCCGGCGCGGGCTCCGGCGCCCCCTTGCTGCGCAATTACCTGCTGTCCGCCCTCGGCGGCACCCTGTGGTACTTCCAATTCTTTTTTTACACGATGGGCGAAAGTCAGATGGGGCGCTATGCGTTTTCGTCTTGGTCCTTGCACATGGCGAGCATCATTCTGTTCTCGACACTCTGGGGCTTTGCGCTGCGCGAATGGGCCGGTTCGAGCGCGCGCACGCGCCGGCTGATATGGTTGGGAATCGGCATGCTGGTCGGTTCGACCATTTTGATCGGCGTCGGCAACTACCTGTCGTTACGCGCCGGCTAAGACTGCCGCAAACAGTCCTGACGCCAGCGTTCGCGATACTCGTTCAACCGCAGCGGAAGTGGACGCACTCGCGCCAGCGCACCGCGGGACAGCAACGTCGGCTGCAGAAGCGTCAATGCCCCGAGCGACACATCGATGCCCGACGACGCCGCGTGCACCGCCATGCCGGGCCGCAACGCGGCGAGTGCCGCAACGAACAGCGTCGCTGCGGCGAATCGGCCCTCGACGATGAGATGATCTTTGGCGCCGATGAGATCGAGCGCCGTATCCGCCAGCAAAGCGGCGTACAGACACACCGCCGCCGAGCGCCGCGGCACATCGTCGGGCATCGACACCCATCTGCCGCTGCAATGCCTATACGGACCGGCACCTGGAGCGAATGTCGGCAAAATCATCGTGCCGCTTGCGATGACGGCGTGGGCAGCGGCAACTTGGGCAGTATCGTCAGTTTCACTTTCAAGCCGCCCGACCGAGCCCAGCAAAATCTCAATCTCCCGCCCACCCATGAAGCGCGCCGAGGGTACCGGCTCTCCCTTCCAATCGACGTTCACCAGGCAATCGCGATCGGCCGGTAGATTCTCCAACTCGGTAAAGCGCGCACCGCTCGGTGTGCGCATGGCGACGAACCACGTGCCGGTTGCAAGCACCGTCAAGTCGCTTTGCGCCGCTCCCGCCGCTGCGCGCGCGGCGATCAGCGCGGCATTGGAATCGTGCAATCCGCACAGCACGTTGGTATCGCCAGGCAATCCGCAGCGCTCGATCCATTCGGCTGAGATCGGCCCCAACACCGTGTCCGCCCGCCTCAATGGCGCAAAGCGTGGCGCCCAGCCCCGATCTCGAGCGATGCGCGAATAGCCGGCGGCGACCGGATACCACAGGTCGGTATGGCAACCGAGACTCGTGACTTCCGACGCTGCGCATCCGGATAACCGCCAGCTCCAATACTGCGGCCAGGGCAACACCGCAGGCTCGCCCTTCCATATGTCGGGATGATCTCGCTCCAGAAAATGCAATTGCGCGCCCAGGTTCAGGCCGGCAGGCAGAGACGGGGATCCGGTGAGGAGGAAGGGTTCGCGCTGCTCCTCATATTCACGATGGATCGCCGCCGGGATCGGATGCTCGTAGTCCAGCGGCGGCGCGTGCAAATTGCCTTCGCGGACCAACGCGGCCGCGGCGCCGTGTCCCACCGGAATAATGTGCCCGACGCGCGCCATCCGCGCGAAGTCGCGCAGCGTCGTTGCGAGCCATTTCTCGATGCCAGCCGCATCGAGCGCCAAGTAGCCGCCGGCCTCGGGCCTCGCATTTGGGCGGCACCGGCGTTCGATCAGCGTCCCGTTTGATTCCCACAAACTTGCCTTGGCCAGCGTCTTGCCGACATCCAGCACCACGGTTGCATGGGTCTGCATGGGTCTCCGGCGAGCTTGTGATCGAAAAGTATTATTTATGATTGCAAAATCCGCGCCGCATAGCCAGCATCCGCAGTATCCCCGACCCTACGCGGGGAGAAGGCCGCACCCCCGGCCTCGTTAACTCGGCGGATTTCGCAAGTCTGATGTAAAATGATCGATTCTGATTGCAAACGGCACCTGCTTTCGCTACAAAGGGTGTCAATAGGACGCGCCTAAAATGAAAAACCGGGAACCCACGTGATGAGTGATCCATTGGAAGTCCCCTCTGAGACTCGTGGCGCGCTGCCCTTCAAAATCCCCTCGAGTCGCTGGTCGGACGCGGACGCTGCCGCGAAAACCCCGGCCGAATTGTTGCTGTATCGCTCCAACTTGCTGGGCGCGGATCTCACCGTCACGAATTTTGGCGGGGGCAACACCTCCGCCAAACTCGATGGCCTCGACCCGCTCACCGGCTCAGCAGTTCGCGTGCTCTGGGTGAAGGGATCGGGCGGCGACCTGGGGTCGATGAAACTCGATGGTTTTGCCACCCTGTACCTCGAAAGGATCCTGCGTCTCGAAGCGCTCTACGGAGGCATGGATCATGAAGATGCCATGGTCGAATACCTGCCGCATTGTACGTTCAACCTCAACAGCCGCGCCGCATCGATCGACACGCCGCTGCACGGCTTGCTGCCCTATTCGCACGTCGATCACGTGCATCCCGATGCCGTCATTGCGCTGGCCGCGTCCAGTTCCGGTGAAAGCGCATCGCGCGAGGTGTGGCGCGGCGCGGTGGGCTGGCTGCCGTGGCAGCGGCCCGGATTCGATCTCGGACTGCGCCTGCGGGATTATGCGGCTCAGCATCCCGGATTGCGAGGCGTCGTGCTCGCGGGCCACGGTCTCATTTGCTGGGGCGAGACCTCGCGTGCCTGTTATGAGAATACGATTCAACTCGTCGGCGATGCCGCGCGTTACCTGAATGAGCGCCTGGCTCGGCGCCCCGCGTTTGGCGGCGCCCGCATCCCCTCCCTGCCGCAGGCGGAACGGCTGCGACTGGCGGCAGAGATCATGCCGAAGCTGCGCGGCTTGATGTCCGGCGAGAGCGCAAAAATCGGCCATTTGTCGGCCGATCCTGAAACCCTCGAATTCGTCTGTTCCAAAGACTTTGCGCGGCTTGCGGCGCTCGGCACGTCGTGCCCCGATCATTTCCTGCGCACGAAAATTTGGCCGTTGACCTTGGACGAAACGCGGCTCACGGATGGTACTTACCTCGAGGAATCCTTGAGCCAGTACCGGGAGAAATACGCGGCCTACTACCATCGTTGCGCGACCGCGGGCGACCCCGGGATGCGCGACCCCAATCCGGTCGTCATCCTGGTGCCCGGACTCGGCCGCATCGCATTCGCGCCCGACAAGACCACCGCGAGGCTGGCCGCCGAGTTCTACGGAAATGCCATCAATGTCATGCGCGGCGCGGAATCGATAGGACGATACGTCGGTCTCGATGAGCGGGAGGCGTTTCGAATCGAATATTGGGCGCTCGAGGAAGCGAAATTGCGCCGCATGCCGCGGCCAAAACCCCTGGCGGGCAGGATTGCGCTCATCACGGGCGGCGCAGGCGGCATCGGTGCGGCAACCGCCGAGCGGCTGCTGGCGGAAGGCGCCTGCGTGATGCTGCTCGATCGCGACGCCGAGGCCCTCGAGGAAGCACTCGAGGTCTTGGAACGCAAGGCCGGCGCGGATTTCGTGCGATCCGCGCTATGCGACGTGACGGACGAGCATCAAATGCGCGCGGCGTTCGCAGCCTGCGCGCGGGAATTCGCGGGCCTGGACATTCTGGTCGCGAATGCCGGCATCGCCACCTCGGCACCGCTCGAAGAAACCACGGTGGAGCTCTGGCGCAAGAATTACAACGTGCTTGCGGAAGGGTATTTCCTCGCGGCGCGCGCCGCGTTTCCCCTGATGAAGCTGCAGCGGGGCGGCTCGATCATTTTCATCGGTTCGAAAAACGGCATCGCCGCTGCGTTGGATGCCTCGGCCTATTCCTCCGCGAAGGCCGCCGCGCTGCACCTGGCGCGATGTCTCGCCCTGGAAGGCGCGCCATTCGGCATCCGGGTCAACACCGTGAATCCCGACGCGGTCATCAAGGGTTCGAGGATTTGGGACGGTGACTGGCGGCGCGAGCGTGCCGGCGTCCATGGGATCGATTCGGGCGAGGCGCTGGAGGCTCACTATCGCAATCGTTCCATGCTGAAGGTCGACGTGCTGCCGAGCGACATCGCGGACGCCGTGTATTTCTTCGCCTCGGACATGTCAATCAAGTCGACCGGTAATATGATCAACGTGGACGCCGGCAATGCCCAGGCATTCACCCGCTAGCTTGACCTGATCGGGGGAGACGCTCTCATGCAAGAACATTTGCCCTTGCCGGAAGGCTTCGTCCGGGACTTCAACGCCAGCCGCGGCACCGATGGTCTACAGGACGACTACGATTCATTGGCGCGGCAGCTGCGGCGCCGGGGCATCGATATCGAGCCCATTCGCCGCAAGGTAGCGGCGTTCTCTGTCGCCCTTCCGAGCTGGGGCGCCGGCCGCGGCGGGACTCGCTTCGCGAAATTCCCCTTCGATGGCGCCCCGACTTCCATTCAAGAGAAATTGGAAGATTGTGCGGTCGTCCAGCAGCTATGCCGCATTACGCCGCGCGTCTCGCCGCATTTTCCGTGGGACTGCGTCGCGGACTATGCCGCGCTGCGCGAGCTCGCCGCCAGCCTGGCGCTTGGGTTCGATGCCGTCAATTCGAATACATTTCAGGATCAGCCGGAGCAAAAACACAGCTACTCCGCCGGGTCCTTGAGTTCAGCGCACGCGGCCGTCCGCGATCAAGCGGTCGCCCACAACATTGAATGCATCCGCATCGGCAAGATTCTCGGTTCCAAAGCCATCACCGTTTGGGTCGGCGACGGCAGTAACTTTCCCGGACAACAAGACTTCACCCGCGCCTTTGACCGCTACCTCGATTCGGCCGCCAGAATTTACGGCGCGCTTCCCGGCGACTGGAAAATGCTCCTGGAGCACAAGCTTTTCGAACCGGCGTTCTACAGCACTGTCTTGCAAGACTGGGGATCATCGATTCTGGCCGCCCAGCAACTGGGCGAGCAGGCTTATTGTCTCGTGGATTTGGGACATCACGCACCGACCACGAATATCGAACAAATCGTCGCCCGCCTGCATCGCTTCGGCAAGCTCGGCGGCTTTCACTTCAACGACAGCAAATACGGGGACGATGATCTCGACTCGGGCTCCATCAATCCTCATCAGCTATTTCTCGTGTTCAACGAGCTGATCGAGGCTGAGTCGAGTGCCCGAGGAGCCTTCGCTCCCGCCTACCTCATCGATCAGTCGCACAACGTCACCGATCCCATCGAAAGCATGCTGGCTTCGGCGGAAGCCATCGTTTGCGCCCTGGCCAAAGCATTGATCGTCGACCGGGAAGCCTTGTTGTACGCACAGGAATCGAACGACGTGATGATGGCATTCCAGAGTCTTCGGCAGGCGTACCGGACGGATGTCTCGCCGCTGGTTGCGCAAGCCCGCGTCGATGCCGGAGGCGCGATCGATGTGCTGGGCGCCTTTCGCGCCAGCGGTTGGCGCAAGACGCAAGCGCGGCGCCGGCAAAAATTGGCGCCGGGCACCGGCATCGTGTGAGGGGGAAACCTTGATGAAAACATCCTCAGCGGCTGTATTGGCCGCGCTGTTTGCTGCCTCTGCATGGGCGGAATCCGCGCCGCCCGCCTCTCATCCCATCGTGAACATCTGGCCCGGCGCCGCACCCGGTTCGGAAGGAGCGACTCAGAAGGAGATCGATGCACAGTTGCCGGCGCCGGGCAATCTGACCACTCGGCTCATTCGCAACGTCGTCACTCCGACTCTCACCGTTTTTGCGCCCGCAAAGCCCAACGGCACGGCGCTCATCGTCTGTCCCGGCGGCGGCTATTTCGGACTGATGTTCAACTACGAGGGCACCGACCTCGCCGAGTGGCTCGAGGACCGCGGCGTGACGGCCTTTGTCCTTAAATATCGCCTGTTGCCGACGCCGGTTAACTTGGCGGACCAATCGGCTGAAATGAAAGAGCTAACCGCCAGCATCCAGGCGGACTTCGACCATTCCTACCACAAGCTCGATGCCGGCCGGACTCTGGCCGTCGCCGATGGAAAGCAAGCCATTCGCTACGTTCGCCGGCACGCGGCTGAGTGGGGCGTGGCGAAAGACCGTATCGGCTTGATCGGATTTTCAGCGGGAGCCGGACTGACCATGGGCGTATTGCTCGACCACGATGCCGACAGCCGCCCCGACTTCGCCGCGCCTATCTACGGCTACATGGACGACATCGCACCGCCCAACGACGCCCCGCCAATATTTGTCGTCGCCACGCAAGCCGACAGGTTGGTCCCGTCGGGTCGCAGCGTCATGATTTATCAACGCTGGAACGCCGCGCATCTGCCGGCAGAACTGCATGTATTCGAACAGGGCCCGCATGGATTCGGGACGCGGCCGACGGGATTGCCGGTCGATCAGTGGCGAGGCCTTTTCGAGCAATGGCTACGCGCGCGGGGTCTGATTGGAACGCAGCAGTGATCGCATGATCGACTTTGATTGAATTGGCCGTCACTTAAGTCCAAAGTATGCACCCACGGGTAGGGGATACTACCAAATCAGGACTGCCATGCATTCAGCGGAGCGCGAAAAGCTAATTCTTGAGACGGTGAACCAACGGGGTTTCATCTCATTTCAAGATTTGGAACGGCGCATTGCCGCGTCGCCCGCGACCATCAGGCGCGATCTCGAGCGCATGATGGTCGCCGGTCTCTTGACGCGCGTCCGCGGCGGCGCCAAGAAGAACGAATCGAAGAATGCAAGACGCGCGGCGCCCGATTCCGGACAGCATTTGACGGGCGTGCCATTCGAGGAAAACGTCAATCTTCATCGGGCGGAAAAAGAAGCCATCGGCCGCGCGGCGGCGAAGCTTTGCAACGCGGGCGAAGCGGTCATGATCGACGGTGGATCGACGACGTTGCAGATGTGCCAGCACGTCCGCGGCCTGAATCTACAGGTGCTGACCAATTCCTTGCGTATCGTCAGCACGCTCTTGCTGCAGCCCGGGACGCGCGTGCTGGTTCCCGCCGGCCAAGTGTTTCCGGAACAAAATATCATCCTCGCCGCATCCAGCGATGATGGCATGCAGCGCTTCCACGCCCCGAAACTTTTCATGAGCGCTGCCGCCGTGGGCAGCGCCGGCCTGATGCAGGCGGATATCATGTTGGTCGGTGTCGAGCGGCGGCTCATCGATCGCGCCGACGAGATCATCGTGCTGTTGGACAGCTCAAAATTCGATGGACCTTCGGGGCACATCGTCTGCGGCCTGGATGAAATCGACGCATTGATCACCGACCGGGGTGTTTCGCCCGGGCACGCGCAAATGGTGCAGGATGCCGGCGTCCGGCTCATCATTGCCCCCTGATTATTATTGATCTAATTAGATCGAAATGGATTGACTCCGCCGTGCGCCCTCACCAGAGTAAGTTCTGTGGACAGTGAAATCAGCTTCGTGCGGGGCAGCGACACGCAGCCGCTGCTCGAAGAAACCATAGGCGACGCCTTGGCGCGCGCGGCAAGCAGGTGGCCCGAGCAGGAGGCCGTGGTCTGCTGCGAGTCAGGCGCACGCTTCACCTACGCCCAATTGGACACGCATGCGAACGAGTTCGCCGCGGGTCTACTCGCTTTGAACCTGAAACCGGGCGATCGCATCGGAATTTGGGCGCCGAACTGCGCTGAATGGTCGATCACCCAATATGCCGCGGCAAAAGCGGGCTTGATCTTGGTGAACATCAATCCAGCCTATCGCAAGCATGAATTGGAATTCGTCTTGAACGCCGTCGCCTGCAAGGCGTTGGTCACCGCGGCGAGCTTCAAGTCGAGCGATTATCTCGCCATGCTGTGCGAACTTGCGCCCGAGCTTCTCCGCGATGAGGCCGGCATGCTCTCGGCGCCAACGCTTCCCCATCTCAAGCTGGTGGTATGCATCGACGCGGCGAAGGCGAGCGGAATCCTGCCTTTCGCGGCAATCTACCGCCGCGGCCGCGAATTGCATCGCGATCGCCTGCGCGAAATCGCTGCGACCTTGAAGCCCGAAGACGCCGTGAACATTCAGTTCACGAGCGGCACGACCGGAACGCCGAAAGGCGCGACCTTGACGCACCGAAACATATTGAACAACGCGTTTTTCGTGGGCGAAGCGATCCGCACTGGTTTCGGCGACAGAGTTTGCGTTCCGGTGCCGCTATATCACTGCTTCGGCATGTGCATGGGCAACCTGAATTGCCTCACGCATGGCGCCGCAGCCGTCTATCCGAGCCGCGGCTTTGATGCGCTCGCAACCCTGCAGTGCGTTCAAACCGAGCGCTGCACCGCACTCTACGGCGTTCCGACGATGTTCATCGCCATGCTCGATCACCCGCGTTTCCAAGAATTTGACATGTCGAGCCTGCGTGGTGGAATCATGGCGGGATCGCCCTGCCCGATCGCGGTCATGCATCGGGTGGTGGATCAAATGCACATGCCCGAGGTGACCATTGCCTACGGCATGACCGAGACCAGTCCGGTGAGCTTTCAGTCGAGCGTTGATGATTCCGTGGATCGCCGCGTTTCCACGGTGGGCAGGATTCAACCGCACTTGCAGGTCAAAATCATCGACGCAAACGGCGCTGTCGTTCCGCGCGGAATCAGCGGCGAACTCTGCACGCGCGGCTATTCAGTGATGCAAGGCTACTGGGGAGAGAAGGCGCGCACCGCGGAAGTGCTCGACCAGGACGGCTGGATGCATACCGGCGACCTGGGCGTGATCGACTCGCAAGGGTATTGCAACATCGTCGGACGCATCAAAGACATGATTATCCGCGGCGGCGAAAACATTTCTCCGCGCGAGGTGGAAGAATTTCTATTCAAACACCCCAAGATTTTGGGAGTGTCGTGTTTTGGCGTTCCCGATCGCAAATTCGGCGAGGAACTTTGCGCGTGGATACAACTGCGCGCCGGCGTAACCGCCGTCCCCGAAGAGTTCAAGCAGTATTGCCAGGGACAAATCGCACACTACAAGATCCCGCGCTACATCGAATTTGTCGATGAGTTTCCGATGACGGTCACCGGCAAGATACAGAAATTCATCATGAGAGACGTGATGATCGAGCGCCTCGGATTGAGTGTGGAAAAGACCGCATGAGAGGGCATCGCTTTCGTTTCAATGTCGTGCCGCAGCGCTCGCGTCGCGGATTGCCTTGAACTCTGAAGCCGGCCGCCACTCGGGCCACCGCCGTGAGTTGCCCAGATCGCGGCCAATCCTATAGAACAGATCGACATCCGCCGCAGCCCCGCGCAAGTCCCAGTCCGCGCTCCAGGCATCACAGGGTTCGTGGTAACAGTGCGCCGTATAGTCGGCGACCCATGCGTCACCTGCCATCCGGCCGCCGCTGACGAGATCTTCGCCTCCGCCAAGTGCCATCAACAGCAGCGTCGGCACGCCGCGCTTGGCAAGCGAGAAATGATCGGCGCGATAAAAGAGCCCACGCTCCGGCTTGGGATCAGGCGTGACCGTGCGGTCCTGCGCGTGGGCGGCTCGCGCGAGATCGTCTTCCAATTGGTTTTGCCCGGCGCCGATCAATACCACGTCCCTGGCGGGTCCCGCTGTTTGCAAGACGTCGAACGTCAAGTCAGCGACGATCTTTTCCAGCACGCACAGCGGACGGACGGCAAACGTCTCTGATCCGAGAAGGTTGGCCTCCTCGGCCGTCCACGCCGCAAAGAGGAGGGTACGTTCCGTCCGTGGCCCCCTCGCGAAGGCGCGCGCCAATTCGAGTACGCCGGCGATGCCGAGCGCGTCATCATTTGCGCCGCGCCGGATGGTCTGACCTCGAGCATCCGGCGGACCGATCCCGTACGCGTCCCAGTGCGCGCCGAATAGGATGACCTCGTCCGGATGCGTCGTCCCGGGAAGTTTGGCGAGAACATTGCGGCTCTGCACGCGTTCGGTCGCGACGGGCATCTCGATGCTGAACCGGGCGCCGCCGAGTTCAACCGGCCGGAAATCCGGGTCGCGCGCCTTGCGCTTCAGAGCCTCGAAGTCGAGCCCCGCCTTCATGAATAGCGTGACAGCGCTCTCGCGAGCGATCCACGCCTGCATCAAAACAGGTTGCACTGCATCGGCGGATCGAACGATGTCGTACGAGCCGACGATCGTGGTGGAGGCGACTTTCCAATCGTAGCCCGCGGCAGCCGTCTCGTGTATGACAAGCGCCGCGATCGCGCCGCGCCGCGCCGCCTCTTCGAATTTGTAAGTCCAGCGGCCGTAATACGTCATCGCCGGCCCGCTAAATTTGCTCGCCGCGGGTCCGCCGGGTTGCGCCTCAAAATGCGGATCGTTGACCAGGAAGATGGCCACTTTGCCATGTAGGTCGAAGCCCTTGAAATCATCCCAATGCCGTTCAGGTGCGGCCACGCCGTAGCCCACAAAGACCATCGGTGCATCGTGAATCGTGACTTGCGACACCGGGCGAATCGTCCTCGGGCTGATATCGCGGCCGGCGAGCAACGGCAAGATTGACCCGCCCACGCTGACCTCGAGCCGCGTGGGCACACCGGCCGTGTTGTGGACCAACGGCACCTGCTGGATCCAGCCACCTTGTTCCCCTGCCGGTTGAAGCCCGAGAGCTCGAAATCGATGGATCAGGTACTGCACCGTCTTTTGCTCGCCGGGCGTGCCTGGCGCGCGTCCCTCGAATGCATCCGATGCGAGCGTCTTCACCGTCGCCGAAATTCTCAGCGGGCTGATCGGAGACGGCGATGCTGCCATGCCGGACATTGAGACTAGACAGGCGGCGAGCGACAGAGCGAGGTTCGAATTCACAGCCCTTCTCCCATCACTACGTTGTCCGCACTTTGATCCGTTCGCGGCGATATTGGCAAGCGCCGATTACAGCGGAACCATCGCGCGGGCCAGAGATACCCTACACTTCGAGTTCATGATGGGGACAAATAGTGAGCGATAGCGGCCGTGCCCGGGGCACCACGTGGGCGATCTTCTCGCTCCTGGCCATGGTCATGTATGGCAATTTCTACCTCTACGACTCGATCGGACCGGTCGCGGATCTGCTCCAACGACAGCGCGGGTTCAATAGCACCCAGATCGGCATGCTCAATGCCATCTACAACCTGCCCAACATCGTGCTCATTCTGGTCGGGGGCGTCCTCGTCGACCGTTACGGCGCGGCCCGCATGACATTGGGTACCGCCGCCGTGTGCCTCGCGGGCGCCGCGCTCACGGCGTTCAGTCCGAGCTTCGCCGGGATGGCCGCCGGCCGGCTCCTCTTCGGCATCGGCGCCGAGACTTTCGTCATCGGCATGCTGGTGGCGATCGCGGAGAATTTCGCAGGCGGAAACGTCGCCTTTGCGATGGGCTTGTCGATCGGCATCGGCCGCTTGGGCTCGTTCTCCGCGGACATGTCGCCCACGTGGTTTGCCGACGCCTACCGTCAAGGATGGCAACCGCCGCTCATGATCGCCACGCTCGTTGCGGCAGCATCGTTTGCCGCGGCCCTGGGCTACTGGTGGTTCGACCGCCGGATGCGGCGCCAAACACCGGTCCGAGTGTCAGGTACGGTCCAACGCTTTGTGCTCCGTGACTTGCTGCGCTTCGGGTCTGCCTACTGGTGTCTGCTGGTGCTGTGCGTGCTCTGGTACGCGGTGATATTCGCGTTTCGCAGCACTTTCTCGATAGAGTATTTCCAGCACGCACATGGCCTGGATCTCGCCACTGCCGGGGCGATGAACAGTTACGTGTTTCTGGCGGCCATGTTCACGACGCCGGCCTTTGGGTGGGTGTGCGACCGGACCGGCCGGTACGCACCGATGCTGGCGTTCGGCGCGCTGCTGTTGCCCTTGTCGATCGGCGTCATGGCGCTGACCCACTGGAGCTTATGGGTGGCCACCGCGATGCTCGGCGTGAGTTTTTCGCTGGTCCCTGCCGTCATGTGGCCGCTCACGAGCAAGCTTGTTTCTCCCACACGGTTCGGCACTGCTCTCGGCCTCATGGCCGTAGTCCAGAACACCGGTATTGCCGGCGCCAACTTGGTGGCCGGCGCTCTTAACGACTGGTCCGGCGCCAGCGCGCACAACCCCGCCGGCTACCAGCCGATGATGCTGTTCTTCGGGGCGCTCAGCTCGCTCGGCTTCGGCTTTGCGCTACTGCTATGGTTCACTTCCGGCCGGCGACAGGAAGAGTCCGTCGGATGACATAACGCTTTTTGACCTGCGACAGACACCGAGACTTTGCAGCGAGAGCATTGCCTCGAATTGAAGATCGCACGAGCATCCCGCGAACGAAGTCAAAGCGACGGAGGGGATCCTGATGAAGTCCATGTTGTTCATTTTGGTGGCGCAGTTACACTCGGGCGGAATGCAGACCGTGGCCGCGTATCCGAGCCTGGAGCAGTGTCGGGATGCACTCAAGACCGCAGCCACGAACGTCGCGGCGGACTACGCCTGCGCGGCAACGCCGGTGGAGGGTAAGTGGTCGCAAAAGGATTCGCGGTTCCTGATGGCGCGGGAGTGAGGAACTCCTCACGATCAGCGCACAGGCTCTGCGGTCTTCTTGGCCGCCTTCTCCTCGTCCTCCATCTTCAAAACCGCATCGCGGCGCTCGCGAAGCTCGCGCCACCTGGCGTATTGCTCCACCTTTGCGGCATCCGGATCCTCGTGATTATTTAGCCAGAAGTCATACCAATCGACTACAGAGCCTTGGGCCCAGAGCTTCTCCACCGCCTTGTAGGGTGCATGAAGGGCCCCGGGAAAATAAAGATAGTCCACCGGACGCCCATGTCTTCTCAAAATGGCAAAGGTGTCCCACCATTCGCCCCAAAACGTTGAATAGGCTTCGATCAATAGGGCAGCATGCATGCGGTCCAGATGGTTGATAGGATCCCTCTCGGCCCAGGCTGTGGCGCTCGCAGGACCCCAAAGCGGAGGCACGCCGTAAAGGTGCTCAAGGCCCGCCATGCTGGAATATGAAACGCCGCCGGAGGCGTTTGTGTATTCCTCACGGGAGACTTCGTTGGCCTCGGCCACCGAACCAGCAGCAAATGTGTGTCTTGGATCCAACAGTGCGGCCTGCACCCAGTATCCTGACCGACTATTCCCGTGGATGCCAACTCGACTGGGATCAGCAACGCCGGCGGCGACGAGTGCGTCTACCGCCGTCACGCACACCGATAGCGCGTCATCGATCTCGGCGGGCTCTCCGACACGATCATAGCTGTCGGGCACTTGCACCACTATGAATCCGCGGTTGGCCAACGCTCTGGCCGCATAGCCGCTGGTCGCCTGCAAATAGCCTCCATTCAGCCAAAATCGGTCAATCTTGACGCCATGTGTTTGGACCACCAAAGGGTATCGCTTCCCGCGCTCGTATCCGATTGGCTTGAGCAATAGACCCTCCTGGAGATGTCCATTCGCTTGCCACTTGAATATCTCCGCTTCCCCCAGAGTGAGATCGCGAAATTGGGGATTTAAGTCTGTGACTATACGAGTCACGCCGGAAATGTTGTTTGTCTCCCGAAGTTCTGGAGCAACATTCACGCTCTGGCTAATGTCGACGTGTAATTCCATCGGATGGTGTTGCACGGAGAGCTCCCGTGCGGCAGAGGTTTTCTGTTCGATCCATATATCTCTCGTTTTTGCGTAGGTTGCTCTGGTCTGCTTGCCATTGCATACACGAGTCACTTGCAAGAGGCCCTTCGCACCAAATGAAAGGTCGGTTACGCTGCATTGGTCGTGTTCCGCCCAAGCAACGACTCTCGGCTTTCCGGAATCGACGGAATACTCGATGACCGCCGCCTTCCGAAAGGGGCTTTGGCCCGCAACTTCTGCGTCTGTCGGAGCATAGGAGTTTGCAACTAACACGCTTCGGCTATCGGGAGCCCACAGCGTAATATCTTTAGTTTGGATCCCAGCTTGAAAAGCAATCGGCGCTTCAATGATGGTTCTGGTACTGCCCGACACGAGATCCGCAACAGCATAACTTGAATCTATAGGCAGCATCCTGGCGTCTACCCGATCGATCTTTTCTCCCCACGACTTAGGCTGGTTCAATTTGTCGTGAGTGTCGATTTGACTGCTCCAATATTCCGCTCGGTCGAGTCTCAATTCCGGGAACTCCGCAAATCGACCGTCAGGCGATATGGACATCACGACGGGCAGCCCTGTCACCCACACATAATCACGTGCGGCGACCCGCGTCTCGTGTCCGCGTTGTACATCGACACCAAAATACTCGCGATTTGTGAACGGGGTGGACCTCTGACCATTCCATTCAAGAAACGCAGCCATCGAGGTACCCGCCGGAATGCCCCGCGAGATCGCCATCGCCGAAGGCGGCTTTTCAGCCTGGATAACCAGCATTTCACGGTTCATCGTGGCGCTAAAGCCTACGACCGCCGTGCGGTGTGCCGTAAGTTTCTCGAGGCCCCCGGTTAGGTCGACCGCATAGACTTGCCCCGGTTCTTCGCCATCGGAACCCACAAACAGCAAGTGGTCATTCCCAGACCATGATACCTGCCAAATGCCGGGGTAATTTGTGGCGGAACCCATCTGCAACAGGAGCTTTCCTGCGTCCAGGCGGGCAGCGGCGCCGGAACCCAGCTTGGTAAACAGCCACAGTTCGCTGACCATTTGGTTCCTGCCGATATCTCCGCGCGATGTCACGGCAAAGAAATGCTTCCGGTCAGAAGACCACTGATCTACCTCAGGCGGGGGAAAATCGGCGCTCGGTGCCGTCAACATTCTCATGGCCACTCCGTCAGCAACGGTATAGGGCCTCGGCGTAACTCCGCCGTTCTCAGCCCCGGTCCGGTGCGTAACCAGCGTCAAGCACGCCAGGGAAAGCGATAGAAATAAATGCCTCGTGAACATTGGACTACCATTCCTTCGAAATCTGCAGACTGACAAACCGTCCCATGGGATTTGTATTGGAAGAGTCGTAGTTGAATCCCGGCTCACCGGTTAACGGGATCAGCAAGAAAGGCGGATCTCGGTTGAAGGCATTCACTACGGCCAGGTTGAAATGAATTCCTGAAAAGACCCCCGGCAGCTCCGGAGCGAAGCGCAGCGAGGCATCGACGGTGGTCCAGGAACCCACATTCTGGAGGGGAGTCACCTGGTTATTGGTCTCTTTGGGGAGGTAGTTCACGGTGCCCGTGAGAGCCCAGGCGCTTATTTTCCAGGTTGCTCCGCCACGCATCCGAAATTTGGCAGGGTAGAATGCGAGCCCGCTCAGGGTTTGCTTCAACGCTTGCGGCGTGTATTGCTGAATCAGATCGAGGTACGTTCCGTTAAAGAACAACATTCCAGCATTTGATTCCGCGCCTAATTTATAGTTGATACTGAGATCGGTGCCGCGCGCCGTTTGACTGGCAACGTTCACCATTCGAGCGTCTACGATTGCCCCAATCTTGCTGGGATCGAAAGGGGTGTCGGACGATTGATTGAAAACCTGGCCCGGTGGATAGGCATCGTATACGGACTGCGCCAAACTTGCCGAAGGAGAAGGAGTGACGAAGAACGCGTTGAGCGGATCCGTCAGAGCCGTATAAGCATTGGCAATCGATAATATGCGACTCGTGTACTTGATATCGAAGAGGGTGGTTGACACATGCAGACCGCTTTCCGCAGGGGAATAATCGGCGCCGATGCTCCACGCGGTGGCCAGCTCCGGTTGTAAATTCGGATTGCCCCCCGCGCGCAGGAGCGTGGGCGATCCTGCCGAGGAAACTGGGCTGGGGAGATCCAAGATCGCCAATTGCTGTAACCCATAGGCGTCATATAAATTCGGTGCTCTGAATGCCTTGCCCCAGGTGGAACGTAACTTGATCGAGCCTGCCGGAACATAGACTAGACCGATTTTGGGCACAGTCTTCGCGCCGAAATCCGAATACCGTTCGTTTCGGCCGCTGACGATCAGGTCAAGAGTGTTGAGCCCCGGGCGCTGTGAATGCCGCACCAAGGGTATCGACAGTTCTCCAAAGACGTAGCGAACATTGCGATTGCCGTCGGCGGCAACCCCGGCGGGAGTGTCACTGGAGGCGACGAAGGCGTCGGAGAAGCCTTCTTTTCTGTATCCCGCGCCGACTGCCAGTCGAACGATACCGCTCGACAGAGTGGCGATACCGCCATTCGCATTGGCCTCCACACTGCGCATCGTGCCTAAAAGTCGCTCGGGGGCTCGAGGCATTGTGATTGGCGTGGTCAAGAAGATCGAGTTGGACTCGGTGTCATCTTCGGCCGCATTGGCGAACAGAGTCGCCTTCCAATCGCGCATCAAATTGAAATTGAAGCCCGCTGCCACAGCGTACTTTCTCAGCGTAGCCGGAGATTCAGCCGGAGCAGGGAAGTAGACTGACGACGAGAAACTGTCCGCGTCTCTGGCAATGTACAATCCATCGACAAACACGCTGGCTGCCGCAGACAACTCTTGCGTTGCCGACAGAGTCACGGAATTGCTGTTGGTTTGGGGCAGCAGCGAATTGGGTTCAAGCGCCGTCGAGGTGAACTTCCTGTCGCGTGCGTCGACGGCGTCTTGCTGTCTGTGCTCGTAGGCAATCAGCACATCGCCCCCGTCCCAGTGCGTGCCGAACATCTGGCTTGCCCGCTTCTCAGTGCCGCCGCCGGCAGGGGCGAAGCCGTAAGAGAGACTGGTCTTCGCTCCGTCGTAGTCTCTTTTGAGTATGATGTTGACGACGCCGGCGACCGCATCGGACCCGTAGACGGCCGATGCGCTGTCAGTGAGCACCTCAATTCGATCAATCGCATCGATCGGAATGGATGAAATGTCCGCGCCACCGGCGGGAAGACCCGCAGCCATTCGATGACCGTCGATCAGGGTGAGCGTCGAACCCGAACCCAGCCCGCGCAGATTGGGTACCGACGCCCCGGTAGGATTATCGGCATTGTTGATATTGATCTGGGAGTTGCCCACCATTGTCGCAGGGTTGTAGCCGCCGCCAAAGTTCTGCGGCAAACTCAGCATCAGATCGGCAACGGAAGTGTATCCGGATCGATCGATCTCCTCACGTCCGATTTCAATGAGCGGCGACGCCATCGATACACCTCGGATGTGCGTGCCGGTCACGATAATTTCTGCAATCTTGTCTTGTTCAGACTCGGACGGCGACGCAATCACGGTCGAGTTTCGTGCACTATCGGGAGCTTGACCGCTTGTCGTACCGGCTTGCGCAAGCCGCGCCGAAATATCGGGATCCGCGGCAGGCACCGTACTTGCTCTCGACGTGGTATGACTCTTACCCTGCGGCTCAACGACCAACACCCCGTCGGGCTTTTCGCTCACGACCAAAATCGTGCCTTTGAGCAACAGTTTGAGTGCTTCAACGGGTTCGTAGTTGCCGTGTACCGAATTGGTTATGACACCTTTGACTTTCTCTGATGCGAACAAAATCTGCACTGCCGATTGCCGCCCGAATTCCAAGAGCGCGCGAGGTGCTTCTTCGGCGTCGATGCTGAAAGCTTTTGGGCTCGCCGTCGCCGCTGTCGACGCTAGCGCAAGGCCGAATACGGTAGCCGCATGCGAGATTAGAATTCCACGAACGAATGAAACCACGTCAGATCCCCTCGCTTCGGCATCTTTGGCCGATTATGCGAGTGAGACGCGCACCAAAATCATTTCCGCCATAGGACACGCCATCTAATTTATTGTTGCCGCGGCGAGAATGAGCCGATTGCCGTCGAAGTTCACGCGAACGCCAAAATTCGACTGCAGGACACTGATGAAAGCGTCTAAGTTAGTTGGGCGAAAGTAGCCGCCGATATGAAGCGTGGCGAGCCGCGGATCCGCGATTACGAGCTGGCGCAGATTGTAACGATTGAATTGCGCCGCTGCCTCGGCGAGCGAATCGCCGTCGAAGACGAGCATCTGGTTTTGCCAGGCGAGTTTTCGGGCGAGATCGCTTTTCGGAAGATTCTTGAGTTTGACGCCGCTGCCGCTGGCGGTTGCGGTTTGGCCGGCGGAGAGTTGAGAAATCGATATCGACAATAGGTCTCCATTCGCTTCCAGCAAGGACGGTGATCCAATAGCAACTTTGCCCTCGTCGACGGTGACCTCGACGGAGTTCTCGAGGCGATGCACGTCAAATTTGGTTCCGACGGCACGCACCGCCGTATTGCCGGCGAAGACGATAAAAGGACGTGATTCGTCGTGCGCAACCTCGAAGCTCGCTTCGCCGCGAACCAGTTCGACCTTGCGTAGTCGGGTGGTCAATGAGACTCGCACCTCGGAGTCAGTGTTGATCTCTAAGGCAGATTGGTCTTCGAGGACGACGCGTTGGAAGCCGCCGACGCTGGTGCGATATGTTTTCGGCCCGCCGGAGGGGTGAGCGGTCCAGAGGCCGGCAATCGCGACGAGTACTACGGCGGCAACGGAGAAGAAAAGCCAGGGGCGTTGAGAGGCGCGTCGCTGGACGCTCAATGATCGTGGCGTCGGATCCGGAGTGGAATCCTCGTCCAATGAATTCAACGAGCTGCCGCCCGGAAGCCCGCCTGAGGAATGCCGACCGGAAGTAGGAAACGAGTGTTGGATGGAGTGCAGCCGAGGTGATTGCTGCGACGCGCGAGATAGATAATCGTTGTCGATGGGTTGATCGACGCTCGGGCGAATCACCTGGACACGATCGAGGGCCTGCCAGGTCGCCGCGAGTCTCGCGTACGCCGCGGCATGACGCGGGTCCACACCTTTCCATCGCTCGAAAGCGAGCAAATCCTCGGGACTCGGGTTGCGCCGGTCCAAGCGTGCGAGCCACTCCCCCGCTGCAATTTCCGCGTCGTTACTATCCATCGGACTTTCCCTTGCGCGCCGGCGCAATCTTGTCTACGGGCTTTCCGGTCCCACCCCGCTTGGCATACATCCGCTCGGCGCAGAGGCGCACCCCGTAAGCCACGTGCTTTTCTACCGTGCTCTCCGTAATCTCGAGGCGCTGTGCGATCTCGCGTTGCGACAAACCATAGAGTTTCCGCAGTGTGAGTGTCTCGCGGCACCGGTTCGGAAGCGAGGCAATCGTCTCCAACAGCAGGGCCAACTCCTGGCGTGCATTCAACGCCTCGTCAGCTCCCGGCGCTTGATCCAAGACGTCCGCGCTCCCCATTTCGGCCAGAGCGTCGAGCGAGACCACACGGGAACGGCGGATGCGGTCCAGAGCCACGTTGCGCGCAGTCGTAAAGAGGAAGGCGTGCCAGTTGCGAACGGCATTTGAAGCGGGGTCGCTCAGCGCAAGGAGGCGAGCATAGGTTTCCTGAACGACGTCCTCGATGTCGGCGACGTTCTTGAAGAATCGACTCAAATAGCCACGCAAGGCTCGTTCATGTACGAGGATTTCCTTGGCCAACCAGGCATTGATCTCGACGGGATTCATCGCGGGACCTCGCGCCTATTGTATGCCCGGCTCCGCAATGCCATCGCAGGTAAATATTTGTGTTGGCGTATGGAGGAACGCGCTGCCTCGTACGTCTGTGCCCCTGGCAAAATGCGCCGACCCTGCCCGGATTTACCTTCATCCAGCGCTTCCCTAAGAAAGGTCTAACACTTTGATCGTGCGTGGGCGCGCAGCTTTGGCGTTGCAACATGCGCGTCGACTGTCAACGCAGTCCGTCTTTCGGCGTTCTATGGTCGTCACCGGCAAAAAAAGAGTGGGATCATGGGAGGCGGTTTCTTTCGTTGTCGTTCGGCACCGACAGTCCCGAAGTTTCTCGGCGCATTCAGCGTTGCCTTGATCGTGTCGGCCTGCGGTGGCGGCGGTTCCGGGAGTGCACCGCCGGCGCCGACCCCTCCGGCGCCACCGGCCGTCACGGCCACGGACGCCGCCCGACTCCTCGATCAGGCGACCTTCGGAGTCACGGCGAGTGATGTGGCGAGCGTGCAGAGCACCGGTATCGACGCCTATATCAGCGCGCAACTCGCGTTGCCCGCGACCCAGTACACAGGTTACAGCTACACGCCGCATACGGCGCCCGCGGACTGCAAGAGCGATGGCTCGAATCCGCCCGATGCCGCGAGCCTGTGCGCGCGCGACCAGTACTCAGCGTTCCAGGTGCAGCGGGATTTCTTCACTCACGCTTTGAACAACCCAGACCAGTTGCGACAGAGGGTGGCCTTCGCCCTCTCGCAGATCATGGTGGTCTCGAGCGTCGAGATCTACGAGGCCTACGGCCTCGCCGACTTCCAGAACGTGTTGCTGAATGACGCACTCGGCAACTACCGAACGCTGCTGCAGGATGTGACGTTAAGCCCGACGATGGGTCACTACCTTGACATGGCCAACAGCGATCAGACCAATCCGGCCAACGGAACCGTGCCGAACCAGAACTATGCGCGCGAAGTGCTGCAGCTCTTCTCGATCGGTCTCGTGGAACTCAATCAGGACGGCAGCCCGCAGCTCGATGCAACAGGCGCGCCGGTCCCGACGTACGCTCCGCCGACGATCGTGGGCTTTGCCACCGTGTTCACCGGCTGGACCTATCCGCCGCGCCCCGGTGCGAGCTCGAATTGGACCAATCCGATCAACTTCGATGGACAGATGGCCTCATTCCCGAACCATCACCAGGCCGGTACCAAGCTCCTCCTGAATGGCTATACCGTGCCTGCGGGACAGACGCCCGAGCAGGATCTCGCGAACGCCCTCGACAACATATTCAATCATCCGAACGTGGGCCCCTTCATCGGCAAGCAATTGATCCAACACCTGGTGACCAGCAATCCCTCGCCGGCGTACGTGGCGCGGATCGCGGCGGTGTTCGCCGACAACGGCCAGGGAGTGCGTGGCGATCTCTCCGCTGTGGTGCGCGCGATTCTCGAGGACCAGGAGGCGCGCGATGCGGCACCTCCGGCGCTCTTCGGTCACCTGCGCGAACCGGCCCTGTTCATCACGGCGGCGCTGCGCAGCCTCGGCGGACAATCGGATGGCGTGTTCCTGCGCTCCGCGAGTTCGGCGATGGGCCAACCGATCTTCTCGCCGGAGACAGTGTTCAACTTCTATCCGCCGAGCTACCAGATTCCGGGCACGCAGACCATCGCGCCGGAATTCGGCATCCAGAACGCCGCCACCGCGCTCGCGCGTTCGAACTTCATCAACACCGTGATTTTGCAGGGGGGCGCCGCGCCCAATTCCACGGTAACCGGCAGCACCGGAACCAGTATCAGCCTTGGCGCCTTTACAGGTGCCAACGACAATGCAGCGATGATCGCGGCGCTGAACCAGACATTGATGCACGGCAGTCTCTCGAGCGATGCCAGCGCCGTCATCCTCTCGGCGGCGAATGCCGCGGCAGCCAACTCGAGCGACCCCATTGCCCCGGTACGGGCCGCGGCCTACCTGATACTCACCTCCGGTCAATACCAAGTGGAGCGCTGATATGAAGCGTCGTACCTTCCTCGCACATGCCGGCGCGCTCGCCGGGAGCGCGGCGCTTGGGCAACTCGGCTTGCTCGCCGCGAATGCCGCGACCGCGAGCGATTACAAGGCACTCGTGTGCGTGTTCCTCTACGGAGGAAACGATGCGAACAACACAGTCGTGCCGCTCGATACGGCAGGCTACGCCAACTACGCAACGACGCGCAGCTATCTCGCGCTCCCGCAGGCCCAGCTGCTGCCGCTGGCGGTGAGTGCCGGCGCCCCGCTCTATGGTCTGCATCCGGCGCTTCCGGGCCTGCAGGCGCTCTGGACAGCCGGCAACATGGCCATCGTCGCAAATGTGGGTACGCTGGTCCAACCGCTCACCAAGGCGCAGTACCTGTCAACTTCGACCAGCAAGCCCGAGAGCCTGTTCTCCCACATCGACCAGCAGCACCAGTGGCAGGCCTCGATCTCGAGCACATCATCATCGAACAGCGGTTGGGGTGGACGGCTGACGGACCAGCTCGCGTCGCTGAATTCCGGCTCGAGCGCGCCGCCGATGATTTCGACCGGCGGGAACAACCTCTTCGTCACCGGTGCCGCTTCGCAGGCGCTCGTGATACCGACGAGCGGATCGTTCGGGCTGAACGGCTACTCGAGCGACGCGACCGATGCGGCGCGTCTCGCCGCTTTGCAGCAGCTGCTGAAAGTCGATCCGAGCGACAACCTCGTGCAGGCCGCGCAAGCGGTGATGACCGACGCGCTCGCGAGCAGCGCCGTGCTGAATCCGATCCTGGCGGGCACCAATGCAACACTGACGGCACGCTTCGGCGGACTGACCGGGAACTTCGCCGCGCAGTTGCTCGCAATCGCGAAGGTGATCCAGGCTCGAGGCACGCTCGGCGCGAGCCGCCAGGTATTTCTGGTCACCCTCGGTTCCTTCGATACCCACACGAACCAGCTCAATACGCAGGAGACCCTGTTCACGGAACTCGACGCCGGTCTCACAGCATTCCATGGCGCGATGAGCGACATCGGCGCCGACTCGAGCGTGACCTCATTCACCCTGTCGGACTTCTCGCGTAACTTTCTGCCCAACACCGGCGGCGGAACGGATCATGCGTGGGGCAGTCATCCCCTCGTCATCGGCGGTGCCGTCAAGGGCGGCCAGATTTATGGCACGATGCCGACACTCGCGCTGTCCGGTCCAGACGATGCGAGCGACCTGGGCCGCTGGATTCCGACGATCGCAGTCGATCAGTTCGCCGCCACGCTGGCGAGCTGGTTCGGCGCCGACGCGACGGCACTCGCGGCGATCCTCCCCAACCTCTCGGCCTTCAGCCCGGTCAATCTCGGATTCATCTGAACCGGATCGCATTGGCACGGTGTGTTCAATCACCGGCACGCACTGCTTCATTTAACTTACTGCGGCGTGCTGTGAGGAATCCATCGCAATGCTTACACATGCTTGTCTCTGATGACCGTCAGTCTGTGGCACTGTTCTCGTCGAGCAGCGTGCGCGACCGTCCGGTTTGGCATACGTTAGCGAGACACGAGATGAGCGACAGCAAAACGCCGACTCGATTTGCGAAGGAGATCCTCCGCGCGGCCAGCCTCAAAAAGGGGGTACCAAAGAATGCGCAGAGGATCCGCGATCGCCACGCCGCGATCACCAATAATTTCAATAATTGGCGCAGTTACAAACTATGGGTAGAGAAAATTCGCGGCACGTGGGAAGAAAAAGAATAGGTTGTTCTCCGTTTCTGGAACCATAAACTCCGATCAAGCCCCGGGCAAGGCGAGAATGCCCGCAACCCCCGATGGAATAAATCCTTCAGCGCCGAAGTCTTGATAGCAACGGGAGAACCGCGGCAGACGCCGTGCTCGACCGGCTATCACCAGAACGACCATCGAAGGAGAAATCTATGCTGAGATCACGGGGCTCATTGGCGCTCATGTGCGCTGCGCTGTTTGTATACAGCGCCTCTTCAAACGCTGGGTCCGCCGCGGGATCGACCGATGCCGTGGTCCAATGGAACCGGGTGCTGCTGGGCATCGTCCGTACGGCGGGAGCGCAACCGGCCACCGTACATCCGACCCGCAGTTTCGCGATCATGCACGCCGCGGTTTATGACGCGGTGAACTCGATCGACGCAACCCACAAGCCTTACCTCGTGCATATCGAGCACGTATCGCCGCATGCCTCGCAGGACGCCGCGGCCGCCTCCGCGGCTCATGACACGCTGGCAGCGCTGTTTCCGACCTTTCAGGCGGCGCTCGATGCGGAACTCGAGCAATCGTTGGCGGTGATTCCCGACGGCGCCGACAAGACCACCGGCATCGACGTCGGTAAGGCAGTGGCGCAGGCCATACTGGCATTGCGCAGCGATGATGGGTCGGCGGCGACGCCGCCTCCCTTCGTCTTGGACAATGACGCCGGAGACTACCAAGTGACACCGCCAAATAACGCGGCGGCCGTGTTCACGCATTGGCCGAAGGTCACTCCCTTCGCCCTTGAGCGCGCGCGGCAATTCCGGCTTGGGCCGCCTCCGGCGCTGACCAGCGCCGAATACACCGCCGCCTTCAATGAAGTGAAATCGCTGGGCATGCTGGGCAGCATGACGGCCACCGCGGACCAGATGCTCATCGGCAAGTTCTGGGGCGGAGCGATTCAGAACTACTGGAACGAAATCACTCAAACGGCGGTACTGGCACATCGCCTGACGACCGCGCAAAGCGCGCGCGTGTTCGCGTTGCTCAACATCACGCTGGCAGATGAAGTGATCGCTTTTTACGACACCAAGTACACCTATGGGTTTTGGCGGCCGGTGACCGCGATTCGCAACGCCGACAAGGACGGCAACCCGGACACCGCGGTAGATCCGAATTGGCTTCCGCTACCCACCAAGACGGCGGCAGATCCGTCGTACCCCGGTGCTCATGCAACGATCAGCGCAGGCGCCGAGTTCGTACTGAACGCCGTCTTCGGCACCAAGCCATTTAATTTGGTTGTCACTTCTGAAGTGGTAGCGAATGTCACGCGCTCCTTCAACAGTTTCGCAGCAGCCGAGAACGAGGCCAGCCTGAGCCGGATTTTCGCGGGTCAACATTTCCGCACGGATGAGAATGCCGGTGAAACACTCGGCAAATCGGTGGCCGACTTTGTCGTCGACAACTTCCTGACCGAAATTCGAGAAGAAGATCGGGGCCACGGAGGGCGTGACAACTAATGTGCACCAGCCAGAAATCGGCTGTTTGATTGAGGGGATCCTGCGCCGGCCAGCGGACGCCGGCGCGGGATCAACCTGCCGTCACTTCGGGAGATGCAGGTCTGTGCGATCGGCGTAGGATCCGCCCAGTTAGGACCAAACTCCATAAAATCAGTGGTCGGGGTGACAGGATTCGAACCTGCGACATCTACGTCCCAAACGTAGCGCTCTACCAGTCTGAGCTACACCCCGAGAATCATCCATTTTGACGGGGCGGCAATCGTAGCAGGTCAGGGGCCGGCCCGCCTCATCGGTCTCGCGATCGTCTACCGGACTTTATACTATAATCGCGCAAGCGCGGTGATTCCCTTAATTCTTCCTCATTCAAAGAAATTCAACGACTTGAAACAGCACCCACTCGTGAGTCATTGAGTTGGACCTGACCCCGCTTCGAGGCCCCGAGCTCTCCATCATCGTTCCCACGTTCAACGAGCGCGAAAACGTCGTTGAGCTGGCGCAACGAATCGGCGCCTGTCTGCCGGATTGTGCCTGGGAGCTGGTTTACGTGGACGATGATTCGCCGGACGGCACCGCTGACTTGGTCAGGCAGCTCGCCCGCGAGGACTCTCGCATTCGCTGCGTGCAAAGATTGGGGCGCCGCGGCCTGTCTTCCGCCTGTGTCGAGGGGATGTTGAGCAGCTCGGCGCCGTATCTAGCGGTCATCGACGGGGACCTGCAGCACGATGAACGCCTGCTTCCGCACATGCTCGCCGAGCTCAAGCAAGGCGCGACGGACATGGTGGTCGGCAGCCGCTATGCCCCCGGCGGCGGCACCGGAGATTGGGCCGCGGCTCGCGTTCGGTTGAGCAAGTTCGGCATGCGCCTCAGCCGCATACTGGTGCCTGACACGCTAACTGATCCCATGAGCGGTTTTTTCATGCTGCGCCGTTCCGTCTTCGACGGCGCGGTGCGCAAGCTGTCGAACATCGGCACGAAAATACTCATGGATCTCTTCGCCTCCTCGCCGCAGCCGCTGCGCTTCAAGGAGCTGCCCTACAGTTTCCGGCTTCGTCAGGCCGGGACGAGCAAACTCGATTCGCTGACGGCGTGGGAATACGCCATGCTGCTGCTAGATAAAATGTTCGGCCGCATCGTGCCGGTCCGATTCGTCGCCTTTTGCATTGTCGGCGCGCTGGGCGTCGCCGTTCATCTCACGATCCTGAGTCTGTTGCGGTATTTTTCGGAAGCCAGCTTCTTAGTCGATCAGACCGTCGCGACGGTCTGCACCATGACATTCAATTTTGCGGTCAACAACGTGCTCACGTACCGCGACAAGCGTTTGCGCGGAATGCGCTGGCTGCGCGGCTGGCTGTCTTTCAATGTTGCGTGCAGTCTCGGTGCCTGCATGAACGTCGGACTTGCGACTTACCTCAATACTGTCACCGGTATTTGGTACGTCGCCGCCCTGGGCGGCATCACGGTAGGTGCCGTGTGGAATTATGCCGTGACCAAGCGGCTGACCTGGAGCCGATCGCAAGTCTAGACCGCTCGCGCAGCGCCGCTCAAAGACCGAAAGCGAGCAGCACGTTTCCAGGTCTACCGCCGAATGCACCGTAGCCCGAACCGACAAAGACCATGCCATCGACGATGACGGGACCTGGACCCAGCATCGATGCGCCCTTGGCCGCGACCCCGTTGACGGTTTCAAACTCGCGGTTGGTATCGACCTCCCACAGAATCGCACCATCCGCGCTCGAGTAGGCACGCAGTGCGCCGTCGTTCGATCCTGAAAATACCACGCCGGGAATCACGCTGACCGCTGCGGCCTGCGCGGCGTTGCAGCGCGGCCCGGCGCTGCATTTGGGAGTCTGCGGCGGCGCATACCAGACGCGCTGTCCGGTTCGCAGGCTGACCGCATGCAATCCGCCCGGAGTCGGGCTGAAAATATCCGAGACCGCGAAATACGCGTGTTCGGCGTCCACCGCCGAACCCCACTCGATGCCGCCGAGTGCGCCGCCGGCGCCGGCGCGATACTGCCAAAGCACCTTGCCGCGCTTCGCCGGGTCAAGCGCCCACCCGATGCCGGACTTCTGCCCAATGATGATCGCCCGCCCGCCGTGGGGCAGCGTCGCCAGGATCGGCGAATTACCCAAGTCATAGTCCGGCCCTCGCTGATCGGCGCAATTGGGATTGTCGCTCTTCACGCGGCAGCCGCTGACAAAAACATCGTCGGGGAAAAGCTGACTAACCCACTCGATCTTGCCTGACAGGTTCAGCGCAATCACCGCGTCGCTGGTCGGCGCAGCGGCCCCCGCGTAGGAATTTCCCGTGGCGACGTATATCAATTCGCGCCGGACGTCGATGGTCGGCGCCGACCAGATGGGCGCGCCGGCGGGACCATACAAAGTCGCTCCGGACGAGCTCGTGCCGCGCGGCCGCGGCTCGCCGGAAATCATATAAGTGCGCCAGACGACCCTCCCCGACTTTGCGTCCAAAGACGACAGGCTGCCGCGAAATGTACAGCAGCTGTACCCGGGGCGGGCGCCCTGTGACTCTTCATAGGAGGACATGGCCACATACAGGCGGCCGCGGTAGAGCGCGGGGGCTCCGGTAATTCTCGCGAGCGGATGCTCTTCGATTTTCGTCTTCCACAGCAGCCGGCCGCTCGTTGCATCCAACGCGTAGGCCTTCGCGCCCGTGTCGCCGAAATAAACAGCCGCGCCGCCGCCCGCACGTGCCCCGACGCTGATCGCAGTCCTCACGCCCCCATCCGCGCTGAAAACCCAGCGAATGCAGCCGCTCTTGTCATCCAACGCATAGACCGTGCCGTTTTGGCTGCCGACGAAGATCCAGCCGCCGACGACGGTCGGCTGCGCCCACGCGGAACTGGCGTCGGGTAAGCCGAATGCCCATTTCAATTTGAGCCGCGGCACCAACTCCGCCGTCAGCCGCGCAGCCGAAGCAGACTGCTCGCGAGTGTTTTCCGGCGTCGCTCCCCAGCCGTTCCACCCTGGGCCCTGCGTCAACTTGAATGTCGCGGATGTTTCGCAGCGGCCGGTGGCGGCGCCGGTAGGATCTCCGGCCAGGACAGTGCCGGCCAGATATTCGGCAATCGCCCGCCGCTCGGGACCGCTGAGCGTTGCCCCCTGGACCCGCATGGCGCCGTTCGCCAGCACCTCGAGAATCGCGGCCGCGGAGCGCTGCCGCAGCACTTCCGGAGCAGGCGCGCGCGCCTCGCTTGCGCCATTGTGGCACTCGGCGCAGTGACTCTGAAACAGCACCTCACCGTTGGCCGTTGGCGCCTGCGCGCAGGCCATGCGCGCTGAGACCAGCGCGCCTAGCGCAAGTGCCGCCGTTGTTGTTCGGATGGGAGCTCGTCTGAGTATTCCGCGTGAGCCGCGCTTCGCGTTAATGGGAGTGCTTGCGATTCGGGAAGTTGATCAGGCAACCGGGAGACGCGGCTGAGGCAACCGCAACCGGCTTGTTGGCCAGCATGGCATCCAAGGCGTCCGTGAGGTATGAGTGATGAACCGGCCGCTGCGATTCATAGTTCAACCGGTCATCGATAGGCCCGTGATACACAAGTTTCCACGATTTCGGATCGATGACGAACACTTCGGCGGTTCGATTGACGCCCCACGCCTCGCCGACGTTTTGTGTGCGATCCAGCAAAACGGTCATCCCGAATTGAAATTCCGCGGCCTCTTGCAGCACGGCATCGCGCGTATCTTGAAGAGTGGGATTTAGCAGCAGAAATTCGATGTCGGAAGAGCGGTAGCGATCGCGGATTTCGCGCAGCGCCGGGACCGCAAGACGCACGATCGGACAGCCGTTGCTCTGGGTCATGACGACCACCGCCTTTTTCTGCGACAGCGCGTAGAGCCGATGCGCCAAGCCGGCTTGATCCTGCAAGGTAAAGTCGGCGACATGCGCGCCGGGTGCCAGTACCGCTGCTGAAGCTGTTCCGAAGGCGGTCAGCAGCACACTGAGCAGAAAGGATGAAACGCAGATCCGCGTCCCGCGATTCATGGGCTGGTTTGGGCAGTCCTCGTTGGATTCGCATCCAACGTGAGATAGCGGAAGCGAATCACCCCGAACAGCATCTCGTCCCAGGTTTGCTGTCCCCACGGAACCTCCCGATTGGGATCCGGATTGGCCTTGTTCTGCGTGGAATTGTCGTACGTCATGCTGTATTTCACGGCGGTCCCAGCGGGCAGGACGATGGGTGTCTTCAGCTCGTACGTCGTCTGCCAGTTGAATTCGTATCTCGGCACATTGAGCAGGACCACTTCTCGGCCATCCGGGTATTGCGCGACGAACTCAGCCGCGGTGCCGCGGAAATGCGCGTGCGGATGCAGGCTGTAGACCAGCACTTCGCGGTCGAACTTGTAGGTCGCATCGTTCGTATAGGCTTTGGTGTTGGCCGGAATCTTGATTCGAGGATTCGCCATGATGGCCGCGCGATAGCGATACTGAGGCGGCTTGTCCATGAAGTACAGGCCCATCTGCGTCACGTCCGTGACCGGTTTGCCGTTCACCGTGTAGTGCGCTTGAAATCCGAACTTCGCCCCTTTTTTAAGCAGAATGCCGCTCTCCGGCGGAATTTGCAGAGGCTCGGAACCCGGCACGAAATCCGCGAGGCTGCCATCGGTGTCGCGCTTTTCCCCCGGCGCCATTTCGCCCCCGATCGTGGCGATGATGTGATGCAGATTCGAGCGTGCACCGGGCAAAAAGTCCACCGCGCGCACCCACACGTCATGATCGAGGGGATTGTCGACGGTCCACATTTGATAGGGAATCACGCCGGTCGCGGGCACATCGAACTTCGGCAGATTGACCACGAGGTCCGGGGTTCCCAAAGGCCAGACCGGCCAATCTTTCTTAACCTGCGTCAACGGATCGGTGCCGCCGCCTCGCGGCGAACCGGCTTCTATCCAATGCACCAGCGTCTTGGTCTCTTCGGCGGTCAGGGATCGATCATTGCTGAAAACACCATAGTGAGGATCCGCATGCCAGGGGGGCATGCGCTTGGTTCTCACCACCTCGCGAATCATGGGCGAGAAACCGCGCACCATGTCGTAGCTCGACATCTGCCAAGGAGCGATGCCGCCCTCGCGGTGGCAGGCGACGCAGTGCGTGCTCAGCATGGGCGCGATCGTCTTCTCATAGGAAATCTGCGCATGGGCGCTGCGCCGCTCGCGCTCCGGCATCACGATATCGCAGCCGGCGGCGTCCGTCTGGGCAACCTTGACCGGCGCGCCGGTCAACGCGGCGTCCAGCGCCGCGGCGGCATAATGATTCGCACCCTTCTCGACGGCGCCCCGATAGACAACCTTCCAATCTTGCGGATTGAGGATGAGCACCTCGCCGTTGCGCACAAACCCCAAGGATTCGCCGATCAGCTGCAATTGATCGGTCAGCACCGGCAAGCCGGTGCCGTCAGCCTTCGCCTCTTTGGCAATCGATTCGGGCGTGTCCTTGAGATTTGAGTCGATGGCAAGGAACTCGACGCCTGAAGCCTGATAGTGCGCGCGCAGAGACTCCAAGGACTTGGCAGCGGCGCGCGAGGCCGCGCAGCCATTACCGGCCGCCAATAGCACCACTGCCTTCATATCCGACAAATAGTAGAGCTCGTGGGATTGGCCGCTCTGGTCATTGAGGCGAAAGTCATCGACGACATCGCCCGGATTCAAAGCAAATACCGACCCCGAAACACAGCACAGCGCCGCAACGCGCATCCCGAAATGCCGCAAATCCGTCATAAACGAACACTCCCGTTATTACGCGGCGATTGTACTACCGAGGTTTGCCGAGCGGCGAGCTAAGACTCGAGGTTCTGCCAGACGGAATCATTCGCCGTTGACCGCCTTGAGAATGGCGGCCGTATCCGCCCCCAGGAGCGGCGCAGCACTGCCGATACGTCCCGGTGTTTCGGACAACTGCACCGGAACACCGATCACCCGGATGGCTCCGGCGACGGCATGCTGCACAACGGGTGTCATATTGCGTGCCGCGGTTTGCTCATCGTCGAGGACTTCCTTGAGATTGCGGACCACGGTGGCAGGCACGCCATGTTTTGCCAGCAGTTCGACCCAGTACGCGGCCGGGCGCGAACGAAACATCGATTCAAGCATGGGCTCGAGAACGCCGCGGTTCTTCACTCGTAACGGATTGGTGCTGTAGTCCGCATGATTGCCGAGTTCAGGCCGGCCGATCGCCTCGCAGAAGCTCCTCCATAGCTTGTCGCTCGCCACCGCCAGGGTGATCTCGCGGTCCGCGCACACGAAGTTTCGGTAGGGAACGATGCCGTCGAATAACGTCCCCATGGGCTTGGGCACGATTCCGGACGCCATGAATCGCGAAAAGCTGGGCAGCATGGTCGACATCACCGTGTCCATCATGGACACGTCCACGAACTGCCCCCGGCCCGTGCGATGACGGGCCTCCAGCGCCATCATCGCGCCGATCAAGGAAAACAGCCCGGCGGTGATATCCGCGATCGAGTGTCCCGTCTTCACGGTCTCGCCGGCGGCGGTTCCCGTAATGCTCATCAACCCGGAAGCGGATTGGATGATGAGATCCATGGCCGGTTCAAGCCGCCGAGGACCGGTCTGCCCGTAGCCGGAAATCGAGACGTATATCAGCCGCGAATTTGCCGCGGACAGCGAGGCATAATCCAATCCGAGGCGGTTCATCGTGCCGGGTCTGAAGTTCTCCACCAAGATATCGGCCTGAGCGGCCAGCTTGCGGCAAACTTCGAGACCTTCCGGTGTCTTCAAGTCGATGGCCAAGCTCTGTTTGCCGCTGTTGAGGCCGACAAAATAGGAGGCATCGGCACCGTTGAACGGAGGCCCCCAGGTCCGCCCGATGTCTCCCTCAGGACCTTCCACTTTGATCACCTTGGCGCCGTAGGCCGCCATCAGCATGGTGCAATAGGGGCCCGCCAGGGCATGTGAAAAATCGAGGACGGTCAAGCCGTCCAATGGCGCGCTCGGATTTGTCATGTCAAATAATCTTAGTCTATCGACCTCCGGTTGTCCCGCGCGACCCGACCCCGCCTCACACGAAGCTCGTGTATCGTCTCAACACTGGAGGTATCGATGAATCCAACACTGTTCGCACATCCCTTCGCGTCCTATTGTCAGAAAGTATTGATCGCACTCTACGAGAACGGCACGGCCTTTACCTATCGCAAAATTGGCCCGGAAGATCCGGCAGCGATGAAGGAATTGACGGCGCTCTGGCCCCTCAAGAAGTTCCCCGTGCTCATCGACGAGGGACATACCTACGTGGAGTCGAGCATCATCATCGAGCACCTGGCAATCCGCCATCCGGGTGCCGTTCAACTTATTCCCAAAGATCCCGAAACCGCGCTCGAAACGCGCACGCTGGATCGCTTCTTCGACAACTATGTCATGACGCCGATGCAGAGAATCGTCGCGGACTTCATGCGCGCGGCGGGCGGCCGCGATCCCATCGGCGTCCAAGAAGCGCGGGCACTGCTTGACACTTCTTATGATTGGCTGAATGGCGTGATCGCAACGAGACAGTGGGCGTGCGGCGATGATTTTACCCTCGCCGATTGCGCCGCGGCACCGTCGCTGTTCTTCTCCGACTGGGTGCACGAAATCAGCGCGGAGTTCCCACACGCACGGGCTTACCGCCGGCGGTTGTTGGCGCGCCCCTCTGTCGCGCGCGCCGTCGATGAAGCCAGGCCGTATCGCAATTTTTTCCCGCCGGGAGCGCCGAATCGCGATTGAGCGCCAGCGTATGTCCCTTAATCCGACCGATTCGAAGTCTATGGGCGGCGCTATTGTTGATGCAGAGAACGCTTGGTGGCGCTGGTTGCGAGAATTCCGATCGTGGATGCGACCAGAATCCCGGTGGCCAGCGCGATCCACGGGTAGTTCTGTACATAGTCATTGAGGGATGCCGCGACATGCCGCACTTTTACGTGCTCACGAGGAGGCTTGCTCTTGAGGGCAATTCTGGTTTGTTCCATGGAACGATTGAGCTTCTCGCGCAGACCCTGAATCTCCGGACCGCGTTCATCCACCAATTTATCCAGTAATTTTTCGGTTTGCGCGAACAGGTCGTCGAGTTTGTGTGCTGAGTCCATCGTTCACTCCTTGAAAACGTGCCTATACGTGCTCATCTCGAATGCGGCCGCCCAATGCGGCCGAAACGCTGGCAATAAAGGCGCCAATCAGCATCGACAGAGCTAGATAGAGGGATGCCTGCGCCGCAGCCTTTCTGGCTGAATCCGCCTCCGCCTCGAGTTTCGCCTGAGCTTGAGTCACGGCGGCGAGAAAGCCGTCCACACGCGCCTCCGCGTCGGCGCGCGTGGCACCCGTGCGCGCGGCCACCTGCTCAGTAAGATATGCGCGGTCGGCGTCGGAGACGCTGCCGCTTACAAGAGCGTTGGCGACAATGTGTGCCGTCTCCACTCGAGTGTCGGCCAAGGAGGCGGCCCCGCCGGAATTCGATGATCTGAAAAGCTTGTCGATCTCGTATGCCGACACCGGAGAATTTGCC
>Ga0210400_10000627_pt1 | contig 38061 bp, 34 predicted proteins | sample IncBWH26MmetaG_FD_155456 | JGI IMG/M metagenome (GOLD analysis project Ga0210400, IMG submission 155456) | Forest soil microbial communities from Barre Woods Harvard Forest LTER site, Petersham, Massachusetts, United States - Inc-BW-H-26-M | ecosystem: Environmental > Terrestrial > Soil >... | reverse complement strand
CCTGAAACAAAGACTGCGTGTAATCGAACGGCCCGGTCTGCGAGCCTTGGGAATCCAATACCAGGTCGCCGTCCCAGAAGACTTGAAAATCCCCGATGGGATCGAAGACAGGATCGGCGCTCCGCAAGCCTTGCCGCTCGAAGAGGATGATAACCGCAGGCAAATCGCCTTTCAGGAAGAGACTGAAAAACAATGTCTGGCCGTTTACGTCATCGAAGGACTGCGAGATCGAATCGAAGTCTCCTGGAACGATCGCGCCGAACACTGCCGATTGACCGCCTGTGTTTGGGCTGAGGTCGTTAACCAGCAAGCCGGAGCCTTTGCTGGCGAGGGCGGTCGTCCATGAGGTGAAGTCGCCGGTTTCGAATCCCCCGTTGAGAACTAACTCTCCCGCTTGTGCGGGGACCAAAGAGACACCCGCTACGATCGTGAAGAATGCTAATTGTTTCATAACTCCTCCGAAATAAAGAATGGGCGGCGCGAACGAAATGTCGCACCGCCTTCATAGGTACATGCGTATCGGCAGTCGTAAAGTGCCCGGAACGCGTGTCCGCCCGAAGAGAATGACACTTGCTAGAACATTTTTTGCGTGACGCCTAGAATAAGAACGTGGAAGCGCGATCGATTTTGAGTGCGACCTCAGGCTTCATTGCCGAGGCGGGTTTCACGCACTCGCTCACGCCGGCTCGAAATTGCACCTTCGGATGCACCTATTGTTATGTTCCGACGCTGCGGATCTATGGCGGCCTCAAGCCCGAGGACTGGAAACGATGGGGCCAGTTCACGACCTTCAAGACGAACGCAGCGGATTTATTGACTCGCGAGCTGCGCGCGAATCAGCGGATTTACTGTTCGCCGTTAGTTGATCCGTATCAGCCGGCTGAGGCGGAAGAGCAGATGATGCCGCGCATTCTGGACGCGGTGATCGCGAATCCACCGCGTGTATTCACCATTCAGACGCGTGGGCCGATGATCCTGCGCGATCTGAAACAACTGAAGCAGATTCCCGGCCTGCGCGTAAGTTTTTCGATCACGACGGATCGCGACGAAGTGCGTCGCATGTATGAGCCGCACTGCGCGGCGTTCGAAGAGCGGCTAGCGGTGGTGCGCGCGCTTCGCGATGCGGGAATCGAAACCTATGCGACTCTCGCGCCGCTGCTGCCGTGCGATCCGGAAAGATTGGCGCGCGCCGCGATTGAGGCGACCGGCCGCGACCTGATTGGCGATCCACTGCACGTGCGATCGGTGAAAAAGCACGGCGCGACCACGCGTGAAGCGGCGTTCCGCATCAGTGCCGTGCAGGGGCATGACGCATGGCTGGAGGCGGCGTTTCAGGCTACCATCGTAGAGCAGATCGATCGGGCGGCTCGGGAATTCGGACTTACCTTCCAGACCGGGCCAGCCGGCTTTGCAAGACTTGCGGCGTGATGTGCGTGAGCCACAATAGGTAGGTGACCGACATTCTTCATAAAACGCACTCCGGCGCGTGTGGCACCCATTGGATAGAACACTCTTCGGGCGAAGAAATCGCCTCCTATAATCCGGCCGATGGAAGCGAACTGGGACGCGTCCGGCTTGCGACGGCCGAGGATTGCGACCAGGTGATGAAGCACGCCGTCCACACCTTCGAACGGTGGCGGATGGTTCCCGCGCCGAAGCGCGGCGAAATCGCGCGAGAGATCGGCGACGCGCTGCGTCAATCGAAAGACGAGTTGGGCGAGCTGGTCACGCTGGAGATGGGCAAGATTCTCGCCGAGGGCAAAGGCGAAGTGCAGGAGATGATCGACATCGCCGATTTCGGCGTCGGCCTGTCGCGCCAGCTTTACGGCCTGTCCATGCACAGCGAGCGGCCCGGGCACCGGATGTACGAGCAGTGGCATCCGCTCGGCGTCGTGGGCGTGATCAGCGCGTTTAATTTTCCGGTCGCGGTATGGAGCTGGAACGCGCTGCTGGCCATGGTCTGCGGCGATACGGTGGTATGGAAGCCGTCGCTGAAAACTCCCCTGACGGCGATCGCGGTGCAGCACATCTGCAATCGCGTGCTGGCGAAATACGGATGGGAGGGTGTGCTGAACCTGGTCATCGGCCGTGACGACGTAGTGGGGACGCGGCTGGTGAACGATCCGCGCGTGCCGCTGATCAGCGCGACGGGGTCCACTCGCATGGGTCGCATTGTGGCGAAAGCGGTAGCGGAGCGGCTGGGGCGATCGCTGCTGGAACTGGGCGGCAACAACGGCTTGATCGTGATGGACGATGCCGATCCGGAATTGGTGGTTCGCGCGGTTGTGTTTGGCGCCGTGGGGACCGCCGGACAACGCTGCACGAGCCTCCGCCGGTTGTTCCTGCACAAGAATATCGCGGCGAAGACCATGGAACGTCTGATCGCCGCTTACAAGCAGATCCCGATCGGCGATCCGATGGATCCTAAAACGCTCATGGGGCCGCTGATCGACACGGATGCAGTCGATCACATGATGCGCGGGCTGGAGCGGATTCGCGAACAGGGAGGGGAAGTTCTGTACGGCGGTGACCGGCTCAACGGATGTTTCGTGAGGCCGGCGCTGGTCAAGGCGAATCATCGCATGCCGATTCTGAAGGAAGAGATCTTCGCGCCGATTCTGTACCTGATCGAGTTCGAAAAGCTGGACGACGCGATTGCGTGGCACAACGACGTTCCGCAGGGGCTCTCATCGGCGATTTTTACCGACAGACTAGCGGCTGCGGAGAATTTCCTGAGCGTCCGCGGAAGCGACTGCGGCATCGCCAACGTGAATATCGGGACCAGCGGCGCGGAGATCGGCGGTGCGTTTGGAGGCGAGAAAGATACCGGTGGTGGCCGCGAATCGGGCAGCGATGCGTGGAAGGCGTACATGCGGCGTCAGACCGTAACCGTCAATTGGTCCGGTGAGTTACCGCTCGCGCAGGGCATCAAATTCGAGGTGTAGCGGTATACTGGGCGCATGGCGAAATTGACCTGCGCACTCGCGCTTCTATTGGCCGGGTATGCCTTGGGCCAGACTCCGAATATCGATGTGAGACTGGGCCTGTGGGAGACCACCAGCGTCACTCAGTCCGCCGGCATGCCGCAGATCGACACCAGTAAGATGACCCCGGAAGTTCGCCAACGGGTGGAAGAGTCCATGAAGGCTCGGGGGGCCAAAGGGCCCACAACGCGCACCACGCGCGAATGCATGACGAAAGACAAAATCGAAAAGAATACGATGTTCAATCCTCAGCAAATGCAGGCGTCGTGCAAGCGAACCATTGTCACCAATACGCGAAGCGTAGTGGAAGTCAAGGTCGAATGCGCCAACGAGAAGTACCCTACCACCGCAACCATGCACTTCGAGGCGGTCTCACGCGAAAACGTCAAGGGCACGATGAAGATGAACCTCGGCCCGATGAACATCGACGGCACCATCAACGCCAAGTGGCTGAGCGATTCCTGCGGCGACGTGAAATAGTTAGGGCTGCGGTTCCGAAGGCTTCGGGGGAGCGACCGGTTTTGGAGCTGCGGGGGCGACGGGGGTCACCTTAATCATCGCCAGGCTGAGTGCCTTGAACGATTTCTCTGCGTCTTTAAAGATCGGGTGATCGCCGTAGAATTGTTCGCGAACCGTGCCCCACTTATCGATAAACATCACGATGGGGGCCACCGGACGAGTCTCTTTCGGGACGTCCGCGAGTTTGATGATCTCCTCTTTGGAGATGTATCCGACGGGATAAGCCGGGCGGTAGCGCGCGAGGAACGGCGCCAAGAGAAATTTTGCATTGTCGTCGCCGGCGGCGCCGATCACTTGCAATCCTTGCGCACCATACTCCTTTTGGATGCCGTCCATCAGGTGCAGCACAGCGACGCAATCCTGGCAGGCAGTGGAGAAGATCACCAGCACGATCGGGTGCCCGCGAAACTGCCTTTTAATATCGATAATCCTCATATCCGGCGTATGCAGCGGAATACTGGCCAGGGGACGCGGTGTTTTCGCGAACACGATGGTCACCAGGCACAGCAGAATCACAAGACGGCGCAACATACGGCTTAACATGGGTATTTCTTCTATCTTAATTGATTCTCCACTTCTTCCAGCCAGTCGGGACGCTTCAGCACGTCGCGCGGGCGGCTGCCGTCAGGCGGGCCGATGATGCCATCGCGCTGCATCACGTCGAGAATTCGCGCCGCGCGGCCGTAGCCTAGACGCAAGCGCCGCTGCAGTGTCGAGGTGGAGGCCTTGCCCATTTCGCAGACCACGCGAACCGCGTCCTGATACGCGGGATCTTCGGGGCCGTCGAAATCCTCGGCTTCGCCGTCCTCGTCGGCGGGCGGTGCGATCAGGAAAGACTTGTCGTATTCGGGCTCGGCTTGTTCCTTCCAGAAATCCACCACCCGGCTGGTTTCGGCCTCGCTCACGAACGCGCCGTGGACGCGCGTCAACCGCGACGAACCAGGCGGCAGGAACAGCATATCGCCCTTGCCCAGAAGATGTTCCGCGCCCATCACGTCCAGGACCGTGCGGGAATCGACGCGCGTCGCCACGCGGAAGCTGATCCGCGACGGGAAATTCGCCTTAATCAATCCAGTGATCACGTCGACGCTGGGCCGCTGCGTCGCCAGTACCAGGTGCATGCCTACGGCGCGAGCCATTTGTGCCAGGCGCGTTACCGATTCTTCCACGCCGGCGCGTTCCAGCATCATCAGGTCGGCCAATTCGTCGATCACAATGAGCACGTAAGGGATCTGTTCCAGCTCCTCTTCTCCCGATTCCTCCTGGAACAGGCTGCGCGGCTGCGCTTCGAGCTGCCGGACCTTTTTGTTGTACTGGTCGATATTCCGGACGCCTTGTGAAGCCAGCAGTTTCAGCCGCCGCTCCATTTCGAGCACCGCGTTGCGCAACGCGTACGTGGCTTTCTTCGAATCCGTGATGACCGGCGTCAGCAAATGCGGAATGCCTTCGTACGGACCGAATTCCAGCCGCTTGGGATCGACCATGATCATGCGCACCTGCCGCGGCGTCGCCTTGTACAGGATCGACATGATCAGCGAGTTGAGCATCACGCTCTTGCCCGATCCGGTGGAGCCCGCGATCAGCAGGTGCGGCATCGAATCGAGAGCGGTTACTTTGATGCGCCCGTTGATATCTTTGCCCAGCGCGATGGTCAACGGCGATGCCGAGTCGTGAAATTCTTCGGATTCGAGGATCTGGCGCAGGCTGATGACTTCGCGTTTGGAGTTGGGCACTTCGATTCCAACGGTCGGCTTTCCTGGGATCCGTTCAATAAGAATCGACTCGGCCTGCAAGCCGAGACACAAGTCTTCGGTGAGCGTGGTGATCCGCGAGTACTTCACGCCCGCTTCGGGCTTGAACTCGAAGGTGGTCACCACCGGGCCGGGATTGATCTGGGTCACCGATCCGTGGACGTTGAATTCTTCGAATTTCGATTTGATGCGCGCCGCGATTTCCTTGAGTTCCTGGCTATCGTAGGCGCTGCGGCCGGCCGGTTCCTGGAGAAGCTCGGTAGATGGCAGGTGGAACTCGGTACGCGCTTTCGAGGGCGCCGCATGCTCGCGGCGGTGTTGCGGGGCCGGCGCAGGCGGCGGCACTTCCATGGCCCCAGCTTGCGCCGGCGTCATCTCAAGCGCGTGAATCGGGATGTCTTCGATCTCAACTTGCGGCTCAGGCGCGGCGAGCCGCTCCAGCGGGTCGACAATCGGCGGCGCTTCGGGCTGCCTGGACTCGGCCGCGGTTGGCTCGGCCATAGCTCTTCGGAGTTGACGATCATTGGCTCGCTCCTGGGCTCGCTCCTGTGCGACTCGGACGCGTTTCTCGCGCCAATCGATCCATCGTCCCCACATGGCTTTGGTCAACGCAACGGGGCCGCTGAACCATACCGGGAGCCGCGCCATTTCAAACGTCGAAACCAGGTAAATCGAGACGATCCAGCACGCCGCGGTGAATAGCCCGGCGCCCATGAAGTTCATCGACGAGAGCAGGTCGTCCGCCAGGATCGATCCAGCCAGCCCGCCGGCGGGAATCACACCGGCAATCGGTTTCCAATTTGCGAACATCCCTAATGCAGTGCAGGTTGAAGCGATCAGCAGGATCGCTCCGAACGTTTTGGCGGAAGGCGCCTCGATGGAGACGGACCGAATCCACTTCCATCCCAGCAGCAGAACCAGAGCCGGGATCGCAAAGGCTGCCAGACCGAAGGCTTGCAAAAACAGATCGGCCAGGTAGGCTCCGAGGCGCCCGGTGAGATTCGCAGGTTTTGCGACACCGGTTACGGTGTCCCAAGAGGGATCGAGCGGATGGTAGGAAATGAGACTGAAGAAAAGGAACAGTCCCGCGAACAGAAACACAACCGCCATCGCCTCGTTGAGACGAGGATGCGAAGTGGGTCCTAAATATCTCATCTCCCGTTGAAGCGGAAGAGGGCCAGAGCGAATACTATTATGCCAAAAACAATCCGGTACCACACGAAGAAGGAAAGTGTGCGTCGGCGCAGGTAGTTCATGAAGAAGCCGATGACCAGCACTCCGGTGATGGCGCTGGCGGCCATTCCAACCAGGAAAGCGGTATGCATATCCGCCGGAATGCCGCCGCCATGCCGCATCAAGTCCCACAACTTTTTAGCGGCCGCGCCCGCAGTCACCGGGGTGAGCAGGAGAAACGAAAATCGTGCAGCGGTCTGGCGGTCCAGATTGCAAAAGAGGCCTGCGGAAATGGTGATCCCGCTTCTGGATACGCCTGGAATCACGGCCAGTGCCTGCGCAGTCCCGATGGTGAGGGCATCGGCGACGGTTACGTGACCCAGGTCTTTGTGACGCCTCCCGGAACGGTCGGCGATCCACATGAGAATGCCGACCGCGATGGCAGTCGTTCCGATGACATAGGGGCTGCGCAGCGAAGATTCGGCTTGTTTCTCAAAGAGATAGCCGATGATCCCCGCAGGAATGCTGGCCAGCACCAGGAACCAGAGCAGGTTGCGGTTTTTGCTCAGCACAGGATCGTAGCCCAGGTTCAGTCCGAACCCCTGAGCAAGAATCTGGATCCAATCCCGGACGAAATACAGGAGGACCGACGCTAATGTACCCACATGCAGCGCGATATCGAAAGTCAGGCCGCCATCGTCCCATCCGAGGATCCAGGGAATAATGATCAGGTGCGCGGTGCTGCTGATCGGGAGGAATTCGGTGATCCCCTGGACGATGCCGAGGACGATCGCATGCAGAAGCGGCATAGTAGATTAGAGTAGCGCAATTCGAGAATGGTGTAAGTGGTAGAATCGTGGTGTAAGAGGTGTATTGTGGCGCTGAATATCAAAAACCCAGAGGTCGAAAAGCTTGCAGCCGAGGTGGCTGAACTCGCTCAGGAGACCAAAACGGAGGCGATCCGTCGCGCGCTCGCAGACAGGAAAGAAAAGCTTGGGAGCAAACCCGTCCGTAAAAAGAAACGCGACATTCGCGCTGCGCTCGAGCGTTATATCTGGCCGTTTATCCCGCCTGAAGTTCGGGGCAAGACGATCACAAAGGAAGAGCGGGAAGAGATCCTCGGGATCGGACCTGACGGATATTAAAGAATGGTGCTCGACGCGTCGGCTCTGGTCGCGATTCTGATCGAGGAACCCCAGTCCGCAAAGCTGGAAGCAAAGGTGAACGAAGCCGAGATCGTGATGGTTGGCACGCCGACTCTGTTTGAGACGGCGATGGTACTCGAGCGACGTGCCGGGGGAGCAGCGAATCTGTCGGCTTTCCTTCGGTCCGTTGATGCCGAGATGGTCCCGTTCGATGCCGACCACTACTACGCCGCTCTCAACGCATTTATTCGCTACGGGAAAGGGCGGCATCCAGCCCGGTTGAATTTTGGGGATTGCATGTCCTATGCGGTCGCTTCGCTGGCAGGTTTGCCACTGCTCTATACCGGCGACGATTTTTCGAAAACCGACATCGAAGCGGCGTAAGCTATCTATATGCGCCTCCTGCCGATGCTTGCTCTGCCTGCGTGCCTGAGCGCGGGTCCGACTTTCCATAAGGACGTGCTGCCGCTGCTGCAGCGAAATTGTCAGAGTTGCCATCGATCCGGCGAAGCTGCGCCCATGCCGCTGACGACGTTCGAAGAGACGCGCCCATGGGCCAAAGCGATCAAGCAGGCCGTATTGACCAGGAAAATGCCACCCTGGTTCGCGGATGCCGAGTATGGGCATTTCGCCAACGACCGAACCTTGTCGAAAGCTGACGTTGACACGATCGCGGCGTGGGTCGACGCGGGTGCTCCTGCGGGGAACGCGAAAGACGCACCCAAGCCGGTCGAATTCACCACAGGTTGGAACATCGGAAAACCCGATGTGATTCTAGAAATGCCGGCCGAATATCAGGTGCCGGCGAGCGGCACCATCGAGTATCAGCACTTCATCGTGCCGACTGGATTTGCTGAAGACAAATGGGTTCAGGTGGTGGAGCTGCGGCCTGGAAATCGTGCGGTAGTGCATCATGCGGCTGTGTTTGTGCGGCCGCCGGAATCACGCTGGCTGCGCCAAGCCAAGGTCGGCGAGCCGGCTTCGGGAAAGCAGGCCGAAGCGGGACTTGGGCTCATGGAGGAACTGCTCGATTTTCATGTCCCCGGCAGCGTCCCGCATCGGTTGGAGCCGGGACAGGCCAAGCTGATTACAGCGGGCAGCGATCTGGTTTTCCAGATGCACTACACGGCCAACGGCAAGCCGGCGACGGACCGGACTCGCATCGGCATCGTATTCGCAAAGGAACCTCCGCGCGAACGCATCTTCACACTGCAGATCGCCAATCGCGGATTTGTAATTCCGCCAGGCGATTCCGATTACGCCGTCGACGCGAAGCTAACCTTGCAGGACAATGCTCGAATCATCGCCCTGAATCCGCATATGCATCTGCGCGGAAAGTCGTTCGAATTTCGCGTTGCTGCTGCCGGATCAGATCCTAAAGTTCTGTTGCGCGTTCCAAAATACGATTTTTCCTGGCAGCTTCAGTATTACCTGGCGGACCCGCTGGTACTGGGGCCCGGCGCCCGGATCGAATGCTCGGCGCGATTCGATAACTCACCGAACAACAAGTTCAACCCCGACCCGACCAAAGAAGTTCGCTGGGGCGATCAGAGTTGGGAAGAGATGATGGTGGGGACGGTGGACGTCGCCGTCGACGCGGGGATGAGTCCGATGGATCTGTATCGTCCCAAGCGCGCCAAAGCGGAATAGCGTGGCACTCCATAGCAGCAATGGGGGGCGGACCCCCTGGTCCGCGCGCGATCCCCTGATCGCGCTTTCTGACACCCGACCAGGCCGATCGGGGGATCGGCCGCGGACCAGGGGATCCGCCCCCCTTTGATCGCGTGGGTAGTCGCGATCCTGGTATTGGGAAGCGTGGTTTATTCCCTTCTGTCGATAGCCGCGGCGGCGAGCTATCTCAACGTTAGGCCGCCTGCGCGGCAGGGCAGTGTTCCCATCAGCATTCTGAAGCCACTGGCGGGATTGGACCGGGATCTCGAATCCAATCTGCGGACGTTTTTCGAACAGGACTATCCAGAGTTTGAGATTCTCTTCGCCGTGCGCGATACCAGCGATCCGGCGGCGGCAATCGTTCAAAAGCTTCAGCGTGAATACTCGGGGATTCCCTCCCGGCTTCTGCTCACCGGCGAACCGCCGTATCCCAACTCCAAAGTTTTCAAGCTGGATCAAATGCTTCGCGTGGCGGCCAACGATCTGGTGGTGATGAGCGACAGCGATATTCGTGTGGGTCCCAAAATGTTGCGAACGATCGCCGCGGAATTTCAGGATCCGAACCTGGGAGTCTCCACCTGTCCGTACCGGGCGGTTGCGGGGCCCAGCTTCTGGTCGCGTCTTGAAGCGACGGGAATGAATACCGATTTCATCGCGGGAATCCTGACGGCTCGGATGCTGGAAGGGATGCGCTTCGCCGTCGGTCCGACGATCGCTGCCCGGCGCAGTGTGCTCGAAGGGATCGGCGGATTCGACCGGTTTAAGGATTTTCTGGCCGAGGACTTTGTGATGGGGAAATTCGCGGCGGAGGCGGGGCACGGGGTCAGCCTCTCGTCCTATGTGATCGAGCATCACATTGGTGCGATCGATCTTCGCCACAACGCGGCGCATCGCCTGCGGTGGGTGCGGAGCACCAGAAGGTCGCGTCCTTGGGGATATGCCGGGCAGTTGTTCACCATGCCGCTTCCGCTCGCGTTGGTATTGTTGGCGGTTGCGCCCGCGTGGTGGCCGGCTGCATCGATCGCGATTCTGATTCGCGGCGCCGCGGCGTGGGTTTGCGCACGGCTGGTATTGAACGCGCGCCTCAACTGGGCGCTGCTACCGGGCGAAGACCTGATGGCGTTCTGCTTCTGGATCGCGGGCTTTTTCGGGAACACCATCGTGTGGCGCGGGACGCGGTATCGCGTGGAACCGGACGGTCGTTTCGAAATCCTGCGATAAGTGTATGTACACTGTAGAAGGAGGTTTCATGAAACTCGCTGCCGTGGTGCTGTGCCTGACTCCCGCGTTGGTCCAAGCTGCCGACGCCAACATGAGCGTGCAGGAACGCGCGCAACTAGTTCAATTCGTGAAAGACGGCCAGAAGGAATTTCTGGCTGCCGTGAGCGGTTTGAGCGATGAACAGTGGAAATGGAAACCAGCGCCCGAGCGATGGTCCGTCGGTGAATGCGCCGAGCATATCGTCTTAGCCGAAGGAATGTTGTGGGCGAAGATGCAGGAGGCGCTGCACAATCCGGCCAGCGCCGATTGGGAGAAACAGACCGCTGGAAAGACCGAGTTGCTGCTGCGCGTGATGGCTCCACGGATGGGCAAGGCGCAGGCTCCCGAAGACATCGTGCCGAGCGGGAAAATGGCGCGCGCTGAAATCATGAAACAGTTCGCCGAAGAGCGCGCGCGAACCCTGAAGTTCGCCGAGACCACCGACGTGGCGCTCAAGGAGCACATCGCGCCGCATCCGTTCCCGATCTTCAATCCGCTGAGCGCCTATCAGTGGATCCTGTATATTCCGTTGCATCAGATGCGGCACGACAAGCAAATCGAAGAGGTCAAGGCGACGGCCGGCTTTCCGGCGAAATAGTTCACGAATTTGTAATCGTCTTGTAACCTGAGATCAGTTACCCTGTTGCAAGTATGAAGAAAATCGTACTGATTGAGGACGACCAGGACCTCTACTCTCTCATCCAGTACAACCTGGAAAAAGAGGGGTTCGCGGTCGCCGGATCGCAAACCGGCAAGGGAGCCCTGGAACTGTGCAGGCGGGAGCGCCCCGATCTGACCATCCTGGATATCATGCTGCCGGATTCGGACGGGCTGGAGATCTGCAAAGCGATTCGGGCGCATCCGGAGCTGGCGCACGTCCCCGTGATTTTCCTCACGGCGCGTGCTTCGGAAACGGACCGGATTGTCGGGTTGGAACTCGGCGCGAACGACTACATCGTCAAACCGTTTTTTGTACGCGAGCTGATTGCGCGAATCAAGATCCACTTCCGCGGCCAACCGCCCGTTTCGAAGCTCCTGAAATCCGGGGACCTGGAACTGGACCGCGCGCGCTGCCGTGTGCATTTGTCCGGACAAGAGGTTTCGCTGACCGCGACCGAGTTCCGGCTATTGGAATTCCTGATGAGCCGCCCGGGCGTGGTTTTTAGCAGGGAACAGTTGCTGGATGCCGTGTGGGGACACGATCGCGCGGTCACCGATCGCACCGTGGACGTCTATATTCTGCGCCTCCGCCAGAAGATCGAAGCTGATGAATCGGCGCCGTTTATCCGCAGCGTGCGCGGATTCGGATACAGCTTCAACGCGGAAGTTCCCCAGGAAACGGTACGATAGAAGAAGCGGATCTTTTCGCTTCTACATGAATACCCTTCGCCGGCAGCAACTTTACGACGCCCTAGCCTCGCGCATTCTGATTATCGATGGCGCGATGGGCACCATGCTGCAAGCCTACAATCCCACAGCCGAGGATTTTGGCGGGCCGGGTCTCGAAAACTGCAGCGAGAATCTGTCGCGCACGCATCCGGAATGGATCACGGCGATCCATCGCGCGTACCTCGAAGCGGGGGCGGATATTATCGAGACCAACAGCTTTCAAGGCTCGCCGATCGTGCTGGCAGAGTTCAAGCTGGAAGACCGGACGCATGAACTGAATGTGCTTGCCGCGAAGCTCGCCCGGCAAGCCGCGGATGAATTCTCGACCACATCGAAACCGCGGTTCGTCGCCGGATCGCTCGGTCCCACCACGAAATCGATCACATTGCGCGGCGACGTCACGTTCGCAGAGATGAGCAACAGTTATTACGAGCAAGCCAAGGGGCTGATCGAAGGCGGCGCAGACCTTCTGCTGATCGAAACGGCGTTCGATACGCGCAACATCAAGGCCGGCGTGTACGCGGTCCAGCGCTTGGAGCGCGACCTGGGGATTCGCATTCCGCTGATGATTTCGGGGACCATCGAGCGTTTCGGCGCAATGCTCGCGGGACAGCCCGCGGATGCGTTTTACGCTTCGGTTGCGCACGCTGATTTGCTTTCGGTCGGCCTGAACTGCGCGACTGGTCCGGACCTGATGACGGATCATATCCGCACGCTGGCGCAAATGGCGTCGACGCGGATTTCCTGCTATCCGAACGCGGGGCTTCCTAACGAGGAAGACAAGTATCTGGAAACGCCGGATTCGCTCGCCTCGCAGCTTGCGAAGTTCGTCGAGCACGGATGGCTGAACATCGTCGGCGGGTGCTGCGGGACCACTCCCGCGCACATCAAAGCCATCGCGCAGATGGCCGAGGGTCACGTTCCACGAGTGGTGCCGCCGCCGTCGCACAAGGCGTACTATTCGGGCATCGAATTAGTGGAGGCGGAGGATTCGAATCGTCCTCTGATCGTTGGTGAGCGAACCAACGTGATCGGCTCGCGGCTGTTCAAGGAGATGATCTCCGAAGAGAAGTGGGAAGAGGCCAGCGAGATCGCACGCTGGCAGGTGAAGAACGGCGCGCACGTCATTGACGTGTGCCTGCAGTCGTCGGATCGCGAAGAGATCAAGGACATCGATCCGTTTTACGGGAAGCTGATGCCCAAGATCAAAGCTCCGGTGATGATCGACACGACGGACCCGAAAGCCGTCGAAAAAGCGCTGGCATGGTGCCAGGGCAAAAGCATTATCAACTCGATCAATCTGGAAGATGGCGAAGAAAAATTCGAATTGATGTGTCCCATCGCAAAGGCGTATGGCGCCGCGCTGGTGGTGGGGACCATTGACGAGGACAAGCTGCAAGCGCAGGCATTCACGCGAGAGCGGAAGCTGGAAGTCGCGCAGAGGTCGGTGAAGCTGCTGACCGAAAAATACGCCATCCCGCCGGAAGACATCATCATCGATCCGCTGGTATTCCCCTGTGCCACGGGCGACGAGAACTACATCGGCGGCGCAGTGGAGACCATCGAGGGTCTGCGGCTCATCAAAGAACACATTCCCTACGTCAAGACCATCCTGGGCGTGTCGAACATCTCCTTCGGTTTGCCGGCATCGGCGCGCGAAGTGGTCAATTCGGTGTTCCTGTATTACGCGACCAAAGCCGGGCTCGATCTGGCGATCGTCAACGCGCAGAAACTGGAGCGGTTTGCGTCGATTCCTGTTGAAGAGCGCCGGCTCGCAGAAAGTTTGCTGTTTAATACGCCCCCTCCGGAAATTCACGCTCCTGAAGACTGGCGGCAGCAAACCCACGAGCAGAAGGCCGCCATCAACCAATTCAACATCGCGGCGATCACCGATCATTTCCGTAAGACCGTCAAGAAGGAAAAGAAAAAAGCCGCGGAGATTCCGCTGGATGAGCGGCTGGCCAGCTACATCATCGAAGGCACCAAGGACGGGCTGATTCCCGATCTCGATTTGAAATTGAAAGAGGGCATCGCGCCGCTCGACATCATCAACGGTCCGCTGATGGCGGGAATGAGCGAGGTCGGCCGGTTGTTCAACAACAACGAGCTGATTGTCGCGGAAGTCTTGCAATCAGCCGAGGCGATGAAAGCCGCCGTAAATCATCTCGAAAAATTCATGGAGAAGACAGAATCGTCGACGCGCGGAAAGATCGTGCTGGCGACGGTGAAAGGTGACGTCCACGATATCGGCAAGAATCTGGTCGAGATCATTCTGTCGAACAACGGCTACCGGGTCATCAATCTGGGGATCAAAGTTCCGCCGGAGGACCTGATCCAGGCGTGGCGCGAACACAAACCTGACGCGATCGGGCTGAGCGGCCTTCTGGTGAAGAGCGCGCATCAGATGGTGACTACCGCGTCCGATTTCAAAGATCACGGCGTAAGTATTCCTTTGCTGGTGGGTGGCGCGGCGCTTTCGGAGAAATTCACGACCACGCGAATTGGCCCCGCGTACGGCGCGCCGATTTTCTACGCCAAAGATGCCATGACCGGGCTGCGCATCATGAACGAGCTGATGGATCCGGCGACGCACGAAATCGCCGTCAGCAGTCACATTTTTCTAACGGCGGACGTCCCGAAAGTGGAAGCGGCGCCGGCGATCAATACGGGGACGTCGCGTAGTCCGAAGGTTCGCACGGACATTCCGATCCCCGCGGCTCCCTACCTCGACCGCCGTGTGCGCGAAATTCCGAACCTTCCGGAAGTCTGGAGCTACATCAATCCGTTCATGTTGTTCGGCCGGCATCTGGGGTTCAAAGGCAATTTCGAAAAGCTGCTCGCGGAGCGCGATCCCAAGGCTCTGGAACTTTTCGACGATATGGAGAAGGTTAAAACAGAAGCCGCGAAGTTCATGAAGATCCGCGCGGTGTGGCAGTTCTTCGAGGCCGAGCGCGACGGCAATTCGATCAAGTTGTTCGAGCCTGGCGCTGCGAATCCGCTCCACACGTTCGCGTTCGGGCGGCAACCGAAATCCGACGGGCTGTGCCTGAGCGATTACGTGCTGGATGCGGACGAAGGCCGCCGCGATCACATCGGGCTTTTTGTCGTGACCGCGGGCGAGTGCGTTCGATCGCATTCGGAGGAAGCGAAACAGCGCGGCGAATTCCTGTTGGCGCACGCATTGCAAGCGCTCGCCATCGAGACGGCGGAAGGTTGCGCCGAGTGGCTGCATCGCCGCATGCGCGAAGATTGGGGATTCCCCGATTCGCCCACCATGACCATGCAGGAGCGCTTCACCTCGCGTTATCGCGGTAAACGCTATAGTTTCGGCTATCCGGCGTGTCCCAACCTGGAAGATCAAGCTGGACTCTGGAAGCTTCTCAAGCCCGACGAAATCGGCGTGAAGTTAACGGAAGGCTTCATGATGGATCCCGAGGCGAGCGTGAGCGCGCTGGTGTTCCATCATCCGGATTGCGCTTATTTCACCGCCAGCGACACTGCTGACCAGGTGTGACGTCAGTTCACTGCGGGACGGTTGGGGATCATCCAGGCAGCCGGAAGTTCAAGGCTACCACCGGAGTATTGGAGCGTGAACCCGACAGCGACCGGTCCTCCATTCGGCAACAGCGGATTCGCGTTCACGGTGGTCGGGGTACGAAGGCTCACCTGGTAGATCCCGATTAGCCCTGGGGCGAGTCCCGCATACACGACGTCCACCGGGTCCGGTGGTGAATAGGATGTTGTCGCGCTGACCGGGTTGAGCAGGACGGGAAGAGGCGCGGACGGTGATATCGTACCGTCGGCGACCTGCACGCTGACAGCACCGAGGCCACTGAGATAGAAATTTACGATCTCACCGGGCATCGCGGGATGGCTAGGGTCGTTCAGAGCGCTGAAATCCTGATTGATCGCCTGGGTCAATTCGCTTACCGGCTGCTGCGTCTGAACCTGAAGCGCCGTGGGCGGCTGCTCGAAAATCGATGCCGGGTGGGTCACCTCAATCTGTGTGGCGCCGACCGGCGTCTCCCACGGAATTTGGAAAGTGATTGACGACGGCGAAACGGAGAGAATTGGCACTGCGGTTCCGTTGATGATCACCTGTGCTCCGCCGAGCGATGCGGGCAGTGGAAAAGTTGATGCCGTAGCCTGATTAGCGCTGAGCGCGGCGCCGCGAATGGTGTTGAGCGATCCAGCGGTTGCCCCGCCGTGCATCTGCTGCACCACCGGGCTCGGCCCGACGAGTTGTGTCACCAGTCCAGATAGCGCGTCGATCCTCAGCAGTTTTCCGCCGTTGGTCACCGCATACGCGATCGTTCCGTCGCCGGATAGGGTTGCGCTCGCGATTCCCGAGGGATCCTGGGTGAGTTGGGTGGACCCACTGCCGTCCGTTCGAATCAGAACGGCTTGAGGGATTTTCGACTGCAAATTTCCCGCCAAAACCAGCGCCAGCCCGCCGTTGTTAGAGACGGACTGGAGAGTGCCCCCAACGTTGAGCGTGGTGACGGTTGCCGCCGTGACATCCGCGACGGTCACGAAGTTCCCGCCGGCGATGACTCGCGAACCGTCATCGCTGATCATCGCGCATTCACTGAAGTTCCCAGGGATATCTTGTGGGCTGCCGCCGCCAAACAGGGTGACCCGGTTGAATTGCCAGGCAATAGCCCGTCCATCGGAGGTCAGCAGGTGACTGAGGTGTGTGGAACACCCACGCCCGCTAGGGCCTGTAGCGCCTGTAACGAGATTCACCAGCGTTAGTGGAGGCTGACCGTCGGCCGCCCGTCCTGTGATGCAAAGAGCGAACTGCGTGTTGCGGCTCACTTCGCATGCATGCGTAAGAATGGTTCGGGCGTAGCTCGCAAACTGTATCGTCGTTTGGCTGGGCACCTCACGCGATACCGGGGAGCAGGACACAGTGGGGGCACAGTCCGCCACACCCACAAATCCCGTTATCTGGCCGTTGCCGCTGACGTATGGTGCTGTCAGACGGTAAGGATTGGTTGTAACCGGCGGATTCGAGCCGTCTTCGAACTTTGTGGCCTGCGCAAATAACCGGAAGGTTGCGCCATCGTATACGAAGATCTTTTCGTAGGAGTTTTCATCCGTCGATCCGGTCAATTGGAGCGTCGAGGAAAAGTACAGATGAGAACCGTCATCTGTCGTTGTCATCGCGTTGAATTGACCGAACGTGGGCAGAATGGAGCAAAAGAGCAGAGAAATACCACGCATATAGATTCCTTTGGCGCGGTATTTCTATTCTACACGCACCACTACCAGCGTCATATCGTCATGTTGCGGCGCTCCGCCGACGAATGCGTCACACGCAATCATGACATGGTCGATCAATTCGCTGGCGTTCAGGCCGACTCCGCTGCGGACGGCTTCCATCAAGCGAGGCTCGTCAAATTCGTCGTCGGCTGCATTCATCGCTTCACTGACACCATCCGTGAACAACACCATCGTGTCGCCGCTTTGAAGTTGAATCGACGCCTGCGAATATTGCGCCGGGCCGAACAATCCCACCACGGGACCGCCTTCTTCCAATCGCAACACTTCTGGGCCGCGAAAGACCATGGGGGGATTGTGGCCCCCGTTCACGTAGATGAATTCGCGCGTCTTCGGATCGTACACGCCATAGAAAAACGTGGCGTAGCGGTTCGATGGCGACGCGTCGTAGATCAGGTGGTTCAGGTTCACCATCAGCGTCGAAAGCGCCGGAGGATTCGCGATCGCCAGCCCGCGCAGCGAGGCTTGAAGGCTCGCCATAAGCAGCGCCGCGGGAACTCCTTTGCCCGAGATATCGCCGATCGCGATGCCCAGCCGGCCGTCGCACATCGATACGAAATCGTAGTAGTCGCCGCCGACGCTCGAGGCGGGCCGGCATTTCCCCATATAGTCGAGGCCCGGAATTTGCGGACCCGATTGCGGGAACAAGCGCTGTTGTACTTCGCGCGCGATTTCCAGCTCGCGGTTGAGACGTTCGCGCTGGGCGACTTCGGTGGCGACCGCTTCGGTGAGCCTGCTATTCTCGAGCGCAAGCCCGGTCTGCGCGGCGACGGATTGCAGCAAGCGCACATCGGTGGCGGAATACGGCTCCTCGGAGAGCTTCGGTCCCAAACTGAGAAATCCCAGGAGCCGGTCCTTCACAGCCAGTGGAAGCAGCAGCTCAGCCCCCAGCGTCTCCAGTCCCTCTCTTTCTTCACCGGTCCATGATTCGTCGCGAGCCAGGGAGACGCGCAGCGGCTCTCGCGATTGCTCCAACCGTCCGGCAACCGCGCTTTTCGAGGAGAACGTCACGGACGGGCTCGATCCGATTCCCAGCGATTGGGCCTGCGCGTAACCGCCATTTTTCCGGACCAGCGCCGTCACGTGCGGAATGTGCAACGTCGACGAGATCGTGCTGGTCACCGTCGCCAGCAGCGGCTCCATTTCGACGATGGTGCGAACTTTGTCGCCCAACTCGCTCAGAACCTGCTCCGTGTTCACGGCTTCGCGGAAAAAGCGCCGGTCGATCCAGCCGCGCAGCCGTTCCATGAGCTGGCGCAGCCGCACGACGATCACCAACATCACGCCGAGCGTCATCAATTGCTGAGGACGCCGCACACTGGGATCATTGATAAGGCGCAACGCGAAGAACAGCAGCCCTACGATGATGCCGGCCATCAGCACGCGCGTGCCCTTGGTGGCCAATGCGTACTGCAAACCGGTGCGGATGGCGACACGAACTTCCATCGCCTTTTCGACCACAATTACATACGCGAGCGTCAACGGAAAAAGAAAGAGCGCGACCAACGCGGGGATGATTACCCAATCGTTTCCGGAGAACAACCGACGCATCACCAGCGACGCGACGACTATCAGGAAGAGCGGCGTGAGACTGAGCGTCGCGCCCCAGTAGAGGAGTTTGAGCCGCCGCCGGTCGTCCGTCGTCTTGGCGGACGACATCTTCATGGAAATGTTTATGAAGAAGCTACCGATGGCGACCATGAAAAGGGCGAGCAATACGGGCGCGAAGCGAGTCAACGCGTGTTGCAGACCCACCAGTTTGGTAGCGTCCTCCATCGCTAATGCCGTGCCCACGCCGTTGAGCAGTCCAAGCACTGCCAGGGGAATTCCCAGGAACACTCGCGCCATCCGATCCCACCAGCGGTCGGCGACGCGATTCGGAAAATACTGGCCGAACAGCATCATCCACAGCGCCCAAGTCCCGTTCAGAACGCCGTGGAAAAACCCGGCCGGCACGCGCATCCATGGTCCCCAGCCGGACGCGACGGAAAGGAACACGGATCCCTGACCCACGTCGGCGAAACTGAGCATGAGCATCAGCAACAGCCAGGCGAGCGGATCGTTCGGCCGGAGAAATACCACGAAGAATCCGAGCAGAAGGCAAAACCACGGAGTCAAAAATCCCAGAAACGCAACCAACACCCAGTCCTTGGGCTGCAGACGCTCGGCCGTCGCAAGCGTCAACTGTATGTGGACCGGCGTCGCGGCGCCACGGTGGAGAATGGTCACGTCAAGCACATCGCCAGGATGATGGCGTCGCACGATGGATGCAACGCCGACAATTCCGAGAATCGGCTTCCCGTCGATGGCAACCAAGCGATCGTCGTCGGCGAACCCGGCCGCCTTGGCGTCCGCATCCACTGCGGTCAGGTTATCGCCCTTCGCGCCCAGACTGAACGGCTCGCGAGCTCGCTCGGACTGATGGATTAGATCGTAAAACTCCTCAGCGGTGAAGCGGACTTCGAACAGAAGGCAGATCGAAAAAAAGGCCGCAATCCCCATTACGGCCGGGCGAACCGTCATGGTGTTTACGATAGCAGGGTTGAATAAAGAAGCGGCGCAACCGGACTGGCCTGCGCCGCATTAAGGGAAGGACAAATTGAATTCTTATCGAGCTTGCGCCATCTGGCGGAACCGCGCCGGGGTCAATCCAACCTGTCGCCGGAACGTCGCCGAAAAATGGCTCTGATCGGAGAATCCGCAGGTCATTGCGATTTCCGCCAGCGCCGTGTTGGTCGTAGACACCAGGTGACAGGCATGTTCGATGCGCTTGCGCCGGAGAAATTCGCCGACGGTGGTGGAAAAATAACGGCGGAACTCGCGCGATAGATGCACGCGATGCACTCCCGCGGCGCCGGCGATCTCGGCCAGGCTTAGGGGACGCAGAAAATTCCCTTCCAGATACTCCCGCGCGATTCGCAGCCAGCGCGGAATCACCGCAACCGGACCGGTGGCTCCCGCATGCCGCGCGCCTTCCGCCAGCATTTCGAGCAGAACTCCTTCGAGCGATACCAGCGCCAATTCGTCACCCTGCCGGAACTCGTGATACAGACGCTGCGCGAGCCAGGTGGAGCCGATCCCCTGAATTTCGCCGGGCTTCTCCAGCGCCGTACTATGCTCGTTCACGCGTTTCAGCGCTTCCCGATCCACCTCGACCACCAGACAATGCGAGCCCGCGTCAAAAACGTTGGCGTGCGGGAGTCCGACGGGCAAAAACCGCAGCACTCGCGGAGAGCAGATTACACTCGATGAATTCCCGTAGGATTCCGAATAAGGACCGTCCAGAACATAGCTCAGATAGGCATGATCGTGATAATGACGAGTCAATTCCAAGCCGGCTGGATAATGATTTTCGATGACGCGAAACCCCGGCACGTGGCGCATGGCCACAACGGTACCCGAAGTCTCCATGCATGGGCACTCGTCGTGGTCGGTATGGGCCACCGCTGCCCCTCCCGTTCCGTTAGAGATCACCGCTGCTGTTTTACGAATCAAAGGTACACCCCCCTATGTTAGTAGACGCCCCATTATCCGATACGTCGTTCTCTTTGACACATCGGATGTTGCGTTTTTACAATTCTTTTACATCTTCTTAACTGAGAACGAATGATCGTAGTCGTTACCATTAGTAACTCTGCTGATCGTGCAAAAATTCCGCTCGTTTTATGATAAGAAGCACGATGTTACTTCCCCGCCTCTATCCGATTCTCGATACGGAAACCGTGACGAGCCGGGGGATCGATAGGATCGATGCGGCCACTCAAATTCTCGAAGCGGGCGTGAAGATCTTGCAGTTCCGGCACAAGCAATTGTTCTCGCGCGAAATTTTCGCCGACATGGAGAGGATCGCCGCGTTGTGCCGCCAAGTTGGTGCGCGCTTCGTGGTCAACGATCGCGCCGACATCGCACGTCTTCTGGGAGCCGCGCTGCATCTCGGCCAGGACGATCTAACGCCGTCGCAGGCTCGTTGCGTCGCCGGTCCCGATGCTTGCATCGGCTATTCAACGCACAATGCGGAGCAGTTGCAGTCCGCTGCTTCAGAACCGGCGGACTATCTCGCGCTCGGACCGATTTTCGCGACTTCGTCGAAGATGAATCCGGACCCGGTGGTCGGGATCGAAGGACTGCGGCGGCTGCGCCCGCTGACGGATCGTCCGCTGGTCGCAATTGGCGGGATCCGTCGCGAGAACGCACGCAGCGTTCTTCAAGCCGGCGCCGATTCGGTCGCGGTAATTAGCGATCTGTTTCCCGAGGACGGAAATATCCGCGCGCGTGTCGAGGAACTGCTCGCGTCTACTGCTGGCCCAACGTAAATGTAAATTCGATTTGCGTAATCACTTCCACGGTTTCGGTGTTTAGAATGGTCGGCTTGTAAACCCACTGCTTGATCGCTTCCGTCGCCGCGGGAACCAGCAGCGGATGTCCAGAAACCAGCTGCAGATTCTGGATAGTGCCGTCTCTCCCGATGATGGCCGTGAATCGCACAGTACCTTGGATCCGAGCCTGCCGCGCCAATGGGGGATATGCCGGCACGACCCTCCGTATGAGCGACGCTTGAATGACTTTTCCGCCGACCGTGATTCGCTGGATCGTCGTCGATTTCGGGGCTTCTTTGACGACGGGTGGCGGAGGGGCCGCCACGGCGGGACCGAGGAGGTTGCTCACGCTATTACCCCCACCACCGGGAACGCCACCAGGTACGCTCCCGGCGACTCCGAGCCCCATTGAAGGCGGCAGTTCTTCCTCCTTGATGATCGCGACTTCCTTCGGAATCTGTTTCGGCGCCAACAGCCGGCTCCCATCGAACTGCCGCGGCGCGACCTTAACAATCTTCGGCGCGACCGGAGGCGGCGGAGGTGGGGGCGGGGGAGGCGGTGGAGCCGTCAGCAGCGACGTCAGAGTCGCCTTCGGCAGTACGTCGGTGTAGATCAAGGGAATCACCACCAAGATCAGGATCACGGCTACCTGCATCGCAAAGGAGATGAACAGAGACGCGCCGCTGCGGGTCCGGTTGGTATCGGGAACGAAGGTTTGCTCGAACATACTAAAACATTAGTACGTAAAGGTTCGCGCGTCAATAGGAATGTACTAACAAATTAGTAATACCTTGTGGGGCCGCTAGTCTTAGCGGCGAGCCGGTCCCCTGACCGGCTTCGAATGGTTTTTCAGTCGTGCGACCGGAAAAATCACAAGCCGGCCTGAAAGCCGGCTCGCCGGCACGATTGCCGGCCGCACATAGTCCTTGACTTCCGGCTGCACTCGTACTAGTTTCTTAGTATGCGTCCCTCCAAGCCGACCCTCACCGGGCAGGAACTCGAGATCATGAAGGTCATCTGGAAGCTCGATACCGCCACGGTGCGCCAGGTCTACGAGACCATGCTCAAGCGCCGCCGCATCGCCTACACCACCGTGATGACGATGATGAATATCCTCGAGCAGAAGGGATATCTCAAGAAGGAACAGAGCGATCGTGCCTACGTGTATCAGCCCGCGCAGCCGCAGCAGCAGGTGATCCGCTCCATGGTGCGCGAATTTCTGGATCGCGTCTTTAACGGGTCGGCCGAGCCGCTCCTGGCACATTTGGTGGAGGACCGGCGTCTAACGGAGAATGATCTCGAAGAAATCCGCAAGACCATCAAATCCGCGAGGAGGCAGCGATGACACCGCCCTGGTTTGATCCAGCATGGCTTCTCGATAATGTGCTGGCGTGGTCGGCGCAAGTTTTCATTCTGGTCGCCGTTGCCGCGGCGGCCGGGTTGGTGTTGCGGCATCCACGCGCGCGCCTTCTGTACTGGCAGGCGATTCTGGCCCTCGCGCTGCTGCTGCCCCTAGTCCAGCCGTGGACCCAGTCCTTGATCTTCGAAACCGGTGGTGTGTCCGTGTCGATGGCGCCGGTGAGGATCGTGACGGGAAGCGCGCCACACACATTTTTTATGTGGCAGCGCGAATATTTCCTCATCGTGATCGCTTTGGGTGCGGTGCTGCGCCTGCTCTGGATTGCGATCGGATTTCTGCGCCTCCGCCGGCTCCGGCTGGCGGCTCACATCCTCGAAAACCCGCCCGTGCCGTTCGAACGCGAGCACGTGCGCTGGTACACTTCCGATACGGTTTCGGGACCTGTGACGTTTGGGTGGCTGCGGCCGTCGATCCTACTGCCGTCGCGTGTCAACCAACTGTCTGACGATCTACGCGAGGCCATCGCGTGCCACGAACTGGTTCACGTCGAGCGTGGCGACTGGTTGTTCGTGCTGGCCGAGGAACTAGTCCGCGCCGTGTGCTGGTTCCATCCAGCCGTGTGGTTCGTGCTGAGCCAGGTGCAGCTGGCGCGCGAACAGACCGTGGATCGCGAAGTGATCGGCCTGACGCAGAATCGCGAACGGTACCTCGATGCGCTGGTCGCGGTCGCACAACATAAACTTCAGCCGGATCTCGCACCGGCTCCGCTGTTTTTGAAAAAACGCCAGCTCGCCGTGCGAGTGGCCGCAGTCCTAAAGGAGACACGCATGTCCAAGCCTCGCTTGATCGCCAGTTTCACGACGGTATTTTCAGTCGCGCTCGTCGCAGCGCGCCTGGCTGTCTGGTTCTTTCCGCTGGAAGCCCCGGCGCAATCCGTGCAGGATCATGTCGCGGTTATAGACCCTCCGGGCATCACCGTCGATCCCGGCGCTCCGCTGATGCATCGAACGCCGGTCGCGCGCGGAACATCCACGGCGTCTGGCACCGTGGTTATCGACGCGTCGGTTAACGCGAAAGGCGAAGTCAGCGATGCTCGTGTCATCAGCGGCCCTGAAGAGTTGCGGAAACCCGCGCTGCAGAGCGTGCTCCAGTGGCACTACTCGACCATCAGCTCTTTGCCGCCGACGGTTCAGGTCACCATCAAGTTCGACCCTCCCGCGGGCGGTCCTCAGCGCATGGTGATGCTCGCGCCCGCGCCGCCTCCACCGCCTCCACCATCGCCATCGGTCCTCAAGCAAATCCAGTTTCTCGGTGCCACTTCTGAAATCGAGCAACAGGTACGACAGCGCCTCACCGTGCGGGAAGGCGATTCAGTGACGGGTGACATCCTGGCAAAGATTCTCAATGCCTCCCGGGAAGTCGACGAACATTTCACCATGAATGTCGTCACGACGAATGCGGAGGGACATCGGGAAGCGACCATTCGGCTCGCACTCGGCGTTCCGGCACCGCCCCCTCCGCCGGTCGCGGGAGTTCGAGGCGGAGTTGCCGAAGGAGTTAAGGGAGGCATTCAGGACGGCGCTCAAGGTGGCGTATCGGGGATGCTGCAACGGATTCGCGTGGGCGGCAACGTACAACAGGCGAATCTGGTGATGAAGGTCACGCCTGCCTATCCGGCGGAAGCGAAGCAGGCGCGCATTCAGGGCGTCGTGCAATTCACGGCGACCATCAATAAGGACGGGACCATCCAGACTCTCGAATTGATCTCAGGGCATCCGTTGTTGGTCGGGTCTGCCCTGGATGCAGTGAAGCAATGGGTCTACCGGCCGACGCTGCTCAACGGAAATCCGGTCGAAGTGGTGACGCAAATCGATGTGAACTACACGCTGTCGCAGTAGGGATGTGCTCAGATCCCTACGTACCAGGCGTATCCGTATTCTGCAGCCACGGAGCCCATGCCTTTGCCGAACCGTTTCAAGTCGTCGGTGACGGTAAGATCCGTGATGAATTTCACGTTCTTATAGCCGAGCTGGCGCGGCAGGCGCATGCGCAGCGGCCCGCCGTGTCCCACGGGAAGGTCGCGGCCGTTCATCCCATAGGTGATAAGAGTCTGCGGATGCAGCGCATCGCCCATGTCGATACTATCCCACGAATCCTTTTCGATGGAATTGTAGACCACGTATCGGGCTTGGGGAAGAGCTCCCACGGCTTCAAGCACGTGCGGCAGAGGAACGCCGATCCATTCGGCGATATACGACCAGCCCTCTTCGCATTGCAGCATCGTGATCTGGCTGCGAGCGGGCAAGCGCTTCAAATCGTCCAGCGAAAATACGGTGGGATGCGCGACCATGCCGTTGACGGCGAGCCGCCAGTCCTTGAAGCCGCCGGCTTGAAGTTTTTTGTATGCCTCATTCAACGGGCCGATTTCATTGGCTAGCGGACGTTCCGAGATCAGGCTGCGAGGAAACTCGCGAGCCAGAGAGTGCTTGGTCAGCAATCGATAGGCGGCGTAGCTCAGTGTCTCCCCGGGGCCGTAGAGTCCGCCGTGATCGGGCGGGACCAGTCCATACTTCTGCGCGATCTTTCCTGCCACGGCCAGGCCCGAGCCGCCCGCCGCGACGGCCAGTCCGGTGGTGATGAGTTTACGGCGCGAGATGCTTCTCATATGTGCTCCTGATGTGTCGCGGTGCGTCCCGTGATCATCGCGACGACGCGGCTCTTAAATCCGGCAACGTAGATCATCGCAATATGGATGACCAGAAAAAGCAGAAGGGCCAGCGATACGAAGAAGTGAATGGTCCGCGCGGATTGCTGGCCGCCGAGCAGTGTGACCGTCCCCGGAAACGCGGAGACGAATGCGGGCGACATCGCCAGGCCCGTCCAGATTACCAGCGGGAACAGAACGAAGATCACCAACACGTACGAGAGCTTCTGCAACGGATTGTACGAGGAGCCATCGCCTGGGTCTTGACGAACGGAGCGCAGATGACTGCCGATCATCGTCGCGAGCGTCCGCGGCGATAGATCGGCTTTCCTGGGAAGCAGGTTTTTCGCGAAATGCCACGACAGAAGTCCGAAGGTCAGGTACAGCGCGCCTGTAAACACGAGCGCCCACGCGGCCTGAAAGTGGAGCGCCCGGCTCCAGCCGTTCTGGTCGGGCAGCACGTACCCGTAGCCGGTCTGGACCAATCTCCTGGACGCGGGAATCGGCAGTTTGAATAGCGGCGCAGTGAGCACGTTGCCCGTTTCGCCCCAGTAGAAACGTGGATGCGAGATGACTATTTCCGCTCCGGTAACGAGCAGAGCGAGGAAGCAGATCGCAGTGATCCAGTGAGTGACGCGAACCAGCGCGGTGTGCCGCGTGTGGTCCGAAGCAGCTGTGAAAACCGCCTTATCCGGAGCCCACGCCGAGTCGGCCATTCCGGGATTCTATCACGCCTGCGAAGCGGCGGCGCGTCTTCACGTTAGCGCCACAAAACGTTTGACAGTTTTTTCGACACGTGTAATGATGGAGCCATCACTGAGAAAGGAGGTGGTCCAGTCGAATGATACCTGGTAGTAAAGACTGCACTCTAAATCCGCGTGAGGTGGCCGACTCTTAAAAGTCGACACTCCGAACGTTCAGGTTTCGTTCAGTGACGAGGCCGCTGCTCCTGTGGAACGGCCTACTCACGCGTTACGAGTCTGATCTGAAACACGCAAGCCCCGCCCGGTCCGCTGAGGCCGTGGCGGGGTTTTGCTTCTTGGACCCCGTGTTGACCGCTATGCTACACTGAAGTTTCCCCTGGAGAGAATTTTGCTATGAAAGCCGGTATTCACCCCGCTTACGAAGAAGTGAACGTCATTTGCGCCTGCGGCCACACCTTCCGGACGCGCTCCACTCATAAAGGCGACATCCGCGTGGAAATCTGCTCCAACTGCCACCCGTTCTTTACGGGTAAGCAGAAGCTGATCGACACCGAAGGCCGCGTGGATCGTTTCCAGAAGAAGTATCAGAAGGTCAAGGACGCTGCGGAAGCCAAGAAGAAGCAGCCCGTCACTGTGAGCAAGAACTAGATTCCGCGCCCGGATTGCTTTTGGTGCTGCTCGCGCTCTTCCCGTTCTTTGCGCATCTTGTCGTACTCGCTTAGTTGTTCCGGCGCCAGGATCTCGCGAATTTTGGCCACCTGCTCCTCGTGAATCTTCTGGTAGGCAGGGCGCATGCTTTTGCGCGTCTCTTCCATCCGGGCTCGCGTATCGTCCAGAATCTGGTTCAGTTTACCGACCTGATCGGGGGAAAGCTTGAGCCGGGATTGATACTCGGCAACGATCCTTTTGCGGAATTCCTCAGGATTGGGACGTTGCCTGGGGACCACAACGGAAGCCGTGTACAATCGCTGCCCGAACGCGCCCAGCACTAAGCCGCTGGCAAACACCAGTCCAACATAGAGCGCGATCGCAGCCCGCGAAAGCTTCATTTAATGTCTCCGGTCAGGATGTCGACGTAGCTGTTGGGATGATCCGCCGCGATCACATCGACATAGGTTGCGCTATAGACCGGAATCTTTTCGAGCTGGGGAATCAGCACTGCGCCGATCAGCACAGTCAGGGCCAGCGTCGCGCCCACGCAAATCTGTGCGATCCGCCGGAGCATGATCACATTGGAGCTACGCTGGGCTTCGATTCGCTGCCACAGTCCGGGCATGAACCCGGCGCTCGGTTCGGGATTCGGACAAGCCTCGCGATACTCCGCCCAGAGCCTGTCGAGCTTGTCCTGACCGTTCGGCATATCCCGCATTCTACACCTCTTTTTCACCCTCGGCATCGTATGCCTTCAGCACTCTCTGCCGGGCTCGAAACAATCTTACTTTGAGGGCATTCTCATTAACCCGATAAATCTTCTCAAGTTCCTTCAAAGACAGCCCTTCTACTTCCTTCAAAGTAAGCAATATCCGATCTTCTTCGCTCACTTTGCCGAGCAGCGAACCCGCCAGCTCCCGGATCTTCGTCCGGCGCTGCTCCTCATCGTTCTTCTTGCTCCCAGCCGCTGCGTCCGCCAGCATGACCTGCTGCTCGCTCAGATCCGACATCCGGCTTTCCTGACGCCGTCGCTGCCGCCGCAAATAGTCGTAGGCGGCGTTGACCGTCAGCCGGTACAGCCACGGCTCGAACACTTCCGACGTTCGCAACTGGTCCAGAGAATAGTACAAACGCAGGAAGACTTCCTGCCCGACATCTTCCACATCCTCCGGCCGCCCGATGAGACGCGCAATTGTCCCCAGGATCCGCTTGCGATAAGCCTGCACGACCTGGTTAAACGCACCATCGTCACCGCTTCGAGCCCGCTCAATGAGTTCGAAGTCAACCAGCATGCCCACCTGCCCGACCGGCGCAGGGGCCGTTGGTTTCTAATCTCCATGCTGTCCAACAAGAAAGGCGCACCGGCTCTCACTCAGGTTACAACGCTGTGGGCGCCCAGAGCGAGCATTTGTCCGCAGATCGCACTAGAAGCCTCTAGGGCAAGTACCCTCAAATGAGGGTAGCAACTTACCCCGCAAGTGTGGGTATGAACGCGCATGCTAAAATCGCAGTTTCATGGATTTTTTGGCAGGGCTGAACCCGCGTCAAGCTGAAGCGGTTCAGCACACGGAAGGGCCCTTGCTGGTCCTGGCAGGCGCGGGAAGCGGCAAAACCCGCGTCATTACCCACCGGATCGCGCACCTGATGTCCGCGCATCGGGTTCCCGGATGGGCAATTCTGGCGGTCACTTTCACCAACAAAGCCGCGGGCGAGATGCGCGACCGGGTCCATTCGCTGGTCGCCGACATCCCCGGCGAAGGCCCGACCGTCGCGACGTTTCATTCGTTTTGTGTACGTTTGCTGCGCCGCGATGGCGCTCCACTCGCGACGCTTCGTCCCGGATTTACCACCCGCTTCAGCATTTACGACGATGATGACCAGATTTCGATCATCAAAGGCGTCTACCGCCAGCTTGGGCTGGACGAAAAGTTCATGCAACATCGTGCGGCGCTTTCGCGAATCAGCCATTCCAAAAGCCACAAGCAGTCGCCTGACGAACTGGCGCGCGCTGCTACCGATCCGCTGGTTGAGCGGTTGGCCGTGGTCTACGAAAAATACGAAGCCAAGCTTCGCGAGTCGAACGCGCTGGATTTCGACGATCTGTTGCTTGAAGCGGTTCGTTTGCTGACTCACGACGCGCCCACGCGCGAACGCTATAACCGGCGCTTCGAGTTCCTCATGGTGGACGAATATCAGGACACAAATCGCAGCCAGTATGAGCTGATGCGTCTGCTGACCGAACAGCGTCAGAACATCTGCGTGGTGGGCGACGAGGATCAGTCCATTTACGGATGGCGCGGCGCGAATATTCGCAACATCCTCGATTTTGAGCGCGACTTCCCCGGTGCCACCATCATTCGGTTGGAGCAGAATTACCGGTCGACGAAAAATATTCTCGAGGCGGCCAACGGCGTGGTGGCCCACAATACCGAGCGCATCGGAAAATCGCTGTGGACCGAATCCGAAGGCGGCGAGAAAGTCACGCTGTACGAAGCTCCCGATTCGGAAAACGAAGCCCTGTTTATCGCCGACACCATCGAAAACCGGCTGGCGCGCAATCCCAAAGAGCGGGTCGCCGTGCTGTACCGGACCAACGCGCAATCGCGGCAGGTGGAAGAAGCGCTGCGCCGCTACGGACGCAAATATGTCGTGGTCGGCGGATTCAGCTTCTACCAGCGCGCCGAGGTGAAAGACGTCCTCGCCTACCTGAAAGTGTTGGTTAGCCCGCAGGATTCCGTGAGCCTGCTGCGCATCGTCAACGTTCCCGCGCGCGGAATCGGCAAAACCACGGTCGAGCAGATCGAGCAGTACGCGCTGGAACATGAATTGTCTGTGTGGCCGGCGCTCAAGGAAATGCTCGATCAGCATGCGTTCCCCGCGCGCGCGGAATCCGCGCTGGCGGCCTTCCGCCGCATGATCGAGGAACTGGCCGAAGGCGTGGAAACGCGTCCCGGCTCGGATACTTTGCAAGCTCTTCTCGAGCGGACCGGATACCGGAAGATGCTGGAGGAAGAGGGCACCGAGGAATCGCGTGGCCGGCTGGCCAACATCGACGAACTTCTCAACGCCGCCGCCGACGCGAGCGAGCGCGGGGAAGGCATCCGCGATTTTCTGGATCACGCCGCGCTGGTTTCCGATGCAGATTCCGCAGATGAGCGCGCCACCGTTTCTCTGCTCACGATGCACAACGCCAAGGGACTGGAATTTCCCGTGGTGTTCATTGCCGGCCTCGAAGAAGGTCTATTCCCGCACAGCCGTTCGCTCGATTCGGAATCCGCAATGGAGGAAGAGCGCCGCCTGTGCTACGTCGGCATGACGCGCGCCGAGACTAAACTGTTCCTGACCTGGGCTCGTTACCGGAGGCGTTTCGGCGGCGGCCAGCCCGAGCAATCCATCCATTCGCGATTTCTGAAAGAAGTTCCGGCGGCGCTTCTAGATCGCGTGCGTGGCGATCAGGGCCACGTCGATCTGCTCGCGGAACGTTACGAGGTGCGCGACGCGGCTCGCCGGAACCTCTATACTGGGAAGACTTACAATTCGGTGGAGAATATCAAGCAGTTCTTCGCCGAAAAAGGGATGCCGGCGCCTTCCGGGATCGTGCAGCAGACTGTGGCTGCCAAACCTCCGATTGCGGCGCAGAAACCGCCGGTGAGAAAAAAAGTTGGACCGGGTTCGACCATTGAGCATGCCAAGTACGGCCGTGGCACCGTGCTCCGCCTGGAAGGTTCGGGCGACGACACGAAGGTCACGGTGAGTTTCCCCGGATTCGGGTTGAAGAAGCTGGTCGCGAAATACGCAGGAATCAAGATCGAATGAACACTAAAAAAGTCACAGACAAAGCAGAACGAAAGAAACTGAAGCGCGCTAAGCGCAAAGCGGCTCCTCCCAAGGCGAAGCGTGCGGCGGACGTCGCGCGCGGATCGCAAAAACGCAAAGTGAAGAAGATGGTCAAGGGCCAGCGTAAGCGTTAAATTCCGACTCACAGGGTCTTGCCTGTGACCTCGCCTATGCCGCTGCTTCAGACCAAGTCGATTGACGAACTCCTGGAGTGTTCCGAGCAGCCCGAGCATCGTCTTAAAAAGACGCTGGGACCTTGGTCTCTGGCATTCCTGGGGGTCGGCATCGTCATCGGTTCCGGGATCTTTACCGTCACCGGAACCGCGGCATCGGGGAAGGTAAAAGATCCGGGACTACTGCAGGCGACGGTCCTCGATATTCTGATGCACGGACAGGCCGCGGCGTCGACGCTAGGCCGTCCGGGCGCGGGTCCCGCGATTGTTCTTTCGTTCGGTCTGGTGCTGGTTGCTTGCTTGTTCGCGGGCCTGTGCTTCGCAGAACTCGCGTCGATGATTCCCATCGCGGGGAGCACCTACACGTATGCGTACGCGATTCTCGGCGAGATTTTCGCCTGGATCATTGGGTGGGACCTGATTCTGGAATACGCGGTGGCAAACATGTCCGTCGCGGTCGGATTTTCCGCGTACCTGCAGGACCTGGGCGACAACCTGTTCGGAATCCATCTACCAACCGCCCTCGCGTACCCCATGTTCGCCGCTCCGGGCTCGCCTTCCGGGATTTACAACATCCCCGCTCTGCTGATCACTTTGGCGGTGACCTGGATTCTGGTGCGAGGTGTGAAAGAAAGCTCCGAAGCGAATATAACCATGGTGCTGATCAAGATCGCCGCGATTCTGGTCTTCGTCTTGGGCGCGGCGCGCGCCGTCAATACACAGAACTGGCATCCCTTCGCTCCCAACGGACTCGGCGGCGTCATCAGCGGCGCAAGCATCGTTTTCTTTACCTATGTCGGCTTCGACGCCGTATCCACTGCCGCCGAAGAATGCAAGAAACCGCAGCGCGATCTCCCGTTCGGCATCATCATGACGCTGATCATCTGCACGCTTCTCTACGGCTCGGTTTCGCTGGTGCTGACCGGCATTGCGAACTGGAAGACGCTCGATCCGAATTCCGCGGTTGCCGTAGCGCTGAAGAATATCGGATACAACCGGATCCGGCTGGTGGTGAGCGCAGGCGCGCTGATGGGAATGATTTCGTCGCTGCTAGTCGGCCAATTCGGCCAGGCTCGCATCTGGTTCGCCATGTCGCGCGACCGTCTGCTTCCGCGCGCGTTCGGCGCGGTGCACCAAAAATTCCGTACACCTTACATCGGGACCTGGATCGCCGGCCTGCTGGTGGGAATTCCGGCGGGGCTTTGGGATATCGACACGTTCGCGGAGTTGACCAACATCGGAACATTGTTCGCATTCATCATTGTGGCCGCCAGCGTGATCGTACTGCGAAGCAAGCAGCCGGACCGGCCGCGGACGTTCAGAGTGCCGTTTGTGCCGCTGCTGCCGTTGTTATCGATCGCGTGTTGTTTGGTATTGATGATGGGGCTGCCGTTGTTGACGTGGATCCGGTTTGTGGTGTGGTTGTTGATTGGATTGGTTGTCTATTTCGGATACAGCCGTAAGGCCGTTAATGAACGTCAATTAACGTGAATCAAGAACGGCTGACGATTCGTCGCCACTCTACCTTGGGACGCTGAAAATTAATGAGCAGCGCGGTCGCGAGGCCAGAGGCCTTAAGGTAATTCAAACATTGTGCCAGATGCGCATTGGAGAACTGTTCGACGCATTTCAGTTCGACGACGAGACGTCCGTCAATTACCAGGTCGGCAAAGTAGTCGCCGACGGACTCGCCCTTGTACTGGACCGAAAACGACACCTCCTTTTCCACCGGCAGTCCGAATAGTCGAATCTCTCGAAACAAGGCGCGCTTGTACACGCTCTCCAGAAATCCGCACCCCAAAGCATTCGACACCTCATACGCCGCACCGACGGCGACCTCAACTAATTCACGTTCATTCATGTTCATTAACGGCCTATAGTCTTTAGTAGGAGCTCACGCATATTCCTCTCATCGTAGGCACCGCTGGACATATCGACCACGGCAAGACATCGCTGGTCCGCGCACTCACGGGCATCGACACCGACCGCCTGGAAGAAGAAAAACGCCGCGGCATTTCGATCGATCTCGGGTTCGCCCACCTGGGCAATATAAGTTTTGTCGACGTCCCCGGTCATGAGCGGTTCGTGAAGAACATGCTCGCCGGCGCGTCGGGCATCGACGTCGTCCTGCTGGTCGTCGCGGCGGACGAATCCATCAAGCCTCAAACCCGCGAGCATTTCGATATCTGCCGCTTGCTCGGAATTCGCCACGGCATCATCGCCCTCACCAAATCCGATTTGGTCGATCAGGACATTCTGGATCTCGCGCGGCTCGAGGTCGAAGAATTCGTGCAAGGATCGTTTCTCGAAGGCGCCCCGATCATTCCCGTCAGCGCCACAACCGGCGCGGGACTCGATCAACTTCGCGCTGCGCTAGAGGCGACGAAAGTCGATGCAAGAAGTCTTTCGCGCCATCCGCGCCTCCCCATCGATCGCAGCTTTTCGATGCGCGGCCACGGCGCCGTCGTTACTGGAACGCTAATCGCAGGAAGCTTGGCGCTGCACGATGAAGTAGAGTTGTATCCCTCCGGCAAGCGCGCACGCATCCGAGGTTTGCAGGTTCACGGCGCCGCGGTGGATCGCGCCAGGGCGGGGGAGCGCACGGCAGTGAACCTCGCCGGCGTCGATTCCGTGGACGTGCACCGCGGCATGGTCCTAGCGCCGCCTGGAATCTTTCATGCGACCCAGCAGGTCGATTGCGTGTTCGATCTTCTCCCCGGCGCGCATCCCTTGAAGCATCGCGCACCAGTTCATTTTCACGCCGGAACCGCCGAAGTGGAAGCGCAGGCGCGATTGATCGCGTCCCTCGAACCGATGAAACCCGGCATGCGGGCGCATGTTCGATTCTCACTACGCGAGCCGCTCCTGCTTCTTCCTGGCGACCGTTTCATCGTCCGCATGTTTTCTCCGGTCGTCACCATTGGAGGCGGATTCGTGCTGGATATCGCAGCTCCTGCGCGGATTCGCCGCGCCGCGCTGGACCAGCGCTTGACGGAGCTTGAATCCGGCGATCGCGTGACCGTGCTGGTCGGCGAATCGCAGTTCGGCATGGGCATCGCGGATCTGGTCGCGCGAACCGGCATGCTCGCAGCGGAGATCGCCGAGCCTTCCGGGTTGGTTCGTCTTTCCGAGGGCTGGCTGATCGCCTCGGACACGCTAGAAAAGCTCGTCGCGAAATTCCGCGGAATCCTTAAAGAGTTTCACCGCAAGAACCCGCTTCAGCCAGGAGCAGCGAAAGAAGAGTTACGCAGCCGCGAGCTCGCCGGAGCCCCGCCGTTTCTACTCGACGCGCTCCTCGCACGCGCCAAGGATATTGTGTCCGAAGGCGATATCGTTAGGCTCGCTTCGCATCGCGTCGCTTTGAAACAGGATGAAGAGGAGGCCGTCGCTAAGATTGAAGCGCTGTTTCGCGACGGCGGACTCGCCGTGCCGTCGACTTCCGAGGTTCTGGCGAAGTCCGGAATCGAACCCGCGCGAGCAAGATCTCTGCTACAAATCCTGCTAAAAAACCGTAGGCTGATTCGCGTCGGCGATGAGCTCATTTATCACGGCTCCGCCATCGACGCCCTGCGCAGGAAGCTGGCTGATCGCAAGGGCGCGCGTTTTTCCGTTCCTGAGTTCAAGGACTGGACCGGAGTGTCCAGAAAATATGCCATTCCGCTGCTCGAATTCCTTGATCGTGAACGACTTACGCGCCGGGATGGCGACGTAAGAATCATCCTTTGACAGCGGCAATAATATACTTGACATACCCGGCTTAGGCGGGCTACGCTTGGTGCGGCGTGACAGGCCGGTCGTTACCTATGGGTTTTCGGCCTATGGTTTTTTGCCGATTCTTATGTTGATCACGGCGGGGTTGTCCACCAATCCTGCCTCCGCCGCCGCGACGGTTGCCTTAATCCCCTCCGCAATGAGCGCTGATGCGATGGCTCTACATGCAGGCTCAAGCTCAGTCCTTCGCGGTGGCGCAAATCGTATTCCTACGCCCGATAGTTCGTACGAAAATCCAAACTCCGTAGATTGTGTATGTATCCATCCGGCAGATACAAGCACACTCTGGATTGCGGCCCCGAAATCGTCGGTCTCTTGGTCAAAGGGCACCACGGCCAAGTCAAATCGTGTTCCCTTGAACCTATTAATCGCCGCAATGATGCGTTGCCGTTGGGCAGAGTCTAGTGTTCTAGGAGCTTTCAACTTCGCCAGTTCAAGATTGGCCTGTGCTGCATCTCTTCGCGCCACCCCGGCCTCCTTGTTCAGGCTCGCAACGTCAGACTCCGATATCGTCTGTAAGTGGGCAGAAAACAAGAAAATGCCTCCGTCCGCTACCAATTCTCCGGCGACGCCAATGATCACCATCATCTCGAATTTTCTAACGTGCGCCTTCCATCTCTCGGACTTAGAATACTCACCGACCAGTCCTATAACCAGTAGGACACCGAACGCTAATAGCAATGCTTCGGACGCTTCAAGCGCGTTCGTGGTCGCAGGCTTAGATAGTGAGAGAAGCGTTCCCATTTCTCCTTGGAGTGTGATTGGAGCGCTCGGCTTCGTAGTCCAAGGACTCGGATTCGCACTTATCGCTTACAGGCATATGCGGAATCGTAAACCATGAAAAAACCTATCGTCGTTTACGCTTTGGTCTGCGTTGCTTCTGTCCTGGAGCGTGCGGATCTCCGTTCCGTGGCGATATCTCTCTTGCCTTCTGCACTAAACTGTCCAGACGTTTCTTCGGAACTGCAAGGACGCCGCGCATGACATCCTTGAAGTGTTGGAACTCCGGCGTCGCATCGAATCGCTCTGCCTTCATAAACCTCCCGAAGCGGGCCTACGCTTGCCGCGCCCTTGTCTCTTCTTGTTCTTCATGGGCGCGATCTTGCTCCAGACTCCGTTTTGCCGGTAAGTTCGGCGTAGGTCAATCTGCGCCCGACGATCTGTTTCATTACACTCGCGAACCGTTCGGCATCCGTCAGCTTGCGGAGATTGAAACGAAGTACTTGCTCATCCAGATAGCGAAACAGATGGAACGGCTCGACGGAAACGTATGTTCCCCTCAGGCCGCGCTTCAACAGCGACCAGAAGTTTTCCATGCCGTTGGTGTGGACGTTTCCACGGGCGTACTCGACGGCGTGATTGATGACCTCGTGCTTGAACTCAGGCGAGAGGCCATCGTACGAATGCAGTTCGTCGCTGAAGATTGCAGCACCGGCTTCAACGTGCTCGCGAATATGCTTTTGCAGTTCCGGTTTTCCACGTCCGTGAACGTGGATCGCTCGGACTTCGCCGTCACGTTGAATCATGCCAAAAACTACGTCTTTGTTCCCGGTGCCCGGACCAAGTTTCCGATGCTTGTGCATGTTGCGCGACTTGCCTCCGATGAAGCTTTCATCCACTTCCACTTCGCCGGAAAGCTTACCGAATCCGCTTTCCTGCATCGCAAGTCGGATGCGATGGAGCATGAACCACGCAGTTTTTTGAGTGACGCCCAGTCCGCGATGAAGTTCATAGGAACTGATTCCGTTTTTGCAACTGATGATGAGCCATGCAGCGGTAAGCCACTTCTCAAGCGGGATCGGGGAATCCTCAAAGATCGTTCCACTCTTCAAGGTGAAGGTCGGGCGTTCGTGCTTCGCGTAGCACTTCCAGACACGGGCTTTAGCCAGCCACGTAACCTTATCCGCGCCGCATTGTGGGCAACGGACGACGCCATCAGGCCAGCGCAGTTCCACCATGAACTTCCGGCAGTTTTCAAAGTCGGAGAAGTAGAGGATCGCGTCTCTGAGCGTCTGGGCTACGTTTTCCATGGATTCAGTATGATACAGGAAGTACGGTATGTCAAGTATATTATTGCCTTTGACAGCAGGCGAATAAAAAGCGAAAATAGGCAAATGCCGGAGTTGGTTGGCATCGCTCGTCTCGCGGCGGAAAGCCCTCTGATCGAGGCCAAACGGCGCGTCGAATACTTCGAGCTGGAGACGCGCTCGTTCCTCGCGAAAACGGACAGCGACCGCGTCCCATTCCGCTGGATGATCAATCCGTATCGCGGCTGCGAATTCGGTTGCAAGTACTGCTATGCCCGCTACGCGCACGAGTTCATGGAACTGCGCGACCCGCTTCAGTTCGAACGCAAGATTTTCGCGAAACAGTTCAACGCCGCGTCCTTTCGTCACGAGCTGAAGAGAATCCCGGTCGGCGAAAGCATCGCGATCGGGACCGCCACCGATCCGTATCAGCCCGCCGAGCGCCGCTACCGCGTGACGCGAGCCATCCTCGAAGTCCTGGCGACCACGGCCGGGCATCGGATCGGCATCACCACTAAATCAAACCTGGTCGTCCGCGATATGGATCTGTTCCATGAAATCGCGCGACGGCACTACCTCAGCGTCCACATGACGGTGACGACTATGGATCGCGATCTGGCGCGATTGATCGAGCCCATGGCGCCGCGTCCCGACCTTCGATTGAACGCGGTCCGCAAGCTGACCGCGGCCGGTTTCCGTGCGGGCGTATTTTGCGCGCCCGTAATGCCGCTGATCAACGATAGCGACCCGTCTCTGGATGCATTGGCCAAAGCTGCCGCACGCGCCGGCGCTTCGGGTTTCGCAGGGAGTGTTCTGTTCTTGAAACCGTGCGCTCGCGAAGTCTTCATTCCGTTTCTTGAAGAGCATTTTCCATTGCTTGTTCGCCGCTACAAGGAGCGCTATACCGAAAGAGTCGCGTACCTTCGAGGCGATTACCCGGAGCGAATTTACCAACGCATCGATGCGATCCGGCGACGATATGGGTTTGACCAGAAACCAGCGCTGGCCGAACCGGAGTTGTGGCCGAAGGATCCCCAAATGGATCTGTTCTAAAATGATTCCGGAAGGCTCCGCAAATTTAGCGCACCTATCGCCGAACGGCGAATTCCGATGGATCAGCCACTACCCCCTTGCGACGAGTCCTACATGCGGTTGGCGCTCGATCTTGCCATTGAGTCGGCGAGCGCCGGCGAAGTTCCCATAGGCGCAGTGGTTGTTCTGGACAATCACGTAATTGGGCGAGGAAGAAATTCGCCGATTGCGTTAAACGATCCGACTGCCCACGCGGAGATCTTGGCCATCCGCGAAGCCGGCGCCGCGATCGGCAACTACCGGGTGGACAA
>Ga0210400_10000626_pt1 | contig 38063 bp, 36 predicted proteins | sample IncBWH26MmetaG_FD_155456 | JGI IMG/M metagenome (GOLD analysis project Ga0210400, IMG submission 155456) | Forest soil microbial communities from Barre Woods Harvard Forest LTER site, Petersham, Massachusetts, United States - Inc-BW-H-26-M | ecosystem: Environmental > Terrestrial > Soil >... | reverse complement strand
AACACGAAAAGCTACACTTCAACATCACCCACTCACCCGAAAGTTCACAAACATGCACGGCGATGCTCTATATTTGCGACGGAAAGTAGCTAAGCTAGAGTGTGCTTGATCTGGCTCGCGGTGCCGACTGAGCCCAAATATTTCACCCCAGTGGCCCTGATCCTCGTTGTTGTGACGGGACCCCGATCGGAATTAGAGTTTCGGGGGGGGATACAGGCTGTGTTCGCGAAATTGGTCTGGAAGTCTGGAAGAGGCAGCAATTCCCCCGCGTCTCTTGAGGCAACAGCCCACTAAAGTAGGGCCTGGTACTGGTGAAATTCAGTAACTCCGCACTGCGTTCCGTTCTCGTTTGAGATCGTTACGACATTCGGAATATCACAGGGCCCTAAGCCACCACTGATCGACAGTCGCATGCGCTTCAGTAGCCTCTGGCCCGCCATTCCTTCTTCAGCCATTCAACCGGAACCGCAGGCTTGCCATTCGCGGTGTTGCCGCAGCAACATCCCTGGCAGACGCTCACGTGCCCAAGTGCGAGCCGCCTTGTCGTCAAGGCAATCTTGTCCATATAGCTAAACTCTCTCCACCGAAACGGTTTTGCCATCACTGGTTGCAGAAGATGATTCTGAAAGAATGCCGCGAACAAATTGATTTGCCGATGAGACTCGTGGAAGCAATCTGGCGGAATTCAAGATAAAAGCCATCTCAGACGAAACGTGAATAAAGGCAGCCAGCAAAGGATTGAGAAATCCGAATGCCGCAAGACCAACACCGATGGTGTCGACCACAAGTGTACCGACAAAGTTCTGCATGATGGTGTGGCGGCAGCGCCGCGCCGTCCGCAGGGTCTCGACGAGCTTCGATAGATCGCTGCCAATCAATACGACATCCGCGCTTTCGCGTGCGACATCTGTTCCAGACCCCATCGCCACGCCAACCGAAGCCTGCATCAATGCAGGGGCGTCATTAACGCCATCCCCGACCATGGCGGCTTTATGACCCTTTTCCGCCAACTGCTTGACGTACTGCAATTTGCCTTCAGGAAGGAGGTCAGAGACAATTTCGTCAACACCCAGTTGTCGAGCAACGTCTTCCGCGACCGACCTTGCATCGCCCGTCAGCAGCACTGTCCTAAGCCGCATCGATTTCAGCGATTGAATTGCGTCCTTCGCTTCGGGCCGGAGCGTGTCGGCAATGTGAAGAGTTCCCAAGAATCGCCCCCCGCGAGCCACAAAGATTTCTGAGCCTCGACCCGCACTGTTGTTTTGACTAAGGTGGACCCCCCGTTCGAGCAAGAAATGTTGATTTCCGACCATGATTTCTTCGCCGTCGCTGCAGGCGATAATTCCTTTGCCCGGCGTGTATTCAAATTGACGAGAATCGTCGTACGGGATGCCTAGCTGTGTAGCTTTCCGGAGAATCGCCTTACCGATTGGATGTTCAGACCGCGATTCAGCACTCGCAGCAGTCCTTAGCAAGAGTGTAGCGGAGACATCCGGCACGGGGTACACGTCCACAAGCTCGGGAGTGCCGTAGGTCAGAGTGCCGGTCTTGTCGAGAAGAACCGTGTCTATTTCCCCAAGTTTTTCGAGGTAAAGCCCGCCTTTGATGATCGCGCCCTGCTGAGCGGCCCGCCCTATAGACCCCAGGATCGCAAGCGGGGTTCCAGCGGCGATCCCGCAAGCCCCCGCCACGATCACAACCGAAATGGTTGAACGAATGTTGTGGCTGATCATGAAAGTCAGGACGGCCGCGCCCATCGCAAAATAAACAAGATAACCAGCAAGTCGGTCCGCAATTCCTTGGATCGGCGCTCGCGACTTCTCGGCTGTTTCAACTGCCTCAATGATCTTTCCGAAGGTCGTATCGCGGCCCAGGCGCTCAACCCGAACCTCGATCGCGCCGGATTGGTTGATCGTGCCGGCGTAGACAATCGCACCGGGGTGTTTCTCAACTGGCATAGACTCCCCAGTGATCGGTGCTTGGTCCACAAAAGAATGTCCTCCGACAACTTTCCCGTCCACCGGGATGCGTCCCCCAGGGCGAACCAGCACTTCTTCATCCGCCGAGACATCCCCGATCTCTACGTCGATCCACGATCCGCTTCGACGGACGGTCGCCACGCTGGGCAATAGATCGACGAGATGTTGAATGGCCTTGCGACCTCGGCCAACCGTAAGCCCCTCTAGAATTTCTGCGACGAGAACGAAGAGCGTGATTACAAGAGCCGTAAAGATCTCACGGATCGCCAAAGCGGCCACAATGGCGATGGCCATCGATAGCTCCATCGTCATGCGTCGCTGTGCGATGTTCTCGTAGGCTTCATGGAATATGGGAAAACCGCCGACGACCGTGCAAATCACACCAATCGCGAAGATGTATGGATTCGTTGACCGGCCCAGAAACCACATCGAAACCGCCGCAGAGGCCACGAACAAGACGCGAGCGATTTCCTGCCAGGCCAATGGGTGGGCGTGTTCGTGATCGTCTTCGTGCTCGCTAGGAGTTATAGGAGCGTATCCCTGGCGTGGCTCAACAGATTTCAAATCTTCTGGTTCTTTCACATTCGTTCGAGTCATGATTTGTGTCCTCAGTCGAGCGAGCATGTCCGCAATTCGCAAATTCTCGCGGTTACTTCAAATACGCCCGAATGACATCCATCAATTCTTCGGCGGCTTGTGCTTGGGGAGAGTTCTTACCATTGCCAGGGGAGAGGACGTGGAATCGCACATGCCCTTCCATAACTTCGGCCATCAAACCGTTTAGTGCGCCACGGCAGGCAGCCATGAGTTGCAGGACACCAGTGCACTCCTGCTCGGATTCCAGAGCTCGCTCGATGGCGTCGACCTGCCCCCGAATGCGTCGAACACGAGTCAAAAGCTTGTCTTTGTCTTTTGTTGTGTGAGCCATGCCGGCCATTATACTATATACCAGTATAGTATGCAAATCTCGATGAGGTCGTCGGCGGCATCTTCCAAGAGCTTGCTGGTAGCGGTTGATTCCGGATGTGGTCTTCCATAAGTTCGGCCATAAGGCTGTTGATTCCTCCACGCGCAGTCGCGAGGCGCTGAAGCACATCGGCGCACGGCGAATCTTCGTTAAGAGCACGGAGGACGGATTCGAATTGGCCGATCACTTTCTTGGTTCGATTAACGAGGCCCAATTTTTCTCGCGAGAGATGTGACATTTGTCTTGACCTACCCTATAGGGGTATGGTATCAAACGGCAGGCCCCCAAAAAGGCCTATTTCAGTTAAAACATGGAGCGTATGGAAATTCCAATTCAAGAACCGGAACCTCCCGGTAGTAGCGGTCTCCCGGAACCCCACAAAGGGCCAGCGTAGGATAAGGTGTTCTCACCTCAGCCCCCTCGCTCTCGTGGAACAAAACAACCCGGGCGAGTGGGAATCTCTGCAGGCGCCGTAAAGATCCCCACCTAGAAACCAATTAGTTTCGCGCGAGATAGCCTTTGGGCTCGATTCCGCAGGTGTGTCTGGAAGCAACAGGAATCTTGCGAGACAGAAACGAGAGAGACGTGGCTTGGTATCAATTTGCAATTCGTTTAATTGTCGCGCTCTTGCTTGGGGCGCTCGTCGGTGGCGAGCGTCAATGGCGGCAGCGTATGGCCGGTCTGCGTACGAACGCCCTGGTCGCGGCTGGCGCCGCCATGTTCGTCATGGTTTCGGCGCTCGCTGCGCACCCGGACGATAGCTTTCGCATCGCGGGACAGGTTGTATCCGGCATTGGCTTTCTGGGAGCAGGTGTAATCCTGCGAAACGGACTGAGCATTACGGGGCTGAATACCGCCGCTACGTTGTGGTGCTCGGCAGCAATGGGCACGCTGGCGGGCTACGGGATGTATGGATCCGCGATCATCGGCGGTGTGGCCGTCATCGCGGCGAATATTGGTTTGCGCCCCATTGGGAAAGCCCTCAACAGAGGGACTGGCACCACTGACGCCGACATTACCTATCTCTTTCGGATTACTGCCCGGACCGACCAGGAAGCTCACCTGCGCGCGCTCCTGCTTCATTCCTTGGGAGGCCAGCCTCTACTCCTCAAGTCTCTAAAAAGCGACGACGTCGAGCATACGGATAAGGTCGAGGTGCAAGCCATTCTGACGAGCACCGGCAGGCAGGACTTGCTGCTTGAACAGATTGTCAGTCGATTGAGTCTGGAACCCGGTGTCAGCGGAGTCAGCTGGGAAATCGTTGCAGAACACGAATAGAAGGAGGGCGAAACAACTTGCAGATACGTTTGAACCAAAACGACGGGGCGGACCCTGGATGTGCAAGGGGGACCGGCCGTTCGCAAGCACTGGCTGGTATCAATTCGCAAGTAATTCATCAAGGGAGAAAGTCATGCATGGTGCAAAAAAAATATTTCTGTTCCTACTCGTTGCAGTGTTCGTTTTTGTTTCCGTTGCCAGCGCGGAAGTTGGAGGAAAGATCACCGGAGCGGTGAAAGATCAATCCGGATCCGTCATTGTTGGGTCGGCCGTAGTCGCGACCAATGCGGCCACTGGGGTCAAATACACGACCATGACAGCCCAGGACGGAGTCTTCACCTTTCCCATTCTGCCCGTCGGGCAATATCAAATTGATGTGAGCATGGACGGGTTCACAGCTTACAGAAAAACCGGCCTGGTCATCGACATCGATAGCGCCCTGGTGGTGGACGTGACGTTGCAAGTGAAAGTGCAGGGCGAGTCGATCACCGTCTCGGAAAACGCCGTGCAAGTCGAAACGACGGATACGCAACTGGGACAAGTCTTGGAAAGCAAGCAAGTCACGGCGATTCCCCTGAACGGCAGGAGCTACACCGACCTATTCGCATTGCAGGTTGGCGTAACGCCGATCACTACCAGCGGCGCGGGGAACAGCACCTCGGGCGGCGGCTTTGGTACAGTTCCCGCCGCAGGCGAAACGAATACAGGTCAGTTTTCGATTAACGGTCAGCGCGAGGATGCCAACGCCTTTTATTTGAATGGAGCCAGCGTATCAGAAGGTATTAGCGAGCAGGCTGGAATTATTCCGAACATTGATTCCATCGCCGAGTTTCGTATTTTGACCGCCAATGCCGATGCGGAATACGGCAACTACAGCGGCGGATTGATCACCGTCGTCACCAAGTCTGGGGGGAATACCTTCCACGGATCTCTATTTGAGTTCCTGCGCAATACGAGTCTCGATGCGAAAAGCTTTTTCTCCACCACGCGCTCAATATTTCAGCAGAATCAGTACGGGGCAACTGTTGGAGGCCCCATCAAGCACAATAAGCTCTTCTTTTTTGGTGATTATCAAGGACAGCACACGAAACAGGGCCAGGATACGGGAGTCGTGGCTGTGCCATCACTTGCCAATCGGTCCGGGGACTTCTCCGATCTAATCAGTACAAAGAATCCCAGTCCACTGCCGAACGCCGTCAACGGTGCCTTTCTGGCGCAGACCCTGAGCCAACGACTCGGACACCAGGTCAACCAAAACGAACCCTTCTACACGCCCGGTTGCACTCAGAACACGTGTGTCTTTCCGGGTGCCGTCATACCTCAAACCGCATTCGCTTTACCAGCGACAAAGATGCTCAAATACATTCCGTCACCCAACTCTGGAATGAATAGTTTCGAATCTTCTGCCGAAGCACTTACGATCCACGATGAAAAGGCGGCAGGGCACATCGATTGGAACACCGACAGATCGGGAAGCTTTTCGTTCTACTATTTCTATGACAAATACAATCTGGACAATCCATATCCCTCCGGCTTCGGAGGCGCGACTGTGCCCAATCCAACCGGCGGCTCCTTTGACGGCGTTTCCAATGGTTTGGATCAACTTTTCGTCGTCAGCAACACGAAGACGTTTAGCTCCACACTCGTCAATGAAGCGCGGTTCAGCCTAACCCGCTTGAATAACAATCTCGGCGTCCCGAAGGGGGGCGTGGGCACAACGCTTGCCAACCAAGGCATTACCGCAGGCGGCCAAGGCATCATTCAGGGAGCTCCGCAATATGCCGGTGTGGAAACGATGTACTTCAACTCGTTTACGACGGGGACGGAGCCTTTCTTTGTAGTCCAGATCAACAACACCCTCCAGGTGAGCGACATCATTTCCAAGGTCGTGGGTAATCACACGATCAAAGCCGGCTTTCAATACAACTGGTACAAAATCAAGCAGAATCCTGATTTGGTTGCTAATGGAACGTTTTCGTTTTTCGGGAGCGGCACTCAGTCCACCGGCAACGGTTTCGCCGATTTTCTGCTGGGACTTCCCGACTTTTACTCCCAGCAGTCCTCCCCGGCCTTTTATGAACGTGCTGCCAATGGCGGCGCGTTCGCGCAAGATAGCTGGCGCATCTTGCCAAATCTCACGCTCAACTATGGACTTCGGTGGGATTACATTACCCCCTGGGCCGAGAAGCATAACCAAATCACAACATTCGTTCCAGGCGTTCAATCGAAGACATTCCCGGGCGCTCCCCTCGGCTATTTGGTACCGGGGGACCCTCTACCGAATGGTGACGTCATTCGCCCAGCCATAGGGCTGTCACCCTTGGATAATTTTTCGCCTCGCCTGGGAATCGCTTACTCGCCGAATTTCTCCGATGGGTTCCTGGGTAAACTGACGGGCGGACCGGGAAAAACCAGCATCCGCGTAGGGGCGGGCCGTTTCTTCACGGCTGTCGAAGGTTTGACGATCGCCTACCCAACGGGCAACCCGCCGTATGGGCTTACCTACACCAGTCCTGAGTCTCCGGTGATGGCGACGCCATTTGTTGGAGCGCTGACCGGAACGAACTACATTCAGCAGTTTCCGGTAAATGTCCCGCCCTACAACGTGTCGCCGACGAATCCCTTTCCCAATCTGGATTGGTCGCGCTATACACCCATCAGCGGCGCCGGGAGCGTATATCGCAACAACAAGACCCCGTACACGATGTCGGTCAGCTTGACGATTGATCGGCAACTCAGCCCGAATACGGTGTTGAGCGTCGGCTACGCCGGTTCCCTCAGCCGCCATCTGCTGGCCGTCCACAGCGTAAGCCCCGGGAATCCGGCGCTGTGCCTCAGTCTCAGCCAACCGCAAGACGTCGCGCCGAACACTCTCACTTGCGGCCCCTTCGGCGAGAACCTTGTATATACGCGAGCCGACGGGACGGTTGTCAACGGAACGCGGTCTCCGTACCCGAATACGATTGGTACGGATGCGGTCTACGAGAACATGGGAAACGCCAACTACAACAGTCTACAAGCCACTCTCAGACGAACAGCAGGCCGTCTGACCTTATTGGCCAGCTACACCTACGGCAAGTCCATGGATTGGGCTTCCAGCATTCAAGAACAGGTCAATCCGTTCGATTTCCGCAGGGAATACGCAATTTCTGCTTTCGACCTAAAGCACAACTTCGTGGCCAGCTACAATTATGGGCTGCCTATGGAAAAGTTGTTTCGCAGATCCAACCGCCTAACCCAGGGCTGGGCGATTTCCGGAGTGACGCGCCTTTCCACCGGGTTGCCAATCACCTTTCAGAGTTTCGGAGACAACGCTCTGGTGCAGGTCCAGAACAATGGCGTCAACAGCGTCAGCATCGATCTGCCGGATTACAATCCAAGTCTGGGTCCGCTGAATATCAACCGCGACCCTCGCAAAAATCCGTTCGCCTTTAACACCGCGCTGTTCACTCCGAACAAACTAGGGACGTTCGGCACTTCCCCACGACGTTTCTTTTATGGGCCGGGAATCAACAACAACGATATTGCGCTTCACAAGATCACCAAAGTGACGGAATCAAAGTCGCTGGAGTTCCGTTTCGAAACCTTCAACACCTTCAACCATGCTCAGTTTGACGGAGCGTCCTCAGTGGACGGCAATCGCGACAATGTCGGCACCTTCGGGAAAATCTTGAAGTCACAACCGGGGCGCCTCTCGCAAGTTGCTCTGAAGCTGACCTTCTAAAAGTGGGGCAAACCAAGGCGGGCTTCCGCGGAGGCGGAAGCCCGCTTACACCGAAAAGACTCAGAACGCGGCTTCATCGGATTTGCGTTGGAAGAATCGTTTTCAGTCCCAAGGCATTATAAGGACCGTGAGCCGCGCCCAAGACCGAAGAGAAGAACAAGCTGCTCCCCTGCGCTCGCCGAATTCGGGGACATGTCAAAGCAATTGAGCGTGCCCTCGATTCCGAACGAGAGTGCGGCAACGTCTTGAATCTCACGGAGGCATGTCGCGGGGCCCGAACAGCTTGATGTTCGAGGTTTTGGCAGGCCACGTTCGTTTAGACGTGATATGGAACCGGCTCAGCCAATGGGAACATCATGCGACATTCGACAAAGTCGTGAAGCCGCGCCGCCGCGCGTCGGCCAAGTCGCCATCAAATTCCTTTTCTAATCTGTGAGGAACACATGCACATGCATTCCGGGCCCGGCAATGGTACGTCGAAAGTCCTGAAGGGTTTCCTGTTTATCACCTCCATTTATGTCGCCGTACTGATCGTTGCTGGAATCCGGGCACACTCGCCGGCTCTGCTCTCCGGGTCCACAAGCAGGGCAGTCTCCCTCACCCAGCGAAACAACCGACGCCGGTACGAAAACAAGATCGCCTGACCAAGCTAACGGAGAAAAGAAAGCCTCGGACCAGCAACCAGTCGGGGATAGCAATGCCCTTGGAGTGTCGTTCTTGAAGAACCTCGTGTCCGACCAGAGAGCTATACGGACAAGCCCGACTCGCCTTCTATGGGCGGGCGGCGGGCGGATCTTGGCTGTTTCCTCTGGCGGCGGTGACGGGAGGATTCTTCGCCACGGACCGAGCAGTTCCTCCGGCGTTGTCTACAGATCCGAAAGCAAGCCGTCCCGAGGGAAACGGGTCACGATCTCGTCTCCGTGCTCGGGCAGAGTTGCCAAAATAACGACTGAGTGAAATGATATGCCCCATCAATGCGTAAACGAGTCATGCCATTTCGCGGCCTTAGTTTCCTGCTGGCGACTGCGTTAGCGCTCGTTAGCACGACCTCAGTAACTTGTCCCGCCTGTAGCTTTGAAAATCTGATTCGCTCCCAGCAGATCGGCATTCACAACATACAGGACCATCACGGTGCACCGGAGTGCGATAGAGATGGCTGTTCTTGCTGTGGATTTCAATTTCTTACTGCTATTCGACAGTCAACACTCGGATTAACAGATTCCTGTTCAAAAATCACTCTTCCCGTAGCGCTTGAGATAAGCGAAGTAGTTTCTGATTTCTACCAGCCCCCTCGGTCCTAGAACGTCCTTCCGATTGGGCTCTGGGTGACCTCCGCTAGAACCTCGCGCTGGAGGCACGTTTTAACGAGGAGATTCAATGTGAATTCGCAAAAAATAACCGTCATCGTGTCTCTACTTGTTTCAGTTCTGTGTCCCCGAGCTTATGGACAGGAAGTATCCCTCGAACAACGCCAGCCTTTGGAGCTAGTCTATGCGGACTCAATCGTGCCGCAAGACACCCACGAGATGATGCTCACCAGTGGCGCTTGGTACCTTCGAAGTGGTGACCTACACGACTCCTTCCTTGCACAGAAAATAGAATGGGGCATTTCAGACAGTCTTCAGGTAGCGGCATTTGTGCATTTAGTGCGCAGTTCGAACTTGATCGGCGCAACAGTAAACGGATTTGGCGACATGGAAATAGGCGCACGCTATACATGGGCCACTGTGGGTTCCCAATTCACGCATATTGCTTTGGCTTTCGATGCTGGTTTTCCCACTGGTGACCCTCGCAAGGGTTTAGGCGAAGGAAAATATACCGTTTCACCGTCGTTACTGCTTTCACGGGAATTTCGCAAAGGTAAATACCAAGTCTTCTCGACTAGTGGCGCGGAATTTATTGCTGGGCACCGCGTACTCGGCGGGGTGTTTGATGCCCAGCCGCATCATTCGATTTTTGCAAATAGTGGACTCTCGCGTCGGATTGGGCATGGCTGGGGAATCGGGGAACTCTCCGTGAGCAGCAACCGCTGGAGTGGTGGGAATGAGACACAAATAGTCTTCACGCCATCGTATGTCTGGCGCGTCGCAAGGCGAACCGAATTGTTACTCGGCGTTCCGATTGGCCTAACTTCCTCGGCTCAACACTTTGGCGTGGTCGTGAAGTTTACTTTCGAATTGGGCGGTCCCAGAGAGTGAAAGACGAGCGGGACGGACACGCCGGATCGTGACGTGCGAAGGGAAAATTCCATCGCGGACCCGATCGAGTAGGCTACTCTTAACGTCTAACGCGTGTAACGGGAAATGCTTTACCTACGTCTCAGATGACGTTATTATTGCCCGGGGGTTGTACCTAGTTTCAGTTGCCACAAAATGATCGTGTGGAAGACTGTTCGCATATTCGGGGTATCCCTGGCGCTGATTGGGCTATTGGTTTTTGCTACCGGCGTCGTCAGCGATTGGCATCATTCCGATTCCACGAATGACGCGCAGTGTCCGTATTGCCATCTCGGCCACCAGGTCCCCATCCAACCCGAAGCCGCGTTATGCGTCGCGGTTCTCCGGCCCATTGCCGCTCTGCCTTTGCTGGAAGTAGTTCTTCCGGCCACGGGTCCTGTCTTTTCGCAAATCGCGCCACGCGCCCCTCCCACCGCTTAACCATCCACGAAATCACTTGGATTCTACGCGCTGCGACCCTTTTTACCGGGTAGCAGCATTCTATTTTGGCTTTTCATTTGTGCCTGTGCACGATCCAAGGAGGGTTGGGATGCGATTTATACGTAACCTCAGAACTCTTGCGGTGTTTGTGTTCTTGATGTGTGCCAGCCAGTTGCTTCACGCGCAAGGTGTCGGGAATTCGGCTTCCATCACCGGCACGGTCGTGGACCCTACCGGCGCTGTGGTTCCGAAAGCGACTGTTGAGATTCATAACGTAGTCAGCGGTCTTAGCCGGACCACGACGACGGACAGCACTGGGAATTTTAGCTTTGTGAACATTCCCTACAATCCTTATCACCTGTCCGTCAACGGAGAAGGGTTCGCTCCCTACGCTCAGGATGTCGATGTTCGTTCCTCGATTACCCAGAATTTGAAGATTAACCTGACCCTCGCGGGAGCAACCAGCAATGTAATCGTGGAAGCGACGGCAGGAGATTTGATCGAAACCGAGGCCACGGCGCACACCGACGTGGATCGCGACTTGTTTGACAAGCTGCCCCTGGAAAGCGCGTCGTCGTCTCTGAGTTCGCTCGTTACCCTCGCTTCACCCGGAATCGCGGCGGATTCCAATGGACTTTTCCACGGAATGGGCGATCACGCGGAGAATTCCTTTTCCGTGGACGGCCAACCCATTACCGACCAGCAGAGCAAGGTCTTCTCCAACCAGGTTCCTGTTGATGCGATTGAATCGCTTGAGGTCATTCAGGGCGCGCCGCCGGCCGAATACGGCGGCAAAACAAGCCTGGTCATCAACGTGACCACACGCTCGGGCCAGGGCGTTACCACACCCCATGGCAGCGTGTACGGGGGGTACGGCTCATTCGGAACAGCGAATGGGGAGGTCGACCTCTCCTACGGAGGGGCTAAGTGGGGAAACTTCATTACCGCCGCCGGATTGAATTCCGGGCGGTTTTTGGATCCCCCTGAATTCGTTGTGCTCCACGATAAAGGCAATCAGGAGAACGTGTGGGACCGTCTGGACTTTCAACTCTCCAATGCCGACTCTATTCACTTGAACTTTGGCTATACTCGGTCCTGGTTTCAAAACCCCAACTCGTTCGACCAACAATTCCATCCCTGCGCTGTAGGAGTGACGAATTGCGACTCGACAGGCACAGTGACCGTCAACCCAGTGAATATGACAACTCCTCTGGGTCCAACGGATCAGCGATCGCAGATTAAAACGATCAACATTGCGCCAACCTGGACACACCTGTTCGGTTCATCCGCAGTCTTGACATTCGGCGGCTTCGTGCGGCGCGACCACTATAACTACTACCCCAGCGCGGATCCCTTTGCCGACTTTAGTCCGGACCTCCAGAGCGCAACCATCAGTCAGGATCGCTTACTCACCAATGCTGGTGGTCGCGCAAGCGTCTCCTACGTAAAAGGAGTTCATAATTTCAAGATAGGCGTAACGTATCAACACACATTCCTGACCGAAGATGAACATCTTGGAGTCGTTGATCCCGGCTACCTCGGGGCGATTGGGTCAACGTGCACGTCTCTGGGTGACCCAGGATGCGCAACCTCCCAGCCGTTCGACTTGACGAACGCGACAATGAACCCCAATCTGAACCAATTCCATTTCCATGGCCACACCGACATTAAAGAAACCGGACTCTATGTCCAGGACACAATTACCAAGGGAAGTTGGTCCTTCAACCTTGGTATCCGTGGGGATATTTACAGGGGTATCAGCCAGAACAGCCAGGCGGAACCCAGACTGGGCATTGCTTACAACATAAAGCCGAGCAATACGGTGCTCAAAGTTTCTTACGCGCGAACGATGGAGTCACCCTTCAACGAGAACCTGATCATTGCCAGCACGGGATGCGGAATCACTGTCCTCGCTGAACTCGTGCCGGTGCCCGGTTCCACATGCGCAAATGGAAATGCTGGGCCAATTCGTCCCGGCTGGCGCAATGAATTCCACGCTGGCCTCCAACAGGCGTTCGGAAAGCACCTTGTCATTGACGGTGAGTACATGTGGAAGTATACCCACAACGCCTACGACTTCGGAATCGTTGCCGCCACGCCCATCGCCTACCCGATTATGTGGCAAAGGTCCAAGATACCCGGATGGACGGTTCGGGCGAACGTCCCGAACTGGCATGGCTTTACAGCAGTCGTAGTCATGTCGGGTGTCGCCGCTCGCTTCTTCCTCCCACAAGCCGCTGGGATACCACTCATCGCTCCTCCGTCAGGACCGGACGCTGTTTTTCGTATTGACCACGACGAGAAGTTCAACCAAACAACGCACATACAATACCAACCGTGGAAGACCGGGCCCTGGTTCGCCTTCAACTGGAGATATGACAGCGGACTGGCAAGCGGCGCGATACCTTGTTTTGGACCGACTGCGACGTGCACGAATTCGACGCCTCCAAGTAACGGTCTGACGGGTACGCAAATCGGCTTATTCAACGGCATCACGGGTGGGCCTTTGACTGCCGATCAAGTGTTCCAGGCCGGATTTACTTGCAATGGACAGTTGATCGCTCCAAACCCACTGGCAACCAAGACTGCGAACCCGCTTCTCCCAGGCCCGGGAGGGACTCCATGCGACGCATTTGCGTTTGGATCCCTATACGTTCAAGTTCCGGCGCCAAACACGGAAAACGACGACCACAATCCGCAGCGCATCGCACCGCGTCACCTATTCGATCTCGCCGTGGGCCACGACAATATCTTCCACGGCGACCGATTCAAATGGAGCGCTCGCGTGACGGTCATCAACATCGCGAACAAGGTCGCGCTTTACAACTTCCTCTCCACCTTTAGCGGAACCCACTATGTGTCGCCCCGAGCCATCACGGGGGAAATCGGATTCCACTTCTAATCAGTATTCCTTCTGTCCGGGCGGTCTTTTTTTTCGGACCGCCCCGGACGCAACCGCGCAAACGTGCCGAGGCCCCGGGAATATCGGAGGGGCCTGCGTGGAGCTGCATTGCTCGCAGCAATGGCAACGGTCTTGAGCGCCATGTTCCATGTTCCGGACACAACACCAAGACAGCCAGCAGAATGTCTCGGCAAGGAGTGACAATTGATGAAGAGCGATCGTGAGGGCGCCTCGCTACGCGCCGACCGTGTTGGAATTGTTGTCTCCGCAGCGTGCTTTGTCCACTGCATTCTTACTCCTGTCGTGTTGTCATTATCGGCTGTTTCAGCGCACTACCTGCCGTCCGAGGAAAGAGTTCACCGGATACTCGCGGTGTGCGTGGCTGCCATTGGCGGCTTCGCGATCCTCACGGGCTATCGAAAGCATCGTCGCTCGCGCGTTCTCCTTCTGATGAGCTCTGGCTTGCTGTTGATCTTTGGGGGAGCCTACTGGGGAGATCGCCTGCCATCGCACGCAATCGAAGTCATCGTGACAATGATGGGTAGCTGTCTGATGATCTCCGCGCACCTCATCAATCACACGTTCTGCAAGAACTGTGATTGTGGCAATGATAGACCCTGAGGCAGAGCGGCAATTTGTCTAGCCGGGAAGCGATGCCTCGACCTCAAAAAGGCAAATAATTAAAATGAGAATGCGTTTCTGCCAGGAGGACCTGGAACATGCCACGCCCGTTGGGATATAAGCGGCGCGATGTAAAAAAGTTGGAGGCTCGGCGGTTCGCCGCGATGGCCCGGTGGCGATGCGGCGAGTCCACTTCAGCAATCGCTCGCTCCCTGGGGGTGGGCATCCAATCGGTTCAACGATGGGTCCGAAGTTACCGCTTGCGTGGAAAGGAAGGGTTGCGCCGCCTCCCGAAATCCGGACCCCATCCTAAGCTTGCTCGTGAAAAACTGGCTCGGCTTCCCGGCCTGTTAGCGAAAGGGCCGTTAGCCTTTGGCTATGATACGCCCGTCTGGACATCGGAACGTATAGGCAGCCTGATCTGGAGCCGCTTCCGAGTGCGCTATTCTGTCGATCATGTGAAGCGACTGCTGCCGAGCTTGGGCTGGAGATGGCACGAACACACATGGCTACCCTCAAGACCAAAGAATCCAGTATCTAAACGCCTGCCGACGGGTCAAGCGTAATGAGTGCGCGGATCAGGAGACCGTTTGGAAGTAGACGCTCACCCAGCCGCTTCTTCGACTTTCTCTAGAAAACAGTCGACTGAAATACTGTGCTACCGTATCGACACCATGGCAGAAGGTAATTCCGAAGCGTCTGTTCCACCTTGGTCATTGAGGCGCACGAAACGCGAATGCCGTAAACGTCCTGCTTCAGTGCGTTCGAGATATGCGATCTGGGCAGTAACTTTAGGTTCGACCCAAGCAGCTTCAGTCTGTTCGAAAAAATCTTTAGAACTCCTTTACGTTTTCTTAAGAGCATCGGGCGCACGGTCGCTGTAGCAGGCAGGCTCACAATGAAATCTCCACATACATGGAGGCAAAAATGTTGAGGCGAACAAACATCGTTTGGCTCATCCTTGTCATCGCGGTGTTGGTTGGGACCGGGGCTATGTTACGCACTGCGCACGCACAAAGAGCATCAGTTCAGGAGGTACAGGATAAACTGGCGTCAGGAGAGGGCGAGGTCAGGAAATTGCTGACTCCTAATGGATACCGACAAGAACGGAAAAATCTTCAAGGAAGAGTGGATGAAGTTTATGGAAGCTGAGTTTGACAGGCTGGATGTTGAAAAGAACGGGGAGCTAGGCGTCAAAGAAATAGCGCAATCGAGATTGCGTGCGAGCTATTCCTCAGCTCTGGGGAAGTAACGGGCAGGATCGCGGAGTGCGACAGGTATGTCGATCTTGATTCCACTCCTAATTCCACATAACGATGACGCGATGCCATTCCGTCTTGTCGTGGCATTTTTCGTCGACACCCTTCCAGGACCGCCGAGTCGCAAGCGAAAGAACCGAGTATTTGCGCTCTGATGGTCGAACCGACTTTGTGCTCCGGGTTCTTACCGAGATGATCGATGAGATGAACTTTTTTTATGAACTTTGAATCGAGATTTCTCCTCCCAGATGTGCCTCCGTTTACCTGGCTCATATGGACGGTTTATGCCTCCTTTAGGAAACCCCGATTAAGGTTGAAGTTGTCAACGGGGGCAAAGTGTCAGGACCAGGAGCAAGTTGTTCACAGTTCGAGAACTGCTCAGGAAGGGACGTTGAGTAGTGTGGAACGGAAAGCGTTCGCAAGAAGAAGTAATTTTGTAATGCGATTCAAAACGCTGATGTCTGGCACTTACAATTTGAATCAATCGCTTTATGCACCATTGACTCGCATCGCTCTAGTCTGCCCAACGGAAATGTTATTTCTGAGCAGTGGACACGAACTGCCATTTAGTTTGGAGGTTCGTGCTATCGATCAATAGTGCGCCCTTATGTCGCTTGGAGAGAAGTTGTAATTGCGACGCCTACCTAAATTAAATCGGCTCTTCCTGATTACGATTCCATTCCTATATTTGGGTTTAGGATCGGCCCAGTGCAACGCATCCCCTAGACTGGGCAAGTTGTTTTTATCCTCCGGTTTCATCAGTTCCGGCTTCGCTATTGGAGATTTTGACGGCGACGGACTGCTGGACGACGTCGTCCTTGTCCGCGTGACCCCAATTAGTCCCTCCGATGCCATCTACAACATTTCGATTAACATGGGGTCAGGCGTTACACAAAATGTGTCCATCACCGGTCCTCTGGGAGTCTTTGAAATTCTTCAGCGCGATGTCACCGGAAATGGCACGCCTGATTTGGTGCTAGCGGCACCCTGGCAGGATCACCCACTAGCCGTCCTGGTGAATATGGACAACGGCATGGGCACATTCAGGGTAGCCGATCCGGTCGTTTACGCTGCCGCTAACGACATCCAATCCGTTGCGAACTTGGCTGCCCAGACCGTGTCGCGTCTGGATAGCGTTGCTCTGTCTGCAAAAAGAACTATGCCACGGGAGAATGAGGGGCGTGGCAGACTCCCTCTCCCAAGACCTCTGCTGGCGTCGCCTTTCGCCCCCGAGATGGGTGACGCTGGCCGCTTACTCCTGCTCTCCCTGCCTGCCCGAGCCCCTCCTAGCTTCCGCAGCGCCTCCTGATAAACCCTTACGCGAGACCGGTATTCACAGCGGTGTGACTGTGTGCCCCGCGACCCTGAGGACCATTGTTTCGCACCGCGCAAGGTGGTTCTGAACGGGAACAAGGAATAGTTGGGTGCCGTGATTTGTATCGAACGCCAAGCAAACACGGCACAGACCGACCACTTCGACTGGGAATTCCGACTCGCTAGCCTTTAGGGTTTTGATTGTCGCTTTACTACAAGCCGAGGGCGATTTCAGCCAGCAAGTCTTGGAAACGTATGATACCTGATTTCGCATTGCGGAGGCCGAACATGAGTCAAGGATCGATCCTGATATTGGATAACGACCCCCAAATTCGTCGCGTGCTTATGACCAGCCTTGTGGGGGAGGGTTTCGAGGTCAGCGGCACACCAGATCGCGAAGCTGCAATCGACCTCATTCATTCTACGAGACTCGATTTGCTGCTCTTGGATCTCGATGTGCCGGATGGGGCGGCCATCAGAATCTGCCGGGAGGTTCGAGCCCTCTCGGACATCGGCATCATCCGGCTTGCAGCTAGCACTGCCGAAAGGGATAAGGTCAATACCCTCTTAGCGGGTGCCGATGATTACCTAACGAAACCGTTCAACATGGCTGAGTTGTTGGCGCGCATCCGTGTCGTTCTCAGAAGAAGAGCGGTTCTCTCGGGTCTGGAGTGTAGTCGCATACAACTGGACGACCTAGATATAGACTTTGACAAGCGGCGGGTTAGAGTCGGCGATCGAGAAAAACGGCTCACTCCCAAGGAGTTCAACGTGCTGCGCTACCTCGCTGCCCGGGCCAACAAGACGGTCGGCCATCGCGAATTGCTGCAAGCCGTCTGGGGGATCGATTATGGGAGCAGGGAACAATGTTTGCGCGGCTGCATTGGCAGGCTGCGTAAGAAAATTGAAGTATCGCCGAATGAGCCGAAATATTTGCTCACTTTTCCTTGGGTCGGATATCAACTTCGGTTGCCTGAATAACTCCTCGGGACGACTCAAAACTGATTGTTCTCCGTTAGTCAAGCGCCGTCGTGCAATCCCTTTCTCCCTTTCAGCGTTTGTTCCGCTTTCCTCTCAAAACAGTTTGTTATCGATCTCATCGAAAGTTTGACGATTGATATAGAAATTCTTTACAGGTTTGGAACGACTTATCCACCTCCTCCCATTCAGGCTGGAACTCGATGTTATTCGCAAGTCAAACGGGGAGGTCTGCGATGTGGGCCTGGAAGTTTACACTCAGAGTTGTATTCGGCTTACTCACCTTAACCTTAATAGGCCTTGGGAATTCGGTTATCCATGCACAATCTACTTTCGGGAGCGTTCGCGGCACAACGCAGGACCAGACCGGCGCGTCCGTTCCGCAGGCGCAAATTACTTTTCACAGTGTCGATGAAAATACAGATGCGATGGCGACTAGTGACGATCAGGGAAACTTCGCGTTTGAGAACGTCAAGCCGGGACACTACTGCTTAGTAGCCGCCAAGGAAGGTTTCTCACAGGCGATTATCAACAACGTGGAACTGGCGGCCCGGCAGTCCCTGCGTCTGGATGTGAAATTTGCTCTAGCCACCCAGAATCAGACTGTCGAAGTCAGCGCGTCCGCCGAACTGGTGAATACCGAAAACGCCACTCTTACCGATTCCAAGCTCAATAGTGACATTACCCAGTTGCCTATGAATTCGCGGGCCGTGTCCAGCAGTCCCTTGGCGGCCCTAGTCGTTTCTCCGAACGTGGTGAAAGATACGCAGGGAAATATCTCCGTGGGCGGCGCGACGTCAGCCCAAGTAGGCTTCTCTGTGGATGGAATCTCGACAGCGAATGTGCGCCAGAACGGTTCGTTGCAAGACGCGTACCCCTCTTCGGAAGGGATCTCCGAAATGAAAGTGACGGCCTTTAACAATAACGCGGAATTCGCCCAGATTGGTGACGTGACCTTCGTCACCAAAAGCGGAACCGACCAATGGCACGGGAGCCTTTTTGAGTACTTGCAGAATGCAGCCCTGGACGCCACGATCCTCAACTTCCCGGCAAAAGCGCCAAAGGCTTTCAATACTTTCGGTGGCAGCCTGGGCGGCCCCGTCACCATTCCCAAGCTGTATAACGGAAAGGACAAGACTTTCTTCTTCTTGGATTACGAGGGGAACCGCAAGAGCACTTCCTCCCCCGAGCAGCTTCTGGTCCCCACGCAAGTGGAAAGAGGCGGCAATTTGAGTGCATTGGTGGCCACAGGGAACATTTTGAAAGATCCCTTTACAGGTCTGCCCTATTCGAACAACACCATTCCGAGTGGGAGCGCGTGCCTCAACTCGCAGGATTGTATCAATTCCGTAGCGCAGGCCCTGTTGAACTATTATCCGTTGCCGAATGTGAACCTGAGCGTTCCCAACCCCTCCTTCAACTACCAGACTTTAGTGCCCATACCATCGAGCACAAATGGCTGGGACCTCCGGGTCGATCAAACCATCACCTCAAAGCAGCAGATGTATGCTCGTTATAGTTGGAAAAATTTGCAAAACAGTCTGGGCGGCAACGGGCTCCCGGCGAATCAGTTTCTGCCCAACGCGGTGGCCCACGATCAGAATCGGAGCTTCCTGGTTTCCTATAACTATGCGATCAGCCCTATGTGGCTCAACGAATTTCGCGTGGGACTTACGGTCTTTAAGGAAAATGATAGCTTCCCGATTCAGGGCGGTACCGCGATCAGTCAACTCGGCCTGCAAGGCATAAATACCTCCCAGCACCCATCGGCCAGCGCCTTCCCCACATTCACCTTCAGCGACGGCATCTTTTCGTCCATCGGCCAGGATAGGACTGGAAAAACCGTCTCGCAGAACACCCAGTTCACCGATAATTTCACCCATATGTTGCACAGCCACACTCTGCGGTTCGGTGTGGATGTTCGCGTAGTGCGCTATAACGCCCTCATGTTTTTCCAACCTTCCGACGACTATGGCTTCTTCACCTTCAGTCCGGGCCTATTCACGAACTCCTCTTTCGGCGATTTCCTGTTGGGTCTGCCACAGCAATCTTTCTTCGCCATTACTAGTCCCCAGATTGACGCGCGAACGACCCAATACGGCGTCTATGGCCAGGATGAGTGGCAGGTGAACAATCACCTGACGGTCAGCTTTGGGCTGCGGTGGGAACTACTGCCTCCTTTTGCCGAAGGGATCGGCGACTTGGGGAGTTTCAACTCCGCAGCCAACAGCGTCCTAATTCCGGATAAGTTCTTGCAGACCGTGGCAAATAGCCTCTCGTTGCAGGCGGTCTACACCGGCTTTCTGGAGTCATTTAATGCCTGCTCGCTCTCACAGAGAAATATGGCCCTGCCTTGCTCCCAGGTGCAAACCGCCAGCCAAGCGGGCGTATCCCAAGGGCTGAGGAAGCTCTATCTGCACAACTTTGACCCGCGAATCAGCGTGGCTTACCGGCCGTTCAAAGATAACAAGACCGTCGTTCGCGCGGGTTTCGGCATCTTCACCATGACCACTCTAGGGCCCATGTCCTTCAATAATGCGGGCAACCCAACGTCGGATTTGATCACCAATGTGAATGCCGTTTTTAATAGCGCCAATGTGCTGCAAGCGCCGCAATTTCAGTTTCCCCAAACCGCTCCAGCCACTCAAACGGTTACATACGGTGGGGGCAGCCTTGAGCAGGCTAATGACCCGAACTTCCGCGATCCGCAATCGGTGCAGTGGAACCTGACTGTGGAACGGCAACTTACTCCAAATACGCTGGCTCGGATCAGCTACGTTGGCATGAGCTCGTACCATATGCCAGTCACAATTGACTTGAATCAAATTGCTCCCAGCACAACGCCTTACACCGTTCCTACGGGCAAATTTGTTGACCCGCGAGCTCCCTATCAAAATTGGTTTTTGCTGATGTCCTCCCAGAGCGAAGGCAATGCGAACTACCAGGCGATGCAGCTGCAAGTGGATCATAAGTTCTCTCACGGTTTGTCGTTTCAAGGAAGTTACACCTGGGCGAAGAATATCAGTGACGCGCAAGGCAGTGATGCACCCACGGTTTTCGCAAGCGAGGAAGCGTACGCTGCCGAAATTGCTAACCGCTTCAACCTGCGACAGGACCGCGGCAACGTGGCGGCCACGCCGCGTCATCGCTTCCTGTTGACGGGTACTTATCAACTACCGTTCGGAACTGGCCGGACGGGGTTTCTGAAATCTGTCTTTGGAGGTTGGGCGGTGAGTACGATTACGACAATCCAAACTGGCCAGTGGCTAACACCTACGATTAATCCGACCGGGCCCAACTCGAACGATCCAACTCAAATCAACGATCAATCCAACACCAATGTCGCGAATCGAACCGGTGCATTCCTTCGTCCGGACTGCGTTGGAAATCCCATACCTGCAAACCAGACTCCCTCGCAGTTCTTCAACATCAATGCTTTTACGTCAACGCCTGTAGGCGCTGGACGCTTTGGAAATTGCGGTTTGGGCATCTTGCAAGGTCCCGGACTGATCGATGTCGATATGGGCCTAGCCAAACGCTTCCAGATTACGGAAGGGCTTCATTTGCGGTTTGAGGCTTCGTTTACAAACGTATTGAATCACGTCAATTTCGCCCCCCCAGCGACAAACATCAGCAATCCGAGTACCTTTGGGGTTCTACAATCTGTGCTACCCCAAGGCTCAGGCGGCAATCGTACCGGCCAACTCGCTCTCCGACTCGATTTTTGATGACTGTATATGCTAGCGATGGCCCCCTCATCAGAGGCCATTGCTAGTGGTTCCGCGCGGATTCAACTCAACGGGGAGCGACGCTCTATCCGACTGAGCTACGGGCGCGTGTTTTGATTCTAAAAGATTTTGCGCCTTCGCGACCATGCATTATTTTTTCATCGCCGCGATGGCAAGCGTCGCCAACTCTCGCAGACGGCGCTGAAGTACCTTCGGATCGCCCTGCAGCTCTCGATCATGTTTGACACCGTGGGCCGCACGGATCAGGATGTGGACGATCTGCTCCACAGTGAGTCCCTGCGGTGGCCCTGCGATCTCGCCCGTTTTCTCGAGCGACCGCAAAAACCTTGCGAGCCGCTCCTGGTAATCCGTATTCAGGTCGCCGATCCTCGACTGCGCCAGCTTTGAGAAGGTCTCCTCCAGCTCCGGCATGTGCTCGGACTTGCTGAAGACCTCGAACGCCATTCCAAAGTAGGCATCGAGCAACCCGGTCAGCCGGTCTACTGTCGCGCCGCCCGCGTGCTCGGCTGCGGCGCACCGCTGTCGCACCAGGTCGCCGAGGTATTCGAGGATTGCCAGAAAGACCGCCGCCTTATTCTCAAAGTGCAGGTACACAGTGCGCTTGGCCACCTGAGCCGCCTGGGCAATATCATCGATGGAAGTTTTACGATATCCGTACTGGGTAAACAGCCGCAGTCCCGCCAGCACGATGGCATTTGGCTTGGCCGAAATACTCTCCCTGGCTCCTGCGCTTTTTTCTTGTACCTTTTTCATAGACGCTGCATCGAACTATACTGAGTATACTATAAACGACTATCCGGTATACACAAGTTCGAGGAGGAAAAGGAACATCAAAAAGGTAGCAGTGGTCACAGGCGCCTCGGCTGGAATCGAGAGGCAACGGTAAAGAGACTCATTGAGCAGGGCTATACAACCTATGCGGCAGCGCGGCGTCTGGACCGCATGGCAGATCTCGAGAAGTCAGGGGCAATCCTGCTCCCGCTCGACCTCACCGATGACAGTTCCATCGTCCAGGCGGCCGAACGAATCCGCACCGAACAAGGCCGCATCGATGTCCTCGTCAACAATGCCGGCTACGGCTCCTATGGAGCAGTGGAAGACGTCCCCTCGACCAAGCGCGCCGCCAATTCGAGGTCAATGTCTTCGCCCTTGCCCGCCTTGTCCAGCTGGTCGCGGCGTGATGTCGACTTTTTTGCCCGACCGCTTCAACGATTGGTTGATGGGCGCCATCACGAAGAGTCTTCTGAAGCAGCGGCGGAAGGAATCTACCACTCAGGCTGCTTGAGGCCTGCGGGAGTTCTCGTGAATCATAAAGGCGTCCCCACGCTAACAATGCGAGTCGGGGGTTGAGGAATCCAATGGTACGAAGACGCTTAATCGGTTTCATTGCAATGGTTCAGTCCGTTATTTGTTTGACGCATCTGCTCCTCTATGAGACGTGGACATTTTCGCCCGTAGGGAGCAGTACGCCCGGGGCATTGTGGATCAAACTGGTACTTGGCTTTTTGTCGGTGAGCTTTGTTGCCGCCTCGCTACTCGCATTCCGCTATACAAACGCTGCTCTGCGCGCGTTTTACAGGGCTGCCGCGGTTTGGGCGGGTCTACTCACCTTCCTCTTCGTCGGTGCGGTTTCCTCCTGGATTATTTTCGGAGCTGCGCGGCTGGCGGGGGTGGACGTGAACTTCCATCGGATCGTGGAAGTTCTGTTCAGTGCCGCTGCAGTGACCGGACTGTACGGGGTTTTCAACGCAAGCTGGACGCGGATCACGCGAACAACGGTGCGACTCGCGAACTTGCCGGCGGCGTGGCGCGGGCGAAAAGCGGCGCTGATCAGCGATCTGCACCTAGGGCACGTGCGAAACGGCAGTTTTCTGCGGCGCATGGTCGCGAAGATTTTGAAGGAAGAGCCGGACGCGATTTTTATCGCTGGAGATCTGTATGACGGAACGGCCATCGACGCGCGGCGAGCAGCGGAGCCATTAAGCGAGCTCGTGGCGCCCCACGGCGTGTATTTCGTCGCGGGAAATCATGAGCAATTTGGCGATGACAGTAAATATCTGCACGCCATTGCGGCGGCCGGAGTCCGGGTGCTCAGCAACGAGAAGGTGGAAGTGGACGGTTTGCAGATCGTTGGCGTGCCGTACCGGAACGCGGCGCGCGGCGGCCACTTTGCGTCGGTGCTACGCGGTATCCGATTGGATCGCGATCGTGCGAGCATTCTGTTGACGCATGCACCCGACTATCCGGAGATCGCGGAGGCCGCCGGCGTTTCCCTGCAGCTATCCGGGCATACGCATCTTGGGCAGTTCATACCTTGGAGTTGGATGGCGCGGCGGATCTACAGGCAGTTTGTGTATGGCTTAAGCCGAATCGGAAAGATGCAGGTTTTCACTTCGAGCGGAGCGGGAACGTGGGGACCGCCGCTGCGGCTGGGATCGAATCCCGAAATTGTTGTGCTGGAGTTCGAGCAAAGCTTTTAGCTGTCGGCGGAGTGGGAAGGCGGTCAGACGTGAATGTGATTATTTTCGGGGCGACGGGCATGGTCGGGCAGGGCGTCCTGCGCGAATGTTTGCTCGATCCCGAGGTGAAAAGTGTCCTCACCATCGGGCGCAATGCCACCGCACAGCGGCATGAGAAACTGCACGAAATCGTACATCAAAACCTCTCGGATCTCTCGGCGATAGAAGGCAAGCTCTCGGGCTATGATGCATGCTTTTTCTGTCTCGGCGTTTCCGCAGTGGGGATGAAGGAGGAGGCGTATCAGCGCGTGACCCACGATCTCACGATCTCGGTGGCCAGAACATTATCCAGGTTCAACGCGGGTATGACGTTTATCTACGTGTCGGGTGCGGGGACCGACAGCACCGAGCGTGGGCGCACGATGTGGGCGCGGGTAAAAGGAAAGACGGAGAACGCGCTCTTGCAGATGCCGTTCAAGGCCGCATACATGTTCCGTCCAGCTTATATTCAACCACTGCACGGGATTCGGACGAAGACGAAGTTGTACGGGGTGGTATACGCAGTTGTGGGGCCGCTCTATCCGGCATGGAAGTTGCTTTTCCCGAAGTACGTGACAACCACGGAGTGCCTAGGCCGCGCGATGCTGAACGTTGCAAAGCGTGGTGCTCCTAAATCTGTGCTTGAGAACCAAGACATCAATAGTGTTTGCCGGGATGCATCGTGACACCATCTACTGCGTCTTACTGGGAATCATCAGCGATGCGACCGCGGCACTTGCTACGGACAGACCTGCGCAGATCAGCATGATGGTTCGGAACCCAAAGACAAATGCATGGGAAATTGACGCCCGGATCAGCGCTGTCGTATCGGCATCTAGGCCGGACGGTACGTCGAGACCGGCGAGCTTGATTTCGTTGGACCGAACGTACTGAAGAATACCGGGCGGAAGCCGTCGGCCCGGGAGGCTACGATTCAAACTAGAACTGAATAATTCCACCATCACGATGCCGAGGATTGCAACGGCAAGTACGCCTGCAACCCGGGCGACAGCGTTGTTGATGCCGGAGGCGGTGCCGGCGCGATCCCGGTCTACCGAACTCATAACCACTGTGGTGAGAGGAGCCACGCTAATCGCCATTCCGAGACCGAGAACGATGAAAGCAGGAAACAATGCTCTCCAATAATCGGCTCCTACACCAGGTACGGCGAAGAGAACGAAGCCTGTAGCCGCGATGAGCGGCCCGGTGACTAGTGGCGCCCTCGGCCCGTAGCGAGCGACCAGTCCGCCAGACCAGCGCGAAAGAAGGAACATCAGCAGAATTAGCGGAAGAGCGGCAGCACCGGTCGCAGTCGTCGAGTATCCCTGGACCTGGATGAGGTTCATGGGAAACAAGAAAAAAAACATTCCAAGTGCGGCATAGAGAAACAGAGTGAGCAGGTTCGCGCCCCTGAAACTGCGCGACTCAAACAGCTTCAGCGGAACCATGGGTGAACTCACCCTGGCCTCAACGAACAGGAAACCAATCAGACAGGCGAAGCTGGCAATCAGGCTTCCGAAAACCAGAGGATGGCCCCAACCAAGACTTGTAGACTCAATGAGTCCATAGACGATGCCACCTAATCCGACAGTCGCGGCCAGGGCTCCCAGCCAATCCACGTGCCTGGCAATCGCGTTACGGCTTTCGGGAATATGCCGTAGGGAAATTGCAATCACTGCGGCAGCGACGGGAACATTAATGAAGAATGCCCAGCGCCAGGAGGCATGCTCGATCAGCCAGCCTCCGAGAACTGGCCCCACCGCGGTTGTGATTGCAGTGAAGCCGGACCAGGTTCCGATCGCTTGGCCGCGGGTTTTCTCGTTGAAACTTGCGCTGATGATCGATAGGCTGCCAGGCACGAGAAAGGCAGCTCCTATACCTTGGACACTTCGTGCGATCACGAGTTGCTGAATGTTCGAGGCACAACCGCAAGCAATAGAAGCGGCAGCGAAAATCCCTACACCAACCAGGAACGTCAGTCGACGTCCGAACAAATCGCCGAGGGAGCCGCCGACGAGAATCAAAGCTCCCGAGAACAACCCATAAGACTCGACCACCCATTGCACACCGACGACACTTGCGTGCAGACTTGCTTGGAGTGCAGGTAGAGCTACATTGACGACAGTGCCGTCGATAAAGGCCATGCTCGAACCGAGGATTGTCGCAGCAAGGAGCCAACGTCCGGCTTGCGCGACGCGCAGGACGTCAGCATTCGCCGAACGGACCACGGCTTCGTCGCAGGGCGCTTTCATGAACACTGTGGATGCATTCTCGTATAGATTAGATTCCAACAGCTCGCCGGTCGTTTCCGAGCGTGTGACGATCCGGGTTCTATCAGAAGACCATCCGCATCGTGGTCCGGGTTCGTCTCGTCAGGTGAATACGCTCAAACCCTTTTGGAGCCTAAAAGGAGTGAGGTCTATTATAGTCATAGTTCAACCAGGCGGTAAGCATGGCCAAGCCTATGGCAATCACCATACCCACCGAGCCGATTGGCAGTATCCCAAGACCTGCTGACCTGATCGAGCGAATCACAAAGGGTGATAGTGAGGATCCTCGTCTCGATCCTCTGTTTGAAGATGCAATTCGAGATACAATTGAACGGTTTGAGGCCGCAGGGTCTCCGGTCGTTACGGACGGCGAACAGAGGAAGTATCACAATTTTTACACGTACGCCGTGCATGGGCTTTCGAACACGGCCCCGGACGGTTTCAAAATACCGTTCTCAGACGGCCATACGCGCCGCATGTCACGGCTCACACGCGGCCCGTTCCGTTACAAACGGTACGCAGACTCTTACCTGGATGTAGCCATGCGCTATGCGCACGTGCCGGTCAAGCAGGCGGTGATATCACCTTCAGCCTTGAGTCTAATGTACCCGTCCGACAGAATTCCGGATTACTCGCGCGAGCAATTCCTTGACGATCTGCTGAGCGAACATGAGACCGAAATACGGCGCTGCCTGAAAAAGGGCGCGCATAAGGTTCAGGTGGATTTCACGGAGGGACGGCTGGCCGTCAAGATCGATCCTTCTGGACATCTTCTTAACAGTTTCATCGACCTAAACAATCTCGCGCTGTCGCGGTTCTCGCCAGAAGAGCGGAAGCGCATCGGGGTGCATACCTGCCCGGGAAATGATTTCGATTCGACGCACAGTGCGGATGTTGATTACGCAGAGTTGTTGCCCAGCTTGTTTGAGCTAAGGGCGGGAAATTTCTACATCGCGCTTGCGGGTGAGCCGGACCGCCGGCACGCCCTGAAAATCATACGCAAATACCGGAAACCGGATCAGCGGGTTTTCGTCGGAGTCACTGCTCCGATCGACCCGCACATTGAGACGCCGGAAGAAGTGCGCGACCGTGTACTGGAAGCCTCTGAGTACATACCGGTCGAGCAACTCGGTACTACCGACGACTGCGGATTCTCGCCTTTCAGTGACGACACTTCAACCAGCCGTGACACGGCCTTTGCCAAGATTCAGGCGCGTGTGCGCGGCACAAAACTCGCGGAGGAACTTATCGGAGGTCACGAGCACCATGAAGGATGACGAGGACAGGCTACTGCGATCGGTTGCCCTGCAGAATGCAAACAGTATTCTCATTGCCCGCCAGCGGGCCGAGCGACGAAGTGAAGCGTACCTAGCTGAAGCTCAAAGGCTCAGCCATACAGGGAGTTTCGGGTGGACCCCCTCCACCGGCGAGATTACCTGGTCAGAGGAAACCTTTCGAATCTTCCAATACGACCCAAGGACGAAACCGACCGTGGAACTTATTCTCCAACGGACCCATCCGGACGATGCGGCCCTCGTGAAACAGACCATCGAGCGAGCGTCGCAGGATGGGAAGGATTTTGATCATGAATATCGCCTGGTGATGCCGGATGGTTCCATCAAATATGTCCATGTTGCGGCTCATGCCTTAAGCGATGAATCGGGCAGCATCGAATTTATCGGAGCGGTGATGGACGTCACCTCGGTAAAGCAAGCGGAGGGAAAAATTCGACAGATTATCGACACAATTCCCGCGTATGCCTGGAGCGCTCTGCCTGATGGCTCGGTCGATTTCACCAATGAACGTTTCGTCGAGTTTACGGGTCGATCGATGGAGGAGCTAATTGGGTGGGGATGGCGTTCGACACATCATCCCGATGATATCCACCGGCAAATCGGGGTGTGGCGCACAGCCATAGCAACTGGGCAGCCGATGGAGAGTGAAGTGCGAGTGCGCAGGAGGGATGGGGACTATCGCTGGTTGTTGGTCCGGAATGTACCGCTGCGCGATGGGCTGGGAAACGTCGTTAAATGGTACGGAACCGGTATCGAGATCGAAGACCGCAAGCGGGCCGAGGTGTTGCTGGCCGGCGAGAAACGGCTTCTCGAGATGATTGCTAGGGGCGATTCTCTCGCCTTCATCCTCGATGCCTTATGCCGGCTCGTGGAAGAAGTGGCCAGCGGTTGTCTGTCTTCGGTCCTTCTGTTGGACCTCGACGCCAAGTGCCTTCGGCACGGCGCAGCGCCCAGCCTGCCAATCCCGTACACCCAGTCAGTCGATGGCCTCGGAATTGGTCCGTCCACCGGTTCGTTCGGAACGGCCGCTTACCGCGCAGAGCCAGTGATCGTCTCCGACATCGCGACGGATCCCCTGTGGACCAATTACCGCGATCTGGCCTTGCCGTATGGGCTGCGAGCATGTTGGTCGACGCCGATACTATCCTCAGAAGGAAAGGTATTGGGAACGTTCGCGACCTACTATCGCGAACCGCGCACTCCCACTCCACAAGAGCACAATGTCATAGAGCAGATCACCCATCTCGCGAGCATTGCCATTGAGCGCGAACAGGCGGAAGAGAAGTTGAAACGCAGCGAGGCTCATTTACATGAGGCTCAGAGACTGGGTCGTATGGGCAGTTGGGCGCACAATGTTCCCCGGGGAACTTTTGTTGCTTCGCCGGAGTTGCTCCGAATGGTTGGCCGCGACCCAGATGAAACGATACCGAACGAGGAAATGCTTCGGAAAAGCATTCATCCTGAAGATCGGCCCTTCATCGAGGAAGCGTTTAGGCAGGCCAGGAGCGAAAAGACCGATTTCGAATTCGACCATCGAATTGTTCTCCCGGACGGATCGATAAAGTACGTCCATAGTGTAGCCCACCCTGTCTTAGGCGAGTCCGGCACGCCCGTTGAGTACATTGGCACGATCATGGACGTGACCGAACGCAAGCGGGCAGAAGAAGCGCTTCGACAAAGTGAGGAACAATGGCGAGATCTCTTTGAAAATAACCCGACCATGTACTTCATGGTGAACGCCGCGGGCATCGTCATGGCCGTCAACCCCTTTGGTGCTCAGCAGCTCGGCTATCAGGTCGATCAATTAGTCGGTCGGGCCGTGTTAAATGTCTTTTATGAACCTGATCGTGAGGCGGTTCAAAGAAATTTTGCCCTTTGCCTGAAACTACCCGGCGACTCCGTGAGTTGGGAACTCCGCAAGGTGCGCAAGGACGGCTCAATGATTTGGGTTCGCGAAACGGCGAGAGCCATCCTCAGGGGGAACGAGCAAGTGGTTTTGATCGCCTGCGAGGATATTACTGAGAAGAAGCAGGCCGAAGAAGCGCTGCACCAGGCGCAGGCGGATCTCGCACACGTCAGCAGGATGACCACCATGGGAGAGCTGACCGCCTCTCTGGCGCACGAAGTGAATCAACCGATCGCCGCCGCTGTCACCAACGCTAATACCTGCTTGCGATGGCTCGCCGCCGACACCCCAAATCTCGAAGAGGCGCGCGCGGCCGCCATGAGAATCGTGAAAGACGGAACGCGTGCCGCGGAAATCATCAAGCGAATCCGCCTGCTCTTCAAGAAGGGTACTCCGGAACGGGAGTGGCTGGATGTAAACGAAGTCGTTCGAGAGATGATCGTCCTCTTGCGCGGTGAGGCATCGCGGTACGCCATATCGATCCGGACGGATCTGGCCGCAGAACTCCCTCTGGTCATGGGAGATCGCGTGCAATTGCAGCAGGTGCTGATGAACCTCATCATGAACAGCATCGATGCCATGAAAGAAGTGGATTGGGCGCGGGAACTCACCATCAAGTCGCAGCAAGCGGAAAACGAGCAGCTGCTGGTGTCCGTCAGCGATACAGGCGCGGGACTGCCCCCACAGCAGGCGGACCAGATCTTCAACGCCTTCTTCACGACTAAGCCCCATGGCACCGGCATGGGACTTCGCATCAGCCGCTCCATCATCGAATCGCATGGTGGGCGCTTGTGGGCTGCTGACAATTCTCCGCGCGGCGCGAGTTTTTATCTCGCCTTACCCACCAAAGTCGAGGCGCAGGAATGACGCCGTTGAGCAAGTCGCCGGAAACACGGTAAATCTGCCGAACCCCTGCTTCAGCGAGAACATCCACCAACAAGTCCGCTACTCTTTTTCACCCCTCAACGCAGCCTGACAGTAGGCTCAACGGACATGCCCGGGCGCAGCGCATGTTGAGGGTCCTGGTCGCGATCAAATCGGATGCGAACCGGCAGCCGCTGTACAACTTTGACAAAATTGCCGCTCGCATTTTCCGGCGGGAGCAAACTAAACAGCGTTCCCGCGGCGCCTGGAAGGTTTTCAACGGTCCCTTTGTAATCGCGATCGAACGCATCAACATGGATGTTTACGGATTGCCCGGGGCGCATGAGCTTCAGTTGCGTCTCTTTGAAATCTGCCGTGACCCAGATGTCGTCCAACGGAACGATCGCAAGCAGAGATTGTCCAGGTTGGATGCGCTGTCCGACTTCCACAGTTTTGCGGCCAATGACTCCACTGACCGGAGCGTAGATTCTGGTATAGCCAAGATTGAGTTCAGCGCTATGAACATCCGCTCTCGCTTGATCCGCTTGTCCGATGCTGGACTGGGACTTAGCTCGTGCATCGATGAGCTGTTGTGGCGCGGTACGGGCAGTCTCGACTTGAGCGCGCCTTTCGGCGACCAGGCTGAGAGCCTGCGCAATTTTCTGTTGTTCAGAAGTCACGATAGCGCGATCCGATGCCAACGCCTGAGCGCTTGCAATCGCTTCTGTTGCACGCGCATCGTAGTCAGATCGAGAAATCTCCCGCTTTTCGACCAGGGCTTGATATCGCGCCCGGTCTCGCTCCGCACGCTCGTAAAGGGCTTCGTCCCGCTGAACGTTGTGTTCAGCCGCTGCCAGGGAGGCCTGTTCCGCATCGACGGTTGCGACAGCTTCCTCGCGTGCCGCTTCCGCCAAACGGAGCTGGCTGAAAGCGCTAATGTCTGTAATCGGCACGTTGATACGGGCAGAACGGGCCGTTGCTTCTCGGGCGGCCAAATCTGCTTTGGCGTGGTCAAGCGCTATTTGGTAATCGTTTGGGTCCAGTTCAACCAGAAGCGTTCCCGCCTCTACGTACTGATTGTTTTCGACGCTGGGGTTGATACGTATAACTGTGCCCGTGATACGGGCACTGATCTGGTTCAGATGCCCATCGATCTGAGCATCGTCTGTCGATTCGAAGCGCCGGGCATGCAGCCACCAGGAAAGCAAAATCACAGCGGCCAAGAGCCCAAACACTCCCAGTGCCCAGTTCGGAATGAGCCTGCGTTTTGGCTCCACGAGTTGAGACTTTGGCGGGTTGGCATTTCGCAGTTGAGCGGCATCGTTCTCCCGTGCAATTGAGTTCGTTTGTGGATCTTCCTGGATCGTGTCTGTCGCGCGCGCCATGTTATTTCCCTCCTGAGAGATTTCAGTGCGCCGGGGGCTTCCCACCCTGGTTAAATTTGCGAATGAAGATCGCGAGCAGCGGCCCGATGAACGCGATCACTCCTAAGACCCAGAAGCAATCCAGAAACGCGGACATCGCGGCCTGCTGTTGCACGACGTCATTGACCTGCGCCACCGCGCGCACCGCACTATCTGCCCTGGTGTAGCCATACTCGATCAATCGATTGGTAATTCCAGTCAAATTGGAGCCAAACGTCTGATCAAAATTCGTGATGTGAGTAACGAGTACGGATTGGTGGTATTGAGCTCGCCGCGCGAGCAGCGTAGTGACAAACGCGATGCCAAAACTGGCGCCCTGATTGCGAAACAGGTTCGTCAAACTAGACGCCTTGTTATTTTTGTCCTTGGGAAGATACGAGTACGCGAGCTGGCTTACCGGCACAAAAAGGAATGCGATACCCAGGCCCTGTAACGCGCGTGCCCAGGCTTCACTGGCATAGTCGGTCGCAAGATTGAAGCTTGCGAATTGCCACATCGCGGAGCCGAGAACGGCCCATCCAAGCCCGAGCAGCCAGGAAACGGGGATGCGCTTCACCAGCCGAACTACCAGTGGCGCCAGAACGACAATCACCATCGCCCCGGGACCAAGCACCAATCCCGCGTTCGTCGCAGTGTAGCCGTACAGCGACTGCAACATTTGCGGAATCAGCACGGTGGAACCATACAGGACGAAGCCGAAAAGAAAATAGAACGTGTTGGCAAGGGCAAAATTGCGCTCCTTGAGCAACGCAATTTCCACAACTGGGTCAGGATGACGAAGTTCCCAAATCACGAAAATGATGAGGCTAACGATAGCCACTGCGAAGAAGCCGACGATGAAGTGACTCTCGAACCAATCCTCTCGCTGTCCGCGGTCGAGAACGACCTCCAAACACGAAAAGCCGATCGCAACCAACGCGATTCCGGCATAGTCGATCTTGAGCTTCCCCGTACTACGGGCCGCTTCTACTTCGCGTTTAAATTCCGGTGGATCGGAAACGATGCGGCTTGTCAGCACCAGCGACAGGATTCCAATCGGCACATTAATGAAGAAGACCCATCGCCAGGAAAAACTGTCCGTGATCCAGCCGCCAAGAGGAGGCCCAATTGCTGGTGCGGTCACAATTGCCATGCTGTAGAGAGCGAATGCAGCGGCTCGCTTTGCTGGAGGGAACGTATCAACCAGAATGGCCTGTTCCACCGGAGCCAGCCCGCCGCCGCCAATCCCCTGCAAAACTCGAAAGAAGATCAGCAGGCCCAAGCTTGGAGCGAGACCGCACAGCAACGAGCTCACGCTAAATAATGCAACACACGTCATGTAGTACCTCTTGCGGCCGAAGACCCGGCTAAGCCACGCACTCAGGGGCAACACAATTGCATTGGCCACCAAATAGCTTGTGAGAACCCAAGTGCTCTCGTCGTAACTGGTGGCGAGTCCCCCAGCGATGTGGGGAAGGGACACGTTAGCAATGGCCGTGTCGAGGAGCTCCATGAACGTGGCGAGCGTAACCGTAATGGCGATCAGCCAAGGATTGATGCTCCTCGGCGGGATAGCGCCCATCGGGATGTCGGCGATCTGGGTGGACACGCGCTTCCCCTCGCCATATTTTGATGCGGAAGAGACCACTCGGTCTCAAATAATGTGGCGGTTCCCATAAAAAGAGACCAAATGGTCCTGGAAAGCATCTAAGCCACCACGGGGAGGTGCTCCCATGTCCAAAGGCGAGGAGACGAGACAGCGAATCGTAGCTGAGGCGGCAAAGCTATTTAACCAACACGGCTTTGAAGGCGGCTCAATGTCTGAGCTGATGGAAGCCACGGGTCTTGAGAAAGGCGGTATCTACCGGCACTTTTCCAGCAAAGAGGAGGTAGCGGCCGAAGCCTTCGATTACGCCTGGCAAGCGGCTCTTGACGCGCGGATGCACGATCTGGATCTAATTCCCAATCGCGTCGACCGGCTGAAGCAGTTCGTTGCGAACTTTGTCGAGCGGCGCTCTATCGTTCCTGGCGGCTGCCCGCTACTCAACACGGCGATCGACACGGATGATGGCAATCCTGTTTTGCGCGAGCGGGCGAAAACAGCTCTGCACGGATGGCGTGCTCGTCTAGGCTCCATCATCAGCGAGGGAATCGAGCGGAAGGAAATCAGGCGCCGTGTTGACGCAAAAAAATTGGCGACACTCATCATTTCCTCACTGGAAGGCGCATTGATGATCAGCCGCCTCGAGAGACATAACGAAGCTCTGCTTGTCGTTCAGTCCCATCTCGAAACCTACCTGGACATGGAGGCGCGGCTCCGTTCGAAGTGACCTGCAAAGCGCCACTCGCATCGCAGCGGAAGCAGCTAAGAAACAGGAGGGGCAAATGGCAACACGGCAGATCAGCGTGCAGCGGTTCAGCGTGACTTCGTCAAAATCATTCCATGACGTTGTCGCTGCTCTCGAAGCCAGGATTGGACGTCCGGACATGAACGCGTTTCGTAAGAACATCGCTGCGGCACAAACGGAAGACGAATTAGAGAAAGTCGTCCAAGGTGCGGTTGGCCCTTTGGACTTGATGGAATTCACCCGCTTTGACCTTGGAGAGATCCTTCGCAAGGAGCTTGGGGCCGAAGCCCCGCAGAGTCTGCGTCTCGTCGTAGGCAATCCGCTGATCATGAAGCAGATGGTCAAGCACACACCCGATGCCGGTTCCTATGCACCCGTGACGATTCTTGTCGATGAGCGACCCGACGGCGTGCACGTTTCGTACGACACGATGGCCAGTTGCCTTTCCCCCTACGGCAATCGAGAGTCTCTCGAAGTTGCGCAGGAGCTCGACGCGAAGGTCGAATCCCTGCTGGCTGCTGCGGCTTGATCAGCAGTACCTCGTCGCGAGGGAGAACGTTGCACCGCGGGCCCTTGTGGTTGACGCTCTTTCAATGTGCGGCGCTGTCTCTCTGCCGATCTTGCTGCAGTGCGAGAGCCGGATACCACGTTGCGGCAATCGTCATGATTGCTCCGGCCAAAAAAATCTGCCCAGCCTGCAGATGCGCGACAGAGGCAAACAGAAAATAGATCCCTGCAGCGAAAAATACGCCAACGAACGAGAGCAGATTCGCCGCGGCAATGACGCCACCCTTCAGTCCCGACGCAGGGCGATGTTGGATCAGCGCGTTGAGAGGAACCGCGTAGAAGCCGCCAAAAAATCCAAGCAGCGACAGGTCCAACCGCACGGGCCAGACACCCAATCCGTGTTGAGAAACAAGAAAACCAAAAATCGTCATGCCGATCGCGCCCACCGGAATCAGCCGGTATTCAATTTTTCCTCGAGAGAGATATCCCGCCGCGAGGCTCCCGACCCCAATCCCGATGCCAACGGCAGCCTGCAGGTAGCTGATTTGTGTCTCATCCACGCGCAAAACATCGTGCCCATAGATGACGATGACAAATTGAAGCAGCGCGGCCAGAAACCACAGGTAGGTGTTGCCCACGACCGCCCAACCGAGCACGCGGTCCCGCGCGATGATGCGAAGCTGGCCGCTAAGATCGGCGAAAGGATTCGTCCGGAATCTACGTGCAGGATTGGCGGCTGGCACGCGCGAAATCCCAAAGCTTGTAAACAGCCCGCAAAGAGTGAATGCGAGAAGAATTACGCCCGACCATGTCTGCCGCCCGCGAAACGCATCGGCGAGAAATCCGGCGGCCATCGTGGCCGTGATGGCCGCAAGGAACGTGCCAAGTTCGATCACCCCGTTTCCCCAGGAGAGCTCATTTTCCGGGAGCAGTTCCGGGAGGAGGCCGTATTTCGACGGGCCGAACAGAGCCCCCTGCGTACTGATCAGAAAAACGGAGGCAGCCTCCATCGCAAGATTGCCGGCGGCGAGTGAGACGAGCGCGAAAATCATTACGCCAATCTCAAAAATCTTCGTGCCGATCGTCACCGAGCGCTTGCTGTACCGGTCAGCGAGATATCCACCAGCCAGCGAAAACAAAATATAGGGAAGAGCAAACAGCGCGCCCACCAGCAGGACGAGCTGGTCGCGCATGGTAGGAGGGAAGTCGCGCTCCACGATGAGATAAATAACGAGGAATTTCAGCGCATTGTCGTTGAACGCCCCCTGGAATTGCGTGACGATCAGACTCCAGAATCCGATTCGCCAGTTGGCAGGAGGCCCATGCGATGGCTGTGTCGAAACTGCCGCGGGGAGAGTTTCCGTAGGTTCGACCGGCGACGTGGTTGGTTTATCAGGCACGATCTTGTGCACCTTCGGCGCCCGGCGCGGCCTCTGGAGTCCGCCAGAAAACAAGTGCGGACTCCGTTTGGAACCACCTTCAGCAGTGTAGTCAGAGAGCCGACGGCGAGCAAGTCCTTGGCAAGCGGCGCGTGTCGCGTAGAATCGTCATTGGTAACAACTGCTAACAATAGAGTGATTTTTCAGAGGATTTTGGTGCCCGAGGAGGGAGTTGTTCTACAAGGCGAGACTAAGTCCTTTCGACTTAGCAGAAGGTAAAGGCTTTAGCGACGCCAAAACCGCCAAAAGCGCTGGTCCGTGGCACACCTACGGCACACAGGAAACAGGCAATTCGTGACGATGAGAAGCAGGTGCGCTTGCCGACTACGAACAACTTTATGAGCAAGAGGGAAATTAACCGGGAAGCGCGAGGATGGGGTAAGAACGCGAGGAATCAAGCAGAGGCGGAGTTATGTGGAGTTATGTCCGTCAAATAGCCAGCGTCGCCAGCTTTTTGGTAACTTTGGCAATCGACCGAGGCCAGCTAGAGCAGCCACGGACGATGCCGACCAAAGCAGTCGAAAGAACACCAAACCCAATACGAACACGACTGCGAGGAACCAGGTAATCAGGGTTGACTTGTTCATGGAAGCCCTCTGAGAAATAATGTACCACTGTCGAGGCCCCGCGGCGGAAATACCTTCGATGGCGAATCTTTTAAGTAATGTTGAGGTAAGCGGAAACCTTCTGGACTGGCGGCTCCAAACATGTAGCCATGAACCACCACGTGAAAGTTGACATCGGCGGAGTAGTAAGCGTCATAGCCCATCTGGTTGGAAAACAGCCCCCCGACACCCACGTGTGGGTTCTTGTCCGAGAGGCTCCTGCGTTCGCTGGATTAGAAGATCCGTTCTTCAGGGAAGACTCTGTCTGGCAAATCGATCTCGTTAGCCCTGTGCGGCAAAAATCAGCGGAATCCTCGCCAAAGAAATAATGGTCCGATGGCGCAATCCAGAGCGAGCGTCTCGACCCTCGTCTTACGTTTTGAAAGCCTTCTCGTTTTCTTTTCTCGCCTCTTTTACGTACGCTGATCGTCGGGCTGCTGTCGTGAAAACATTGAAATACGCGTCGAGATAAGCAGCCAAAGAGCGGTCGCCAAGAAGTTCGCTCTCGCGCAAATCCAAATAATGTTTCGAACGGCTTCGAGACAATGAACTCGGGCTCGGGCATTGGTCGGATAGTCGATCAACGTTTACGTCTCGATCCAGTGAATATTCAGAAGGGCCTAAGAACCAATATTGGATGGCTTAAACGTTTGGCGTGGGACAACAGCAACCGGATTTGCTGGATTTGTACCACCAAAATACTTACCGAGCGGCGACAGGGAGTTGGCTGCTGAACCTCGCGATACTCGTCGTGACCTGCTCTGGTTGCAAATTCGTTGTGTCCAGGGAAGGTGCGGCGTACGATACACGAATAGGGGTCTGAACCCGAATTTCCGGTTTACGCTTCGCCGGTAGCGAAACGGGGAGCGGTTAGAATGATGGACCTTGTATTTGTTCTGGCTATCCTAGCTTTCTTTTTCTTAGCTATCTCCTACGCTAACTATTTGTATAAACTTCGTGGGAAGAGTTCGGACACGTCGCACAAGAAAACGGCATCACGCTGACGACGGCGCTCCCCGTTGAGTTGAATCCGTTTCAATGCGGAAGCGGAAACACGATGACGAAGATTGGGTGCGCAGGGCGGCGTTTATCGGGCCATGTTGCGCTTGTCCTTGAGGGATATGGCGAAGCCCAGAGGTAGCGCGGCGGCCGCGAGCAAACGCGCGGCGGTGGGGCGGAGTTCCTTGAACTGGGACCAGGGGCCCTTGCCGAGGCCGAAAGAGTAGCGGCTGAAATTAACCGTGGCACGAAATAGGTACCTGGGGGAGCGAAACAAGCGGTCGGTGTATTCGTTCAAGACGAATTTGTAGAAGAATAGGCGCCCGGCCATGGTGGAAGCGGTGAGCGAGACGAGATGGTCCTTGGCGCCGTCATCGACGTGATAGATGCGCAGGATTTCGTTGACGAAGCGGGTCTTAAATTTCCGTGAGAGGGGCAGCCAGACGACACTTTCGGGAATGAACTTGACATCGGGAACCATCGGGTAAGGGAACTGCTTCA
>Ga0210400_10000625_pt1 | contig 38128 bp, 61 predicted proteins | sample IncBWH26MmetaG_FD_155456 | JGI IMG/M metagenome (GOLD analysis project Ga0210400, IMG submission 155456) | Forest soil microbial communities from Barre Woods Harvard Forest LTER site, Petersham, Massachusetts, United States - Inc-BW-H-26-M | ecosystem: Environmental > Terrestrial > Soil >... | reverse complement strand
GGTGCGATATCGGTCATAATCGTCCTGCCTGAATAAGTGCAAAAATAAGAGGCAGAACAAGAATAGCTAATATGCCAAGTCCTCCGATGGCGAGATATACCATTTTTTCAAGCCATCGCACTCGGCCATTCGTCTTTGTCGTTTGCACTACGACTTCGCTAATTTTTACCATGACATCATCGTGTTTTTCACGAATAAGAATATCAAGATTTTTGAATTTCTCATCAAGTTCCCTTTTTGAATATTCTACTTCTGGCATAGTGTGATGAAATGGCTATGAAGTCGGCATCGGAGCTGGCTGGACGGGAATAAGCGCGGTGAGTTTATCGAGCTGCGCTTGCTGTTCGACAGTCTTGGCAGGTACTGCTATTGCTCCAAGCGCGAGCGTTTGGAATGCCAAATCGCGTACTTGAAGTTCTTGAATGCGTCCAGCTACGAAGCTTGCCACATGGTCGGGCGTCAAGTCATTTCCTGGCACATCTTCCGTATGAATTTCCCCCGTGTCGCTATTCTTGATTGTCACTGTTGCGACCACATTGAAGTCGCCTGTTCCCTTTGCTATTTTATCGAGTGTTGCTGAGTACATACCTAGTTAATTTTAACTACCGCATTGATAAAAGTCGCGGCATTGATGGCGAGTTTTGGCGGCTTATTCGCTGTTGCTGCGGGCTTGAAGGATGCAATGACTGCCGTTTCGTCATTGGCAGTCCCAGTCCATGAGAAAGTAGGATTTGTCGCAACTGCCGAGCCTTGAATGAAATAAGAAAAGGCTCCGCCAAAAGATACTGAACCAACCATCGTGCTGGAATCAGTTGTGGTGTAGTTGCCGTCTCCATTCACGGGTAAAGCGCCGTTCGTACCGCTATACATACCGCCCAAAGCAGTCACAAGATAACCGGCGCCCGAGGGGGTAATCGACCCTGGATTGACTGACGTACCGCCAACCGTATTAAGAAACCCATTCTGCACATCAAAAGGCGAAGATGCAGAACCTGAGAAGCCTTCCACATACACATCAGCGTTCACGTTCCCAGGAGTGAACGTCATCGTTGAGCTGACTGTAGGGTTCTGTTTGTAGAAAAGCTGAGTTCGCTCGATGGTGCTGTTTCCTAAAGCTTGTTGAGTAAGAGCGGTATAGGTATTTCCTAAACTGTCTGAAATCGAAGTAGTTACATTCCCCGAATAGGAGACTTGACCCACGACAATGAGGTCTACTCCGGTGAAGTTGAGCGAGGGAGTAGCAGCCCCTTGTAATCCCTTACCATGTGCGCCTGTGACGAATGCGAGAGACGCGTAGGCTTGAAATGGGGAAGCGAGGAGAAGGAATGCGGCGATGACAATGAGTAGTCGTTTCATATGTTATGGCGTGCAGGCTCCCGCGACAATGACAAAGGCCGTTCCTACTAACATCACGCACGTTCTCGTTCCGGCCGAGTTGTAGCCATCGAATTGAATCTTTCCCATCATCACGGTCGAGGTGCCGTTGGTTGAAGGCTGTGTGCCGAGATTGAGAATACCGGCGCTGGTTGTCGTTCCAACAGCGAGAGATGGTGTGGAATTTCCATTGATTTGAAGCGCGGTGACAGACGACGTGGCGAGTGCGGTCGAGGTGGCTAGAAAAAGATTGCCGCCAGAATTGCGGAACGTCCAGAGATTGTCAGCGGCGGTGTTGTCCGATAGCGCAAGTTGCGGCACGGTCGAGCTGCCCACGGTGAAGGACGCAAACGCGGCTGTTGTCGTGGCGAGAGAGAGATGTGTGCCGTCAAAGGCGCTGCTTGTGATAGCGCCAAATGTCGTTCCATTCGCGCGGTATTGCAGCTCGGTGCCTGAGCCTGCGGGGTTGGTTGAGCCGCCACCTGCTCCAATACATGCGCCAGCAATTGAGAAACAGCCAGCGGAGAGATTGATGCCATTCGCGAAGGTAGAACTAGCAGTCGTGTTGGTGATGTTGAGTGGTTTAGCGAGTTGCAGACCGCCCGCGATCGTCGAAGTCCCAGTGCCATTGACTTCGATGTATCCGGTCGTTGTGGCGTTGCCGTTTAAGTCCAATTTGTAGAGGGTAGCTGAGCCGGAGTTTTGAACGGTGAACGGCACACCCGTACCATTTTTGATAAAGATGCCTTGCGCGTCGGTTGGTGATACGTCGATTGAAAGCGCCGATGAGTTTGAAAAGCCAGTGCCATTGCCGGTGTGCTCAATCTTGAGAATACCTTTGCCGGTCGGTTCGCCTTTAATATTCAACGCCGTTACGTTCGCGCCGCTACTTGATGCAATCATCATATCTTGTACATCAGCAGAGTTTGTCTGATTGAGAACGAACATACGGCCAGTGTTAGTCGAGCCCTTGGAAGCGGTCAATACGAAACATGCACCGTCGAAAGTACTGCAATTTCCATTGAACATGCCGCCTGTCGTGACCGAAGCAGGATAACCACGCGCTGCGGTCATTTTGAACATGTTGTCGCCTGCGGTCGAGCCAAGCTGAAGAGCATTTGAAAAGGTGGTCGTGCCCGTAGTCGAGAAAGTGTTGTTGTCTATGAGCAATGTGGATGACGCAGCCGTAATTGTTTTCGAGTCTCCTAGGTTAAGGGTCGTTCCGTTCACTGTGATTGATGAATTGGCGAGCTGTGCGTTGCCTATCGTGGACGATGCAATGACAAGACCGTTTTGATCGAGGGCGAGAAGTTTCTGTGAGGTAAGGTTTGGATGCCACTCGCTTCCACTCACGGTGAGACCTGTGGTCGAGGCATTGGTGAAATAGGTCGATGACGCGATTACCATCGTATTTTTCAACCACAAAGGGGTCGTGGTGCTTTGATTGGCTGCACTGATCGTGGGGAAGTCGTACATGCTGGGAGTGAACGGCCATGCGCCAGAGCCGCCACCCCCAGAAGCACTCAGAGTTGTGCCTGTAAGAGTGAGATTGCTGCCAATTGTGAGAGTGTTTATCGGGCTTATTCCGTTACCAACGAGAATTCCAGTCAGAGAGGAAGAAGCGGTTCCTCCTTGCTGCACCCCGAGGATAGATGCGGAGGCAGTGAGTGGAAGTAAAAAGGCGAGTAGTCCGATAAGTATTTTTTTCATATCATGCATAAATATTTATGATTTTGTCTCCTGTCTGGGGAGTAAGTGTTCCCGTGAAAGTAATATTATTTGATGAAACAGTATAATCATCCGTTAGTGTTTGTAGTAATCCATTCCAAAATATTAATGTTGGCGTATGTGTAAAAGCAAATGTTTGTTGGCTTCCATTTGGTGTAGTGGTAGATTTTTCTTGAGTTCCAGCAAAACCACTACTAGTAGTTGTCACATTGACGGTCGTACCATTATTTCCCACAGGTACAGCAACAGTAGGGCCAATGAAGTTTATCGTCTCTGCTGCTGATGAAATTAATGTACCATTACTTGATACACGTGTTTGTCTATTTCCTCCAAGTGAAATATAATTCTGTAATCGTTTTTCCGTACTTGCTGCTTTGTTCTCAACATCATCCAACCCTTCAATGCGTGAACGTTTTATTTTCTCTCCACGTGATTTATTTATCTTTTCGATGATTTCTTTTGGTGTATCGGGAGAACCATTTTTACCATCTTCACCCTTTAATACTTTTGGAGTTTGACTAGGAAGTATATTTAAAACACGTTCAGTTATTTCAGCAATATCTAATTCTGGCGACGTTCCATCCTTCCCATCTTTTCCATTAATTCCATCCAATCCACGAACTGATTTTTTAAAATCTTCATCATCTTTGAGAATTTCAGAAACTGGAATAATAACCATTTCGGCGACTTCTTCAGATTCAGCATCTTTTCCCTTATCACCTTTCTCACCGCGCTCTCCTTTCTTTCCACGTAAGAATTTATACTCAACCTCAATTTCCTTTTCTTCTTCAGTTTGTGGAGGATTTTTAAAAAATGATTCAAGTGGGGGACGTTCCATATTTAAATAATAGGAAATTTTGGTATATCAATGCAATCATTTACCTTGAGAAGCAAGATATTTACTTGCAATATCGGGATTATTTTGTAGAAACTGCTGAATTTCGGTATCCGAATAAATCTTATTAGCCGCTTGATATGCGGGTGTTTGTGTGATAGGGTTTGGAGATGAGGAATTCGCTTGTTGGGGCTGGGATTGCCCTGCTACTCCTGTATCTTCTGTTTGCGGGACAGTTTGTTGCGTTTGCGGTGCTTCTTGCTGTTGATTTAATTGTGCTCCGTTTAACACGTTCTTAGAGACTTCTCCTAGGGTAAGGAATTTAGCAAGGTGAGCCATTGTAACGGCGATTAATTCCTTGCTTCCACCAAGTGCGCGTAAGAGGGGAATGGCAACATCGGGTGATGAAATTATCATATAAGCAGCTGCCGCTCCGATCGTTGCCATGTTTCCCGTAGCAATTCCTGTTAAAACGCCGCCAGCCTTTAAGAAGGCAGAGGGGTATGTACCAACTTTCGTACCTCCAATCTTTTGAATATCCTCCATAGCTTTGAGTACGCTAAGCTTTTGAGTAATTCCTGGAGAAATTTCCTCGAGTTTCGCAAGTTGCAAATCTTTTCCTTTTCCAACAGCGTTTGCAATTTTATTAATTGCAGAATCGAGTAGGTTGCCATTTTTATCAATCAGACCTTTGCGAAGATTGTTTAGTTCGTCAATCTGAGAAGAGAATGTAGCATCTTTTTCGGCAAGTCCTGCAATCTGCGGTCTGTAGGTATCGTTAAATGCTCCACGGATACCCGCAGCGACACTTTCGACTGGCTTACTGACGCTGAATTCACGTTCAAACTTTGCCGCCGTGGCTAAATCCTGTCTAAAGTTTAGAAACTCGTTTTGGGTAAGTTGGCCATCCTGAAATTCGGGCTTCCATGTATCGTAAAGCTGCTGAAGAGCGCGAATATCTGACGCAGAACGTACCTTTGACGCCCCAGTGGCCGATATTTGGCCATCCGTTACATCCACACCAGCTTGCGAGCGTAATTGTTCATCAAGAAATGTTGGAGACACCCTTACAACGTTTGCTGCATTTTCACGAACTGCTCCATATCCTGCACCTGTCTCATCGAGAGTGGCAATTTTCTGTTGCAGTGCTGTTTCAACATCTTGAGCCACACTCATTCGACTAGAATTTGCTATCTGCTCAGGTGTAAATGCACTTGGATTTGCGATAACCTGGTCAATGGTTTGTGGTTCAAGGCCAGTGAGTTGACTTCCTAGCTCCGATGAAATCAAACCCGTTGCATTCGCAAGCTTGCCAGCTCCTTTGATTACTGGTGTTAGGGGATTTACCCCCATCGCTGCCCCTCCGAGTGTGTCTGATACGGCTGATGCTCCGCGCGTAAACGCGTTACCGATAGCTTGGTCGCCAGCCATTGTGCGTATACCTGTATTCAATGCGGCACTCGCTGAGTCTGCTGCGCTTGCTGTACTCGCTAGTTCTCCTGCTTTTCCTACGAGCTTTGCAGCAGCACCTCCAACACCAAGGACAGCGGAAGCGTCTGCAAGCACGCCAATTGGATCTGTGTAGGCACTCTTAGAGAATGCATCTACGCTTCCATACCGCTGTTTAAAATAATTCGTGAGAGCGTCCCATTTAGCAGTATTGTCATTTGTCTGTCCTCCTAATTCCTGCAAACCCCCCGCTGCCATGCTTCCAATGTTTTGTACTGTTTGAATAGGGTGAATGAGGGCGTTTGCTGTGTTCCCCAGGAAGTTTGCACCTGACTGGATAGCATTTTCTCCAAAGCCAAGAAGACTAGGATTCTGTGTGTGCTGTGGGTCGGGTGCTTGATACGGCTGCGTTGGATTATTCTGTGGTGTTCCATTCACAATGTTAGTCAGAGCATTCTGAAACTCTGTCGCTCGTTGAGGATTTATGTGCACAAATTGACCTGGATTCTGTGGGTCCGGTCGTGCGCCATTCCACAGAGCATCAATCGAGTTGGGAGTAAGTCCTTGGTCTTTGTAGGCTTTGATTTGACTATAAGCCACATAGTTTTGATTCTCGGGAGTCATTGGAGCATCCGCACTTCCGAGAAATTGCTTCGCTGCATTTTGCCAATTAATAGGGGTTTGACCTGGCTCAACGGGGTCTTTGCCGTTATTCCATTGATACGCTCCCATTGATGAGCCGTTATCGCCTACAGCATTGTAATTTCCTTGTGATTCTACATTGCGAATTGACTGCATTACTTTCACAACAGCGGAGTCAAGTGTGGAAGGGTCGAAAGGAGGCGGCTTGACCACGCTTTGTTGTGAACCTATAGGAGGAGTAATTTGCGGAGACTGTGGTTGAACGGGCTGCTGTGGTTGAGTCGTTTGATTTACAAACTGTTGTTGTACTGCATTGAACCCTGGTTTAGCGGAAGGTCCCATATCATATTCCAGCCCACGAATTGGCATTTACTCCACCGTTAGTTCCACCCGGAGTTACAGGAGGCGCAAATTGACCGCCCAATTGAGAAGTAATAGAAGAAATTTGTTGTCCTGTTGCATTCAGAATATTTGCACCATTTACATTTAATTGCTGTTCAACCTGAGCCATATCAGATGGTTTTAAATTATCAGGAATCAATGTAATTGCATCTTGTCCCGCTTGTGTTGGTGTTTCTCCACGAGAACCTAATAAGTTACCGTAATTCGTTCTCAATGATGCAAGGGATGCTTTAAATCCTGCAATCGCGCCGGGAGCAAGCAATTTTGCTCCTACAGCATTTTGGATTTGGTTTATTATTGGTACATCACTTTGGTTAATATTCCCTGCAGACATATATCCTTTAAGATTTGTAAAATCATCATTCGCTGCTTTGAATGCAGGTGCTAATTGATTATATGTTTGCATTGCTTGATTGAGTGAAGAAGATTGTGCAGTTCCGAGAGAGGCAGCTGCACCACTCACTAGCTGTATAGTGCCATCAGCATTTTGCTGAAGAGCATTAGAATTAAGTTTATTGTAAATTCCTATTCCTCCTCCTGGGGTGCTATATGTTCCTTGGAATCCTGCTTGATAAGCAGGGGATTGTGCTGCTTTTTGTCGCGCTTCTTCGATTGAATCAGTTGGAAGAATTCCAGCTCCTGGATAGGCATTTCCAAGAGTATTAACTGAATTAATTGAATTAATAGCTGCAAGAGCTGCAGGGGACTGCAATTGTGTTTGCGCAGCAGCAATCTGTCCTGTCCGTGCTAGCTGTGCTGTATTCAATGCCTGATTCGCTCCAAGTTGTTGAATAGCATTTACTCCTTGTGCAAGAGTATTCTGTGATTGCGCAAGTGTATTTTGTGCTTGTGCTTTTGCTGTTGCCCCTTGAGCATAATTTAATGTATCACCTGGAAGATTATTGCCAGTATAAAAATTAGAATTAAGAGCAGCAGCATTTACTCCATATTGTGCCTGATTAAGATTTAATCCTGCTCCTTGCTGTTGTGCAGCATATTGCTGTTGTAGAGCTTGTAAATATTGCGGATTATATCCCTGTGCTTGAGCGACACCATTCACGATATCAGTTAATCCTTGGTATTTACTATTAACATCATTAATTCCCGCGGTACTACCGAGAGCATTTGAACCGATATTCGAGGTGTCAATTTTAAACTGAGGAGCATTTGAATACCCTTGTACAATGCCATTTCCGTTGGTAGTTACTTGACCACCATTTGGGGTAGGAGTTTGAGATATCGTATATTGATTATAATCTTTCGGATTTGAAACAGCATTATTTTGCGGTTGTGCTGTTGGAATTGCTGCGTTAGTTGATTGTTTTGCATTAATAGGAGGAAATGAAAGACCTCCTGTTTGACTAGGACGATAAGCGCCAAAATCTATTCCAGAAGATTGTTGATTCGGTATAGCTCCGAGCGTATTAAGATTTCTTGGAATATTAGCATTAAATGTACCTGCAATATTTGCCACCGTACTTCCTGCTGCTTGTCCTAATCCTTGCTGAAGAGGAGATTGTTGAAATGTATTCTGCTGCTGCGGTTGTTGTGTAAGAGGAAACATAATATTACATCATGCATTGAGGGCGTATATCAATGCAATTTAGGCAGTTGCGGTTACATAGTGCCAAACATTTGCATTACCGTCGTACCAATAGAGGCGCAGTGTCGCCCCATTTACATAAATCTTAATTTGCTGATAAGGACTAGCTGGTATACCAGTAGGAACAGCTGATACTGTTTCAAAAAGACCGATAATATCGGTATTAAAATTGATTCTTTTCTCCATAAGATTATTAATTTTATTGAGTGCATCTTGAATCTGATTACTAAGACTATTCAAATCAGGAGCGGAACTATAAACTTGTCCCGCAATTGGTTGATACGATTGTAATTGGGGATGTGGAAAATCTGGTTGTTCTATTTTTGGCTGTTTATCTTTATTCTGCGACATCATAGTAAATAATTATTCTGATAACACCGAAACCTTGTCCAGAAAACGTAAGGCGTGGTTGGACTGCTTGACATTTAAAACTTCCATAATCAAAATCAAAATCATTTTGCGGAGAACCTGTGGAAGTAGCACCTAAAGAAGGAACTATAAACCCAATTTGAGTAGGAAATAAACTATTTTCATCAAAAAAAGTGAATCCTCCTATTCCCCCTCCCCCTGTAGTTGTGATATTCGTTGTTATTACACGAACACGACGAATAAATATCGGACGAGGAAAATAAATATTATTAAAATAAAGTATTCCAAGTCCTGCTGCAGTACTTCCAAAATCAAAAGTTTCAAATTGTGAACTATGAGCTGCAACACCTAATTTATTCGAACCAGCAGGAAAAATTATATCAATATTATTTGAATTGATTGAATTATATCCTGTATAAAAAAACGCTTTTTTTCCTGCAATTACTTCTCCATAAGAAAGTACATCATCGCCATCTACAATATGGAGAATATTACGTGTATTTGAGAAATGATGTTTATAAGGTAAATCTGCTTTTAAAAAGGTGCCATTTGTAGCTAATTTTCGTAAATATGTAATACCATTTCCATTCCATGCGCCAATTGTGCCTGAACCTGTACCAACAAATACTTGACCACCAATATTATAAAAAGCTGTAATTAAATCATCGACAAGAATTTTGCGTGATGGTTTTGATGAAATACCATCATAAAGATATATGATACCTTTTTGCTGAATTGAATCTGTCGGATTATAGGAATTTTCTACTGAAACCATCATAAGTCCTGTTAGGGGGTCTATACCAAGAGCTACTATTTTTTCATTACCATTCAATACCCATGAAGCATCAGCATTGAATGTACTTTCATCGCTTTGCAAATTAGCAAGATGTTTTCCATCGCCAATCCACAAAGAAGCCTGATATACCAATAAAGGATGTAAAGCATTTGCATCTTGAAGTGTTTGGAATTCCTCATTTACTGTCCAAGAACTAGTATTTATTTGAAGTAAATCATCTCCATTGCATGTAGCATAATTATGACTATAAAATGGTTCTATATCAGATTCAGGGAATGAATAAGTATTTGAAAGACCTGTTACTTGTTTTGTCCATCCACTTCCACTCCATGAATAAATATTTCCCGCATCATCAATGGCAATACGTGTATTTGGTAGTACAACCTGTGAATCATTTGAAGAGGCAACAAGATTACCTGCAAGATTAGTCGAGGCCACAGTTGGGGCAGCAAGAGAATAAATAACTCCTGGTGTTACGAATGGATTTAAACCCATTGATGAAATACCAAGTGCTCCATCAGTCGCATAATCAGATGATGACATTCCAGAAGTCAATTGGTCAGCTCCAAGCTGTAATTGATATTTTCCGATTATAGACTCCTTGCGACTGACCTTCGATTTCCTTTATCATATACACCATGACATTTAGGACACAATCGAATCCAATCGGATTTAATTCTTTGATAATTTCGACTTTTATTTGCCCAATGCATGCGTCTTCCGTGTCCAAGAATACCACATTGAGAACAATTTGATGGCTTACCCAAAGGAATCTGACCTTTCATAAACATTTTTCCTTTTCGGTGTCCTTTTCCAATCATATCATTTTAAGCAGAAACGCTGGATTAGCTATTGCTGATACACCAAATGGTGCGATTGAAAAAAATGAAGAAGCAAATCGTGTCGATACAGCTGTTTCTACCATAGTGAATGAACCATTCTGTGCTGCATTTGTGTCTAACAAAGTAAATCCTTCACTTCCCGCCACTACAACCGAAGTATTCGCACCAGCACTCACAGTTGCTGCGTTACTATTAGTAGAAATCATTATACCCCATGCATTAGCTGCTACTGGCACAATAGTTTCCGTTTCTGAAGTCACTGAACCCGTATCAAGAACAGGTGAATTTGTTCCCACTGCATCGGGTGGATTTGATTGTTTAACTCCTGTGTAGGAAGCAACAATCGCTTTTCGTATCGTTGTACCGCTTGAAGTTGCAGCAAAAGTATGTGTCCCTGATGCCGGAGAAAGTAAATAAAATACATCTATAGCATTTCCAACTCCCGCTATACTTTTATTATATTGACCAAGTGATGTCATGGTAACACCATTATATGTAGCACCTGTCATTGCGGTTGTAGCATCTGTTCCATTCATCATGAAAAATGCCAGTAATAATCCATTAGTATTATTATTCACCGTATAAGAATAAGAAATTGAGTTAGCTGACAATATTGCTGAGGCATTTGAATTATCACGCGCAATTGCCATAATTAAATATTTTGCCCTATTACAAATCCGTCATATGTACTGCTCCCCGTAATCTCAAATCCAACAGTATCAGCCTTTGATGCTGTTGTTGTAAGTATCGGCGCACTTCCACCTGCCCATTTTATCGTAGTAAACCAAGTAACCGTCCTGCTTCCCGTGCCATCTTGGAGTATGCGAATTATAAAGCATTGTCCCGCAGTCCCATTTGAAAGTGCAATCGTGATATTTCCCGCAGGCATTGTTATGTGATGAATATTACCCTTTGATAAATCGAGGGTTGCGGTTCCGCCTCCAGTTGGATTATATGTTTGTATGCTCGCGTTTGTACCAGAATTAATATTTATAGATGAAGTTGACGGAGCAGCTAACGTACTCACTGTTTGAGTTCCCGTAAACGTGTTTGCCGCATCGGTACGAGCAACTGTTATCGATGCATCAGGTAACGTAATCGTCCTGGCAGCGCTTGGCCCTGAAAATGTGAGTACTTGTGATGCAATAGGAAGAGTAGTATTTGAATCGGGGACAGTGATTGTGCGTGTGGTTGCGGTAGTGATTCCTGATGCACTGAAAGCCACTTGTTTCGATGTATCAGAACTGTCCTTTATGCGAAATAGCGACGCCAGAATATTAAAGAAATTCATCATCGAGGACTGTTTTGTTGTCGTATTTGCAGTATCAACTATCGGCACTAAATCAGCAGCGAGCGGTGTTGTGTAACTGGTGAGAGCGGAGATTTTTTGGTCTGCCATATTAAGATTTAGTTAATTTGCTCCAAATAATTGAGGAAGGATTTGATTGCTCAAGAATCAATTTTGAACTTCCGTCCTCTTGCAATATATACCCGCCGTTTTCAAGTAATAGAAAACTGTTAGAGCCGAGTGACCGCGTTACTTTTGTATAGGTTGGAGAAGAAGATTTTGTTGTCTTTGTAAACGTCGCCATATTTATCTTCCATAGGAATAACCTCCGACGCCTGAAGCACCGTTGTCACCGTAGTTGTCGTAGCCTGGACGAAGGAAAAGTACTTCATCGAGTTGTTTTCGACCATAGGCAGTGCGAAGCCGTGTCTCCCAATCTGCTAAATCCTGTTTGATGTTCGCGAGTTGAGGCAAATTATTAGCATTGGCAAATTCGTATGCCGCTCCGTAGGACATCATGTGATGGAATACTGGATCGAAGCCAGGGATAACAGTGGAATCATTCGGGTCAGTCGTATAGTCACTCGAGGAGAATGGCGTAACGTTTCTGAACCATTCCACTCGCATCAGCGCACCGGCGGAAACATCTGAAGCTGCCGCAAGGGGATAGAGAAAGATGGAATTAAACTTCACATCATATCGCGGCGCTTGTTTAATCATGTTCGCATCTTCGTTTGTAGCATTCCCAAATCCCCATCCTGCTACACCATCATCAAATGGAGTAGCACGATAGTAATTTATTCCATCATATGTTACATCAACACGCTTAATTTTTAGTACTGTTTCAGATACAGGCATCGAATAATCTCTTTGCCCTGCAACGAGTGGAGTTGTAACTATCGGATAGTTAGTATTCCGCATATCATCAAAATCAGAATCATCCTGTGATTCCATAATGGCCGAAACGATTTTTTGATACCAAATATTGATATCAATTAGAATATTTGCGGTTGTATAAGTATAAATATTCGTATGCGTAAGTGAACGAGCCTTGGTTGCGACATCTCCGAGTGTTGCCATAATTTTGAGCTAGTAGGGCTTGTTTCCTCGACAAGCCCCGACCGCTTTCTATGACTATACTTTTCGAAGCAATATCAATGCAACGCAGGAAGTGTCATGCCACCGCGAAACATGGCCATTCGTTTCGTATTAAGACTACCATCAAATGATTCTCTATAAGGATGCGGTAAAAAAGCATCATGATTATATGCAAGCACTGGATTATCAAATAGACATTTAAATTCATATCCAGCCAACTGAGCACGACATCCAACATTCACATTATCCGATGACCAAATGCCATCTAATGTTTCATCAAATCCCCCTATTGCTTTAAGAGCTTCGAGAGGAGCAGCACCATTATCTATTTCCCATGTATTCCATTCACAGGAACGAATATTCTTAGTCTCATCATTACGATATGCTCGCCAGTCCCATTGAGCAGGAAGTGAAAAATTAAGATTATTTACCTTTCCTACAGGAGCAGTGAGAAAAGTATTCGGATATTCTTGATAACAATCCCACCATCTTTGGAGATAATCAGGGCGGATAAGAATATAATCTTGGAGAGACACAATCAGTTCACCTTGTGCTCTTTTAAGCATTCGATTATATGCGGCATTTAAATCATGTTTTGTTAAACCGATTTCCACGAGCCACTCGAAATCTATGAATGTTTGTTTAAGCAAACCAGTGCGAACAATATCAAGTCCTAGCGGTCGTATTGATGGTGTAATGACTGAAATTTTCATTGTCCAGTATATTGAATAATAATAGAACCTCTTTTTGGGAATTGTTCACGCCACCAGTCAATTGATTTTATACAATGATGCGTATTATCACCACCGATAAGATGGTCTGAAGTCGTAATTGAATGATATTGTTTTAAAGCAACGCGACATAATTCTTCTATAGCAGGATTTACTTCAGCCTCAAAGAGATGCTCTAACGTATCAAAAGAATAAATAGCATCAAAAAAGGAATCAGGATATGGAATTGTTAATAAATCTCCAACCATGAATCGATTTTTTGGATAACTTTCTCCAATTGCATAATCTGAAATATCCATTCCGTATGCATCAATTTCCGTATCAACAAGATGATTCACGATAAATCCTTTTGCACAACCTACTTCTAAGACTTTATCTCCTTTTTTGAGATTAAGAATTGTGATAATTTTTTTCGCTTTCTCCTTAAAATCCTCACCATCTATGTAACCATGATAATTAGATGCATCGCCACCACTTTCAAAATAAGCTTTATCATAAATCATAAAGAATTGATTCCTTCCATTAAAGCTTTTGCATAATGATATTCAGTCCAATTATTTTGAATATATTGTAATCCTAATTTTCCCATATTATTTTCTTCCATACATTCATTTACAAATCCTCGAATTGTACCAGCATCAGGATTTGAAACTATACCACCACCGCTTGCTTCAACAAATTCTCTATTTTTTGGTGAATCAGACATTACAATTACTGGAACACCACATGCCATTGCTTCAAGAGTACACCGTTGCCCTCCACCCCATTCACTAGATGTATTAAGCACGCAATGAGACATGTTAATCATATTAGTAATATCAGAAGCAGGTAATTCAGGAAAAATAGAAACACCAGCCTTTTTACATGCCTCATAACCATTTCTATCATATTGTTGTAAACGTCCCGCGACTGCACCACGTCTACCAACTGAAGCAAAGAGTTCATGCCGCTTCCATTCAGCAAAAGTGGCCTGCATGAAAGCATCCCATGTCTTAGGCATACCTGTTTTAGGTTTAAAAATGCTCGTATTCACGCCAAAAGCACGTTTATAGGGTATTCCTTGTCTTTCGCAATCTTCTTCGTTTATACGCGATTCTACGAATACTAAGTCGAAATCCTTTACATCAATAGCCTTAAGTGGGCCTCCTGCGAATAAGAGACATTTCTTATAGGGAAGTTCACAAACTTCTTGCCAAATCGCCGCATCTTTACCATAAGCAGTACAAGGTGCTTCCCAAAATAAAACAACATCGGGGTTAAACTCAGTGAGATTCTTTAATGGCAAATCAAAATAAGCTACTTCATGCTCTTTGGAGATAAGTCTCATTGCCGCATATAGTCCGTCGTGCCATTGGCCATATCGGCCATCCATGCCGAACCACAGAAAGGCAATTTTCATAGAAACTTTCTCATTTTGCCTGCATAAGTATCTGTTGTTTTGTGACATGGTTCACATAATGTGCGACCGTTATCTATGGCGAAGCGAAGCTCAGGAAATAAAGAAAAAGCCTTGATATGGTCAGCGTGCAATATTACCTTTTTCCCTACACCGCTTTTAGCTCCACACCAAATACAAGTGTAATTATCTCTCTCAAAAACAACCTTGCGCCATAGCTTGTATTCTGCTGAAGTTCTTATACTCCTATTTATTGGAGTCACACCGCCTCTCCAATTTGAATTATTACTACCCGCTCTCTGTTTCTTGAACAAGGCTAAAGTGTCGGGAGTATGTTTAATACCTAAGCGGCGCTTATTTCCTTTTAGGGATTTTATCTGGGCGGGTGTAGCTTTAAGTCCCGTGTGGGATTTACTCATTTTAGCTCTAGTTTCAGCAGAGTGAGGGCCTTTCATTTGAGTATATTATCCCACATTTGTGCTATTTTTGTCCATGAGAAGTCAACAGTTAACTCTACTGGCTTTCTCTTTATTTTCAAAGATTCTACTATCATATCAACCCACTTTTCCTGCTGCTCTTCATCCTCCATTCCGAAAAAAAATTGATAGGGACGATTCCAATTATCTTTATTCTTCTTAGAATGAGTCGTCAGGCCTGTTATGTTCATCTCTTTCAAAGCGGCGAAGTCTGAAGTAATAGCTAACGCTCCCGCTGCCTGAGCTTTTAGAACGCTTATGCAGAAAATCTCTGCAAACTCACTCGGATAAGCAAATACGCCTGCTTTCTGGTAAAGCTTTCCAACCTCTTCTTGCGAAAGTCGTCCGAGATCTTCAATACCAGCATCTTTGATAGCTTTCTTGGTGTACTCCATCCATTCCATTTTCTTTGAATCCGACTGGTGAGCGTTCACAAAGCCTTCCCAGCCATAACACCAAGCCATCTTTGCCTTTGGTACGCGTTTCTTGATCTGTTTAAATAGTTTAGGCATCACATCCATCGAGCGATCTGGTGAAGACGTGTTGATTATGAGATATGGGTCACGCTTAATTGTTGGGTCAAGATTCATCTCCACGCCATTCGGAATAATCTCTATCTTGTTGTTGGGAACGTTTGGGAAAAGTGAACGATGGAATTTTGATTTAACAAATATTTTAGTCACTCGCTCGAGTCGCTTTTCTGTAAATTCTCCTTCCGAGACTACATCGTGTAAGTCTAGGAATATCTTTGAGGCATTAATAGGAGCATCGAGTGCTTTCGGCCAACGCCAAATAATTGCCACATCTTGTTTGTCTCGATAGTTGAATTCCCAGAAAGGCTTGTAGGTAACATTCTCTGTTTTTATCTCTTTATGTCCACAATTGTTATAAACGGTCACATTCCACCCAAGTTTCGCTAGTTCACGAGCGTTGTATATTACCGCTTCCTCTGAACCACCTACCATCTTTGTTTTTGCAAGTTCAGGATTCCACTGCTCGATAGTATTCCCGCAATAAATCACTAAATCCTTCCCACTGGATTCCGTTTTAATGAAATTCTCGTTGCGAATCACTGCGATTGCCGGATGTGAGCGTAAATCTTCGGGTACTTTGTCCAATTCCTTCTTAAGTTTCTCTTTATCCGTAATTTTCTGAAGTTTTTGAACGATTCTGAGAGCACGTGCAAGCATTTCCTTATCCTTCTCACCTTCTTTTACATATTCAAGAAGCTTTTCATCATTGGGATAGATTTTGAGACATCCTTTAAGGACGGGGAGCATAAGGTCTGGTCGGCTTTTCTGCGCGTAAATCTTTGCGAGGAGCATCATAGGGTTGTAATCGTAGTCTCGAGGGTTGTAGACAATCATTTTCATTATCTGAGGACGTTTGACCATCCCTTGAAGGCAATACTGTTCGGCTTTATCCATGTCTCCGAAGTCATAGAGGTAGGCTGCAAGCTGCAAATATGCGTCTGGGAGCGCCGGATTGAGTCCAATAGCTATCTGTAGCTCTCGCACACACTCTTCCCGCCGTGAGAGCGCTTTGTAAACGTTCGCGAGTCGCGTATGGGCAAGGTAAATCTCTTCGCTAGAGTGAGATTCTTTAATGAACTTCTCAAATGTTTCACGTGAACCTTTAAAATCAGATACGGAAAACTGTGCGTTAGCTAAATTCCAATATTCACGCGGATCGCTTGTAGCCATTTTCTTTGCTATCTTTAAGTTACGCTCAGCATTCGCAGCACTTCGTTTCTTGTCCGTAAGATGCAATCGTTCAATGCCCTCAATCAAAGCAACTCTGAGCTGTCTATTCGGCTGTAAATCCTCATGTAGAGCACCCACCCATGTAGCTGCTCCGTCATTCTTGATAATCATTGTCTTTCTGTGAACTACTACAGGCTTCTTGTGCTCGTCCCAATCATAGAGATACCAGAATCCAAACCCATCGGCGTGCTCGTTCTCTTTTATCGTATCTCTCAACTTCTCGAGTCCTCTCCAAATGTCATCGGCATCACACCAAAGAATGTAATCATAATCTTTTGGTACTTGTGAAAAGTTAAAGTTACGCGCTGCTGCAAAATCATCTATCCAATCAAAGTCTGACAAGTGGGCATTAAAATTCTTTACGACATTAGCAACTGCAGCATTTTTTCTTTCTTCCTTTTTTGTTGTGCGTGTAACAAAAATGCCATCTACATATGGAGCGATTGAATCAAGACAACGATTGAGTAAAAGAGCTTCTTCATTTGAACTTTTTACAATTAAACAAAGAGCAATTTTCATATTTAAATATTAACGGGTAAAGCAAATTCAGGAAATTTCTTCGTAAACCATAAGGCACCTTCTTTTCGTGAGCGACCTCCCGCCTTAAACCACTCCATTTCTTCTTCCTCTAAACCAGTAATAAGCATTTCATGTAGCTCCACAGGAATCTCAAAAAGGGCACGCGTATAAGGGGCACCTTTCTTTTTTGCCGAAGCAAATTCATCCAAATGAAGACCTTTTTGCATTTGAATCCCCTTAATAACTATATGATAATCTTCTGGAAAAAGACGAATATAATTCTTTACGATTGCTTCGATATGTTTTTTGGTTGCAGAGTTTTTTCCATCGAGGAGAATGGACATGAAGATATATAAACATACAAAACCCCCACCGTAAAGATGGGGGCTGTGTATATCCTTTTGTTTTAAGCCAAAAGAAAACCCGAGCAGAAGAAGTTGGAATCTTGATTTCTGATCTCGAGTGTCAAACTTGCATACACCGCGCGAGGGGTGTAAGCACCACCTGTCTGAAGGTCGGTCAAAACGGTAGGCTTCTCGAGGAAAGCAACTTTCAGTTTCTCGGGACGAATGCCCAAGATACGGCCAGTTGCATCTCCTGATTGCTGGACGAAACGGTGTTTGTGGAGCGTAAGCGTACCAAACGCAGTTTCATACGTTGTGACAGTCTTAACGATTCCACGGATATCAGGAGCGTTCACGACAACGTTCGACTTTGCGACGAAGGTGTCAGTGTTGCGCTTCATGATACCACCCATGAAGACGTCGGTTGCGACATCTCCGTTTGAGTTAGACCAGTTCGTCTGCATCAGACCATCAAGGATAGATGCCGAGAATACAGTACCAGACGTTTGAGCGGTGGTGTTTGTAGACTTAGAAATAGCAGTGATGATTCCCATCATCGTCTGAGCAGTTCCTGAGATACCAGAAGTCTGCGTACCGCGAACGAGGTCAAACTCGACTGCGTTGGTGAACTCCATGAGTCCTTTTGCCAACTGGCGGTCAAGTTCGTTCTGTCCGTGATAGTGCTGAACGGCAATCTGAGGGCGCGTCACACGAATCGGAATGGCGATTTCTTCCACGATGTTCGTCAAGAGCGTTGGCGTAGTACGAGTCAGGTATGTGAAGTCCTGTCCTTGCTCGACTGCTTGAGAAGCAGGAGTAAGAAGAGTATCAACAGGATACGAGTGAATCATCGCAATCGCGTTAGTCTTTCCGAGCATCGCAAAGATGCCATCTTCACGCGCAGAGATAATTTCAACTGAATCAAGAACGATGTCGGTCTTGATGGTCAAGTCTCCATAGGTCTGCAATACAGCTGTTTGAGCCATGATGTGAAGCGTTTATCTTTCGTTATTTGCAGCATTGATAGCTGAAGCAAATACAAGTGCCGTGTCTTCATTAGTTGAGCCACGAGCATTTGTAACTTGAATCGCTTGTTCAGTCACTGATTTAGCTTGAGATAAACGTGAGTTAGAAGAAACAATTGATTTATTGTTTGCTACTTCATCGGCCACTTTTGCTTTCTCAAAATACGTCTTGAATGCATCGCTACCCACAACCTCGGCAGGATTCGTCCCCATCGCATTAATGATGGCTTCGTGTCCTTTAAATTCTGGGTTGTTAGCATAGAAGACTTGTGTCTCGAGTGTTTGAACCTTAGACGCTAGGTTGGGGTCAACGGCGGGCGCAGGACTGACTGCAGCTATCTTTTTACCGACGTAACTCTGAGTGTCCTTGAGGGCCTTCAGAGCTGTTTCCTTATCCTTAAAGTCTTTTCCGAGTGTTTGGTTCAACTCAGCAAGTGAAAGGGCATTAGAAACCGCCGCGCCACCTTCTGCTGATGTCACGTGGGCATCATCAGGGACGGTCTTGTCGGTAAGGTTTTCTTGATTTTCGTTCATAACAATTTCAATGGATTAATAACGGGGTTCGACCTTAATTAATTCCCCGCGTGAGGAAACGCGGAATATCAATTATCCCCTGTCAATAAATTCTTCCGGTTTTTCCTGAAGTTTCTGCGCATTTGATTCTTGTTGTTCTACGAATCCAAAAACATCATTTTTTAACCATTCCCATATATGCTCTACCGCCATCTTTCGTGCTGCTAATTGCGTTGAAAGTGTTGTTGGGTCAGTTAAATCAAGATTATTAATATTTTGCAAATCTAAAATCCTTTGGGACAGCTTGGAATAAATTGATTGCCATCCCTGTGAATCAAGAAGTGATTTTACATGGTCTGCTTCTGTAAGGATTTTTGCAGTTTCTACATCAGGATTCATATGCAGCTCCAAGCAAGAAATGCTGGTGAGGAAGTAGCAATTGCGTGAATGGCACCTCGATAAAGAGATAAATCAACATTGGTCATTTGCCATGTTCCGAGACTTGGAAGTGCGATACCATTCGACATTACCGCTGGCGCATCTCCCATAAGAGCGATAAAAATCGTGCTAGAGCCAATATTTGTGAAACGACAATATTGGCGAGTTGTTGATGATTGTATCCATGTGTCCGATGTACCAACAAGTGTCGTTGAGGAAATAGTATAAGTATTCTGTCCAGGACTAAGAACATCTCCTGTAAGATGAGTCATAGGAGTTTTTATATAAAAACCTATTCCTACAAACATAGCAACTATCACAAAAGTAATGAGATATTTATTCATATAATGAGTTTAAATAATAAAGGTATATCAATGCAAAGTCATAGCGTTTTGAGCGATATTCTGCATTTGCTGTCCTTGATTCTGCGGTGCTCCTTGTGGTGTCCCTGCAGGTATTGGTGCTCCTTGCGGCATTGGTGGAGGAGGATTCTTAAAAGGTGACAATCCCATTAAATCAACAGTTTGTTTTATAATCTGGTCTGAATATTGTGGCGCTACTTTCATCATTTCAAGCAAATTCTGAATAGTAATGGTCACATCCATTTCTTCATTTGTGACATACATCTTTGTTTCAAGTTCATCGGCAATAATATCACGCACTAATTTCACAAACATGTCGCCTTTACGCATTTTTTCTTTTACATGCTCAATTTCTTGCTGAATTTCTTGGGGAGAAGGCAAATATCCTTCTTCGAATGATTTATCAAGCGCTTCCATTGCTTTAAAGTGAGCTACGCGTTCAACTAATTCACCGAATGTATCTTCATCAGATGTTATACGTACAATTTCTCCCGCAGTGAGTTCTTTTGCGATAATTTTGAGTGCATGTCTATCCATCCAACGCTCTAGAAATCCTCCAAGTGCATCTTTAACAAGTGCAAATCCACTTTTTACGCTTGCCGTCTGCAATGATGCTTCCGTAGCTGAGGTAGATGCGGGAAGATTCTCTCCTGTTGCTACTTGAAAAGCATTTGTCAACCGTTCGGAAATATCATTTATTACTTCTTCGTCTTTGTATGATGATTCTCCCACTTCTTGTACTACCATTTGCTCCAAATCTTCGAGATTATTAAGAACAACTACTCCGTTCGAAGGCAAGCGAGCAAGCATTTGTGGAGTAATTCCAGCTCCTTTTTTCATTTTAAAGAGTCCTAACTGAGAAACACGTGAGCGGTTTATACGAACATTGAAAACAATATTTGCGTATATTTGGAGAGTAAGAAGCTTTTCAGCAATACCGCGACCATACCAACGATTCGGGACACGAGTATACCAACATTCTTCATAAGGTTTGAGTGAGTTACCTTCTTTATCGACTTTTGTATTGCGTTCAATGACATGCGCACGCTCTTTTCCTGGTGAATCAATACCAGACACTACGATATGGCCCGCAACTTCTACATTGTTATCGTTCCAATTGCCTGTAATAAGCGAAAGAGGAATCTGCCCCCACATTTCATATACATCAATCAATTTTACATTTGAATTAACTTGTGAAGAACGATTCATCCAATATGGATCAGTTCGCGGGAGTCCTTCAATCACATTCTGGTCAATTCCTTCGGTATTTATCCATCCATTCATTCCTATGATTTCTTCAGGAAACATTAAAGTACGTTCAGTAAAACGATATGCTTCTTGAATAGATGGTGTTGTGGGGTCTATATAAATATTTAACAAATCAACTTGCTTAATAATCAATTTCCCTCTTTCTTCATAGGTTTTCCAAACCGCAGTGCCATCAATTGCCATCATGCGCTCAAAATCATCGAGTTTTTGACCAAAATATATCGTCGAAAGCTTATTTTTCACTGCTGCACGTGTTACATCCGTTATTTCTGCTCCCTCAGAAGTTCTCGCTCTAAAGTTAATATCCTTCTGATCGAGGTCGATATTTTTCATCACTGCTTCTACATTGATTTCCGTGAGCGGATACCATGTCTTTTCAAGATTTGTGTATTGATCAATAGGCACATCAAAGATGCCATAGTAGTTCTTGCGAAAGATACGAATGAGCTGGCGCATTTTAAAGGACACACGGTCTGTGACGAATGCTGTAGCAACTTCCCATCGTTGCTTTTCCCCTCTTACAATGCCAATTGCTCGGGCTTGGATATCAGTATTGCCATACATTCCAATAGGGTCTGATGAATCTGCTGTTTGCAGCAAATGATTCTCACGTTCTTTATCGAGAATTGAGAGTCTAGGTTCGCGCGATTTCTTTTTTCGAGCCATTTACTTTCACCTTAAATCATGGCTGTGTATCAATGCAATCAATCATAATTAGTTGTCAATCATAAGTTGTGCGATAAAGTTCACCTTCATATTCCCTATTCGCAAATCGTGGATTATGTAAATACATATCAATAGGAATCGGACTCGTAATACCATGAACAGCAAGAGCAAGCGAAAAGACTCTATCATCATGCATAGTCTCTGGCACTCCCACTTTTATCTTTCCGAGAGGAGAAAGTGAATACTGAAATGATTCAAGTTCAGTAATAAGTCCCTCATCATCTGGTATTTGAATCTTATCTTGTTCTAAAAGCATCGCTAGATTATTCAAAAGATTCATTCTAGTCGCTTCGGTGAATTTAATAGCATCTTCGTCTGTTATATTAAGCCCACGGCTCTTTAAATCCTCTACAACAGGGTCGCCAACACCTGTGGCATCTATTTTAACTCTTGCTTTGTAGCGGAGTGCGGCCGCCTCAATTCTCGCTTTCTGAAGGTTCCAGTCAATCTGGTTAAAACGGTCTTGAACATACGCACGCATCGTATTCATGTTGAACGGCGTAATAACCGTGAAGTCTTGATACTTTGCTAAGTCCACGCCCATTTGAAAGTCTCCATGCTCTGTCTGCTGCTCCTGCATATCGTAGGTATTCTCATGGATACGACGGAAGAATTGACCAGCGCCGTCTATGAACGAACAGTAGTATTCCTGTTGGATGATTGCCTCAGGATTGTTGCGCTTCTCTTCTGCGAGCGCTTCATCAGTAAGCACGTGCGTTTCATTGATTGTAAGAAGCTCTGTAAACCACTTTTCGTTCTCTTTGGCCTTCTGTAGTAGCTCCCATGCATGATTCTTTCCTCGAGGTGTGAAGTTAAAGATTGCCCATCCGCCATTCACAGCGAGAATAGGGCCGACGAACTTCCATGCTTCTGGTGAAGTTATTGAATATTCTGAAAATACAACTCCAATAGGATTTGCGCCAACACCGCTTTCTTTAAAAGTGTCCGCACCAATAAGTTGGATGACTGAGCCATTAATCAGTTCTACTTTGAGGTCTGAGTTGTTCTTGCTCTTGATGACTTGCTTCGGGATGTGGTCGAGCATTGCAAACCCGTCGTTGTCTATGTTGTTCCAAATAACCTTCTTAGCTTGTGAATACTCTGGGAGAAAGTAGTAATATGTTCCTACTCTCTCAAACGCTCTTCGTACCATGTAATTAAAGCAGACCTTATCTTTACCCGCTCGACGATTCCATACAATGACGGCGCGTTTACATCCATTATCAAGCGCTCTTAGAAGAGGCAGCTGATAATCTCTCGGTTCAAACTTGTGAGGTATCTCTATCTCCATAGTGGATTGTCTTTATTGTGAGTGAAGCATCCATCTTAGAATCTATCTGTGATTCGGGGTTTCCTTCTGCCATTCTCCATACCATATCCTTTTGGATTTGCGCCAAATATTCCCGCTTATCTTTCTCAGACATCTCTTTAAGATAATTACGAGCGAACGCTTTTAAAGAATCTTTTGGCCGCCCTCCTGGATTTCCACTTTGTCCTGGTTTAAATTGATATGGTTTCAAATGAGGCAGTTCCATACTGTTTTTATACTGTTCTCAATAAGATTATACCATATAAAACAAAAGAGCCGCAATTAAGCGACTCCTTTGCTGCTTTAAAAATCTTCTCGCACTTTATCTATTCCTGTGAAGCAGGACGCCCACGAGGTTGCTCTCTATCTGCTTTTAATTGTCCATCTTCTCGTCTTTGTTCACCATATTCGCCACCAAATTCATTGAGAACAATGCCTGCGTTTGTAATAGGAATATTTCTTCCCATTGCGACGCGACGCAATTCATCGAATCGGCCGATTTCTCTATCTTTAAGCTTATTTTGTTCTGATTGCAGTGAACCAGGAAAGCGTTCAAATTCTTTCTCTGCCGCTGGTCGGGCAATGCCCATGCCATCTGAAACATTATCGTTACTCAATGATTTCTCTGCAGGGCCTTGATAAAGATTATTATTAGTGCCTCTTTTTGTCTCACTATCACTTTCTGGTAATACATTTGAATTATACGCCATAATTATTGATATTTAGCTTTGTAATTTCCTTCATTCCAATTCATCTCACTATTAGCGTAACCGAGATTATTTATCGGTTCTCGACCTTCTTTCACGCTCGAAGTTGGAATGAACATTTTTAATCGTTTGGTCATTTCTACAGCATCAGATACCATTGTTGAATTTGAAGCAGGAGCATTGAAATATGCTTCTCCTCTTGAAGAATCAACAACATTCCATCCATAGGGATTTGCAAGATTATTTGGATTCAAATCAGGGTCAATCATTGTTGGCACTGCTTGAGAAAGTTTTGGTGTGTTCATAATTATTGTAATATATTAATTATGATAGGTACCGAATCCGTCTGTTTGAACAACTCCTGTTTGTACTGGCTCACTAAGAACTGTTTCAGGGCTACTAGTTTCAGGAACAGAATCAATTTTCGCTTCTTCATCCATATTATTCTATTTACGTCGTCCTAATGAATCTTCTCGACCTTTCTTACTCCAAGAAGACATTTTCTTTTCTCCATATTTTTCCCTACCAACTTTTGCTGCAATAGCCGCTCCTATTTCCTTTGCTTTTTTCTCTGATTTGCCTTTCTTTTCATATTCCTTTTCTACGCTTCCTTCTAGCTTTTTAAATCGTGCGCCACTGCCTAATTTAGGTTTCATATTGTGAGTATAAAATCTTTGATGATATCAATGCAAGAGCGAAAATCGCTGAGGACAATCACAAGGAATATCATGAATAAGTATCGTACATAGTTCGCAGCGGGGATGATATTCGAGAGAAACCGCACATCGATAACATTTAGTTTTATCTCGTTGACGCTCTAAAAGAAATTGTTTATATGAAGCTGTACGAGAAGCTAAGCGATATTTTGGTGAAATATATCGATTGAGAGTAGCTTTTGATATTTTCCATTCATCAATAATTTGTTGAATTTTCAATATTTTTCCTTCTCGTGATAGATATACGCGAGATTGAAGTAATTCACTCAGAGAAGGCTCTAATAAAAGCCGCATTCATGAATTATACTTCATTATCTTCTAAATCAATAGCATCTATTGCTGCTTCGATGTTTTTAATGTGATTGGCGTTGTATTCTTTTTGGGCTTTAGTAAAGCCTTTATCGGTTTCAATGTATTCCCCATGATGAGAACGACGTTTTTTGGTGTCGAATTTTATGAGCTTTTCAAGACCGGTTGTAGCGGGGCCATTCAGCTTTAAATCACGGAATGCACCTCGATTTGTGTACACAATAGTACTTGCTTCTTCATAGCGATTGCTAAAGTCGTTCATGGTTCCTTAGAAGGGAATTGCATCTGCGGGATTTTCTTCTAGTGCGGCATCGATGTTTTTGTCGTGAATAATGTCTTTTTGGCCTTGTTCGGTGAATTGTGGACAAATGTTCTCTTTGATGTAGTTGATGAGGAATTTTCGTGCGCTGAGAAAATATATCTTCCAGTCGTCTTTCGAGTAGTCTGCTGTGTCTCCTTCGGGATTTGGGTAGCCATTGATGTTTTCTTTTTTGTCTTTGTCGCGGAAAAAGTTGGTGATTTTTACCGTAAACTCGTCATCGGAATCTTGCTGCATTATCTCCATACCGCGTACTTCCTCGTTGTTGTCTCCTTCAAAATTGAAGGGTCTGAGGCGTACTTCCTTGGATAAATCAACATTCGGAAGTTTCCGTAAGAAATCCTCAGCTTCTCTGCTTGACGTACCTAAAGCGATGATAGGGTTATCACCTTCCTCATTCTCATCAAGTTTTATGAGAACTTGCATACCAAACTCGCCATCTGCAAACGAAACATCTTTAATGTATCCGAATAACGCGTTGACAATACGTTCATACTTTGTGCCGCTTTTCTTTCCGTCTGCGCTTTCCCAATCTCGACGCGTCGCTGTTGGGTCTTCCTGTGGCACCTGTGTACGAAACGTACCGGCTACAATCGAATAATATTTACCACGTTTTACGACTTGTTCTCTAGACATATTATTTTCCTTTAGTTTTTAATCGTTCATCGCTTTTGTCAAGCTGATGAATGAGCCATTTTTGCGCACTATTCATGCGTTCCATTTGGTCTGCTGACATTCCTTTACCCTGTCGATACTTATCGAGCATCTGGTTCCACTCAACGCTTTCCAACCCAGCTCCGACCTTGACCATAGCTGTAAGCTCTGAATATGCCTCTAGGAGCGATTTTAGAGTTCCTTTGTGGTGTATCTCGATATACGCGTATTGTTCGCTTGTAGGGATTCGTAGCGTGGCTGCGTATTGTTCCTCCTCTTCGGGAAAATCGGCTTTTAATTTCATATGTCTCTATCATCAGGGCTAAACGTCGCGAGCCATGCTTCGACCTTTTGAGCTGCATTCGCTACCATTGTGTCTGCATCCTGCTTATTCTGTCTCTCCACGTAATCAAGAATGATTGCAAGTGCGTCATTAATTTCGTTAGTCATACGGTTTTTTGTTTTTCTAACCATGCTTTGGCTCTAATAATTGCTTCATCGAGTGTGGCAATCAATCCGTTTTTCTCAATATCAGCTTTTTCGTTTTTCAAAAACGCAAGAAGATTTTCTCCAAGCATAATCATGTACGCATCTTTGTGTTCTTGTTCCATATCAGCTCATGTCTACATTACCGCAATCCCCGCATCGCTTATAAGATTCATCCCCAGCCATTTTATCGCTTGTCTCGCCTCCACACTTATCACACGTAGTCTCTCGGATATGCTTTTCTTCGGCATCTCTCTCCGCTTGTGCTTCGGCTGCTTCTTCATTCATTGAAGCTGAGTTCATACTTAATTAGATGATTTAGCGTCGAATAATTGCGAACGATTTTCTTTGGTTGCCTTTGAAAGCATGTAGAGTTCGCCTTTCTCGTCAAAGATTGCGGCTCGTTGGTTGTCTTTGTAGATGACTTCCATACTTTCTTCGGCGCGGGTTATTTCGGTCATATATAACTTTTAATTTGGATAAACAAGATGCTTGATGCGAGGAGACAGGATACGACTTTGCCAAAGTATTTATCATTCTGCTGTCTCATTTCTTTTGTTTTTTGCTCGAATTTTTTCCACCATGATTCGTGATATTGTTTGATGGCGTGGTCGCTATCCTTTTTGAGCTGTGCCCAACTGTAGAGCTTTGAGAAGTCTTGGTTCATAATTTATTTTATTTAATTGCACCCTCACCTACCTCCCACAGAAACGCAGGAGATAGGTGGGGATGTTTCTGTTAGTGGTTAATTTATTTCATTGATTTCTACTGGCTCGAAAAACGTGAGTGAAAATCTAAACGCTGGCGATTGCATCGCAGCATCTTTAGAATAGAACAGCTCTGCTTCGTCAATCTTGTCTGTCATCGCTGGCCCAATTCCTGTCCACTTTTTGAAGTATCTGTTTCTGTCTTTCAAAATCCATTTCTGCATATTTGTTTTTATTACTTGATAAGTGGGTGAGAGAAAAGATGGTGGAGGGACGCTTTCGCTTTCAACCCAGAACTTTCTAGCTTATGAAGCCAGACTGCATAGTTTTGTAGGCGTGTGAGTGGCTGTATATCGAACCTTTCATGATTCATGAGGTCACTATTCTTTCGATTTCCTTAAACCTAGTTCCTACGGGCTTGCTACGACCCACCATCATCTTTCCTCCTGTTGTGGGCTATAAAGTTTTCAAAGAACAAAAGGAGATGTTGGTGCGGAGTTACCGAAGCAACAACCGCACCATGAATCGTGAAGCCGCGCATCGTTTCCCGAAGGAACCGCCCAGACTTCCGTCCCTATCTCTAAGGTGAATACTAATCTCTCATATAATCCTTGTCAACAGTTGATAAGCGATACATAACTGTATAATTATTTGTCAACAGTTGACTAGTTTATAGGAGATGCTATCATTGGTTATTCATGTCAGACCGCACCGCCTACCACGCAACATATTGGAAGAACATGTCCGAGAATAAAAAGAAACAGCGCCGAATTGCGGCTCGAAAATGGTGGAGAAAAAATCGCGCTAAACAACTTGAAAAAGCATCCACCCCTATAGATAAGTAAGGTATGGTAGCAATAGATAAAACAACCCTTGAAGATGTACTGCGGAAAGTACGCGACGAGAAACTTTCTCTCCCACAGCTAGAGGCTTTTCGTGATTCGCTGATACATTTTAAGACCGACCTTTTGAAAACTGTCGCTGAATATAAAAAACAGCGTGCCCTTTTTCTCATGCACGACCCTGAAAAATCAGTCGCACTGCGTAAAATGGAATGGGATGCGACACCTATGGGACTTTTGCTTATAGGATTTGAAGCCGACCTACGTGGATTGCCGGATGAGATAGATGCTTTAATGTCACGCATATATTCTGCAATCCGATGAGAAAACATGCACAAGACACCGCAGCGAAAGATAAAAAAGAAATACAACGGCTTGTTCGGGAAATCGTCATCCTCCGAGACGGGGGGTGCGTGCTACGTGGTGTTCGTCTTTGCGGGGGAGAAGTCGGGAAAGCGGTTCTTCAGGCAGATCATCTCATCACAAGGGCAAATAGTGCTACCTTTGCCGATACGAGGCTTATCGTCTGTTTATGTAGACCTTGCCACGGAGGATACAAACAGTGGCATAAAGAAAAATATGATGCGCTTGTCAAAACAGTACTGGACGTGGACACCGTTAAACTCTGGGAAAGGTGCCAAGAAGACTCATGGCGGCCGCAAAAACAGGACTGGAAAATGCATATCGTCCTCCTTAAAAAGGAACTCGAATTGCTAAATAAATCTTAAATGTTACACTAGGACGATGCAAGAAATATGGAGAGACGTGAAAGGCTTCGAAGGCATATACATGGTAAGCAATTTAGGAAAAGTAAAACGACTATATAAGGGTAAAATCAGATTCCCTACCGGCTCACCAAATAAAAACCGTTTTAATTATGTCTATATAAACCTTGAGACTGCCGCAAAGAGAAAAAACGTGCTACTGCATCGACTCGTCGCGCAGCACTTTATTCCGAATCCCAAAAACAAACCCTGCGTCAATCATATAGATTTCAATGTATCTCACAATTTTTCATCGAATCTTGAGTGGTGTACTCATAAAGAGAACATGCAACACACGGTAAGAGCTGGTCGGTCTGCTAAACAACGTGGAGAAAAAGCACCTTGCTCAAAACTAACACTCAAAAAAGTCAGAGCAATTAGAGAAGACTTGGAAGCTGGAATGACATATATGACAATCGCAAGAAAACATGGAACCAATTACTCGAACGTCGCACACATTAAACGTGGAAGTCGTTGGCAATATTCAGTATGAATGAATACTCCCTCCTTAATAACCAGTAATATGGGGACTTATATACTTAAAAAACCAAGATATGAACAGGTGTCCCTTCACGGGAGTAATCAGTAACCTATGACGATATTTGCACTTATCAACATGCTCACGTATATTTCATCCCCCGCGGCGTATACACTGTGTATGAAGCGCTTGATTATGGACGTTCAATTTTTCCTAGAACAAGCAATCCAAAAGTAGCCGCAGATAACTACATACGTCATTATTTTTGGCGTTGTGATTTATCTCACTGTAAAGGCGACTAAGTTTTACATGAAAACTAACGCTCTTCATACAGACTTGCCGGATATGAAATCCACGCTCAATAAAATTCGCATGGGTCTGACTACACTCAATCAAGTGCTCCTCGAAGGAACCATCATCAAGCAGTCCTGCTATTCGAGTGGCAATTCACCACGTACCGTAAATGATCTTGGAAAGAGAGTGCTCGCGCAAAGTGGCGCAAACGATTTGTTGATGGCGCACACAGATACATGGATAAAACAGTTGGAGGAAAAACATCCCGCTACATTGCTTGATCTTGAGAGGCAGGCGTTTCAACTCATTTTGAGCAAGATGAACGATGCAGATTTCGTTCACGTAATATGGGTATGACGGAACTTAAAAAATGTAATCGATGCTTAGACACGAAAGATATCAATAATTTTCCGCCGTTTTTAAATAAAAAAAATAAACATTGGTATAGACGTTCGTATTGCCGCCCGTGCTTGAATAAAATCACCAACGAGCGACGCGCAAAAAATCCTATTAAATATAAACCTATGAAAAACAAAAGAGACAAAGATCGCTATTGGAAAGATATCGAGGTTTCTCGTGCTTATTATAGGGAAGCACACAGAAGATATCGCAAGGCAGAGGTATCCCACCTACCCTAATTAAATCCTACTCCCTAGCCCGTCCTCTCTTTCCTTGGGCGGGACTACTTATTCCCTCCTAGATTTATTTTGTCGCTGACTTTTATCTTTTTCCCTTTCCATTCTTTACGGAAATCTTCGATGAATGAATCCCTTTGTGCGGCTTCGATTGGCTGTAAGTAGCAAAGCGTCATGTGTGGTTTATATCCTGTGAACGTGTTCACGTGCGGTAAAAATTCTAGCCTCTGATGGCCTTCCATGAGTTCGGGAGTTACTTTGAGATGCGCGACAATGCACCAATACTTTTCATCGGCGTATGGGCTTTCAAAAAATCCAATGTCCTCAATTTCAACTTCGTCTAATTTCCATCCGCGCAAAACTTCCGTGATATGTGGTTCAAAGTTTTTCCCCTGTTCAAGCAATCCATAAAGCAAAGTCATGTGTGGAACTTTGTCGGCCACCCAACCGTCAATCCAAAATCTTTCTGCGTTTGGCGACTTGTGTAGTGGAAGTATTTGTTGGTATGAAGTCGCGCCGTCTTGTGCAAGCCAGTGACCAACAGTAAGAGGCTCTAAATCCAACATCACGCATCCTAGAGTATTAAGATTGAGTCCGAGCCACTTGTATACATCGGGAAAATCGTGGGCTTTCATGCCTCCATTATAGCATATTTCACTATCCACAGTTTCTCCCCACCCCACTAGGACTTGATGAAACGGGGGTGAGGTGGTATTATTTTTGCATGAGTCTAGGACACTCGAACATTATTAGTGGCACATCTATCGTCCTAGACGGGTGTGCCTTTAATAATGTTTGAGATATGGCTCAAAAGAGAATGTTCGATAGGGCAATAACTGGCACTGAGAAATTTATAGACATGCCAATGTCGAGCAAGGCTCTTTATTTTCTCCTCGGAATGGAAGCAGACGACGAGGGATTCGTAAGTGCTCGCACAGTAATGCGTGTACACGCAGGAACGGAAGATGATTTGAATATCTTACTCGCAAAAGGATTCTGTATTCGCTTTAAGTCCGGTATTATCGTTATCACACATTGGAAGAAAAATAATTGGCTCGATAATCGAAGAATACGTACAACAGAGTACAAAGAAGAAAAAGCCCTACTATTGACACAGAATGGAGAATATGTGCTTAGCAATGGCTCAGCCAGAATAGAGGAGAATAGAATAGAAAAGAAGAGTTTTGCTTCGCAGGAATCGGGTGCAAATACGCGGCAAGACCACGAACTCAGTGCAGCCGAGGCCTCTTCTCGTGCCGCCGAAATTCGCGCAAAAATCCCGCACCTCATTAATTCAAAGAAAATGTAACCCGATTCCCTTTACCCACACTAAGTAGTAAAGAATATGAAAGGATTTATTAAAGCATGGTGGCACTGTCTATGGAGAATGCCGCCGCATAAGGATTGGAGAAATCATCGAATGTGTTATTTGAGAAATGAGTGGCCGCCTCAGAAAATTACCGCAGGATGGTTTTGCCAATGTTCACCAGAAATACAATCTGCATTCCGAAGTAGTAACCCTGATTATGAGTGAACAGAAAGTCATTGAAGGAGATTGTTTGGAGATAATGCGCGGATTCGCCGACAAGAGCTTTGATTTGGTGCTGACTGACCCGCCGTATGGGATTGGAGAGGCTGCAGGAAAGAATAAGAGCCGTGGGAAACTTGCCATCGCTAAAGACTACGGGAATGAGTCGTGGGATGATGAACCGCCAAGCAAAGAGTATTTTGATGAGATGCGCCGCGTGAGTAAAAACCAGATTATATTTGGCGGCAATTATTTTGCTGATAACCTACCCGCTTCATCATGTTGGCTTGTGTGGGACAAGAATAATGGCGCGAACGACTTTGCTGATTGTGAATTGGCGTGGACAAGTCTTGAAAGAGCGGTACGGCTTTTCAAATACACTTGGAACGGAATGATTCAAGAGGACATGAAACACAAGGAACGCCGCGCACACCCTACCCAAAAGCCCCTAGAATTGATGAAGTGGTGCTTATCACAGGTTCCCGACGCGGTAACAATCCTCGACCCCTTCATGGGAAGCGGCACCACACTAGTCGCCGCAAAATACCTCGGACGAAACGCCACAGGAATAGAAATCTCACCGAAGTACTGTGAAATCGCACGCAATCGGCTTTCTCAAGAAATGCTATTTTAATGCTTCTAAGAGCTAATGAGTACCGGAGTTTTCCCCACATTTTAGAAAGTGCTGTTGACAAGAAATAAATAACCTATAAACTACGGTATATTAAAACTAATTCATTCATGTATGAAAAAGAAAATCGTTGAGATGCTTTTAGAAGAGGCTTCGGGAGGAGAAACAGAGACTCTTAAGTGCCCTTTTGAAGTTGGGGAGAAGTATTTTATCCGCACGGTTACCTACTTCGCTACTGGCAAGGTGAAGCGAATTATCGGTAACTTCCTTGAGCTTGAAACAGCTGCGTGGGTAGCTGATACTGGCCGTTTTCGACAAGCAATTATGGATGGTGTTTTAAACGAAGTAGAGCCAGTAGAAGTGCCTATGTTCATAAACATGGCGTCAATCACTGACGCCTTCGTGTGGAAGAACAAACTTCCGACTGAACAAAAATAGGTATGTTGCTGCGCGATTATTGGAGTAGGAGTAGGAGTGGGAGTGGGAGTGGGAGTGGGAGTGGGAGTAGGAGTAGGAGTGGGAGTGGGAGTTGGAGTTGGAGTAGGAGTAGGAGTAGGAGTTGGAGTTGGAGTTGGAGTTGGAGTTGGAGTAGGAGTGGGAGTAGGAGTAGGAGTTGGAGTGAGAGTTGGAGTAGGAGTAGGAGTTGGAGTATATAAAATTCATCTATGATTAAAGGATACATCGCACTCACATTAAAAGTCGACCTCGATAAAAAGTTGCGCGAACACGCAAAGAAAAACTCCCGTACTCCTCAAGGTCAAATAGCTTACTGGTTGCAGTCAGATAAGAAGAAGTCATGAAAACTCTATCCCTCAGAGACAGACTGATGCGATATATGATGAAAAACCACGATGTGTGGGTGGCGAGCGGCGATTTACAAAGAATCGTTGTCCAAGAAACCGACTACACGCCACGTACCGCTGTTCGTCGTTTAGAGGAATTGGCCGAAGAAGGGAAGTTGCAGGTGGAGTATCGTAAGGGACACGCTTTCTACAAAGTAAACGCAACAACCGTCATTGATAGAAAAGGGGATTTAGCCGCTGCTGCCGAGGCGGTGAGGATTTTCGATATGACTGTATGATTCCCTCATCCTACTTATTGTTCGTCAGAAAGATACGCGGTACGCAATGGTCGAAGCGAATGATTCGCCAGAAATTCCTCAGAGAAGTCGAAAAAGCGGATTACGATAAGAAAGACCAACCACGTATCCTAGATTGGTGCTACTTTCTAAGTACAAAATCTTCTAAATATAAGGCACCTGTCATATGAAACACAAAGTGCGTGGTTTGCTACCTTCAAAGAAAACAGAGGCCTTAAATCGCAAATTCTATGTCTAGTCCAAAACGCAACAGAACCGAACAAGCATACGAAGCAGTGAAGTATTTCGAAGTGGAAGAAATGGTGGAACGTATCGCCCGATTCAAAGGAAAAGTCCGACCATTAGATTATCCTCGCCTCCACAGGTACGCATCGATACTCGCCACCTTAACCGATGATATTCCCCAAGGCCGCGCAGCTATGGGAATTGTATGTTGAGTATGCAAACCGAACAAAACCCCGAACACAAGCACCAGGAGAGAGATTTGAAGCTACACATAGGCACTATCCCAGACAGTCCTGATTTTCGGAGTGGGGTGTTAACTGATTATCAACAATGTTAAATATCGCCGCGTATGATGCAAACAGAAAAGAAATGTCCAAGTTGTCTCGCTGGATTTAGTCGCGAAGATATAAAAGGGAATTGCACATGCAATATCCCACAACACTCACATGAGAGATGGAGAGAGGCGTTCGATAAAATGCTGCCATTGATTGTCGAGGACTACAATAATTTTATCGCTGAAGCAGGTGAGATTGGCGAACTTGATATAGAAGAAATTGTGTCTGAGAGGTTGCTTCCATTCATCGCCAAGACAAGACGAGAAGCAGAACGCGGAAAAGAAGAATTGGTAGATGCCCTTATTTCTATGTATTCTCAATATTGTCCTGATGGACATGATTTCATGAGTGCTGGTGAACAGGCTTCAACCATTCTCGAACTTCAAGGATATGCAAGGTTTGATGACGCTGGTCGTATGCTCAATTCCCGCTCTCAGTTAGATAACACCAAAGAGGTATGAAAGGAAACATCAAATTAACGAAAGGGCAAATACACATTTATTCATTTTGGTGCACTGCATATTGTTTATTAAATTTGTATGCATCAGGGACTTTTCTCGGAGCTGTGATAGAAACAACCATAATGGCAATAGTCAGTCTTGGCAGCCTGTTTTTAATAGAACGATATTTATGAAAAAGAAAATCAAACAGCAAATTGAAGTAGAGATTGCTATTTGTAATATTTGTGGCAAGGAAGTGAATGATAGACAATTCGCCAAAGCAAGAATAAAAATCGTGCGCGGCCTAATGAAAACAACTGGATTTGATGCACACGATGCATGCGTAAATCGCGTTATCAGAGAAGCATTTAAAAAATTCGTATGATCACTCTGAATGAGTGTATAATTATTCATAGAGATTTCACGTTGTTCGTTGACAACAAGAGGAGGAGAACTATGTCAGGTTGGACAAACAAAGTGAAGTGGAGTTCGGAGCAGTGGAAGCAATATCGCAGGAAGAAAGGCATTCCTCCGAAGAGCGATATGCCGACCAACATTCCAGCACACATCACTGCCGCAGGAAGAGAACTCTGCGCCATGATTATGTGCCCGCGCCTTGATTGGCCTGATAATCTTTTCGAAGATATTAAGGCCGACTCAGCCGTGCAGACATTCAGACCGAAAGTGGCAGCACCAAACCTCTGCCACTACAAGGACTGTATGAAACTGCACAACAACTGTGTGTCAGCCACAAAAACAGTGAATGGCACGCACCATGTCCGCTGGTTCTGTTGCGGTGAACATCAACGCAAATGGTATGCAAAAGGGAGTCAACTGTAATGCCACGCACACAAGCAACACTCTGCGCCGCCGATAACTGCGACAAGCCGCTTGAAACGGGCCCTGGCGCAACGACATATCGATTGCCAGAGGAAGCAAACTTCAATCCGCGGCCGCTGTACCACTCCGCTCCGTGCTGCGCGTATACGCGCGTGAAGTACTACACGATGAACACGGTCAAAGTGAATGGCCGCCATCTATGGGAGACAACACATGACACCATGGGAAAATCCTGATTCGTACGAGCCAGAGGAGCGACCCGCGCTCGACGGCGTGCGTGAACTCTCTGGATGGGTAATTGCGCTGGCGATTGTTACTGCGCTGCTCATCTACGGAGTTATCGCCGTTGTTCGCTTCTCGTAAGTTCTTTAATACAAAAATGCGCCGACCTTGTGCTATAACTGCGACCGTCCCTTGAAGGCTGTCGCAGTTTGTTTGTGGTATACTTGAGGCTTAATAGCTTGTACTTTCTGTTGGCGGTACTTACAAGCGCCGCCAGTAGAGAGATTTATGTGTGAAAGATATACCAGGGTTTGAAGGACTTTATGCAATTACAGAGGATGGAAGAGTTTGGAGTTATCCGAAATCGTGGATAACAGGACGGGAAAATCATTCCTTGTCTCATAAGGGGTTTTTTAAAAAAGCGCGATTAGATGGTAGAGGATATTACTGTATCGAATTGTCGAAAAATAAAAAAGTTTCCCCACATAAAATACACCGATTGATTGCAAAAACGTATATCGCAAATCCCAAAAATTATCCCCTCGTTAATCATAAAAATCACATCCGGAATGACAATCGAATTGAAAATCTTGAATGGTGTACCTATTCACAAAACAATCTATTTTATAGAAACCATTACCTCAAACTAGCCGTAAAATTACTAGAAGATTTCTTATGTGAGAGTTGTAAATTAAAGACCCATGATATATAGCAAAATGGCCAGCATGCGATTAGGCGTGCCGACGCATTTTGCTTAGAAAATTTTTCAATACTTAGTGGCCAATCATTCCGAGTACTTGTCCATTTGAGTTTGTTGCGAAATTTTTACTCAAATACGCAATTCCCGCCACGAATCCCATTTGAATAAGCTGATGCCAATCGAGCGCACCAAATGAAAATCCAGGCGCTTGCATGACTTGCAGGAGTCCAGTGAGAATCGCGGCGAACACTGCCACGCAAAGCCCTTTTACGAAATCATTTGAATTTAATCGCCAGAGAGCACTATAAATTTGTTGCATATTATTTTATGTTAATTGACTAAAAATTTCCGATGTCCTCTCTGAATATCGACCAAATAGTCTTTGAGAGGCATTTTTGCGCGTTCAAGTTTCTGTGCATGAGCATAGCAATACGTAACATTATCGATGTATTTCACATTTGAATGAGATTCAAAACAGGATGGATAGTGACATTTTATTCCTATCATACCTTTCCAAGCCATTGCATATAAGCTGGCGGTTCCCCGTCGTAGCTATTAAAACTTGACCATGGATTGAGATTGCCCGTTGCTTTGTAGTATCGAGCCATGACGCGAATACACTTTTCTGGACTTGAAAGTACTTCCTCTTCAGAAGAAAAAGTGGCACCTTGTCCTATCCAAAATGGTACGCCATGCCGATTTTTTCCATTGTTGAACTGTGCAATGCCAAAATCTTGGGTGCCGTCGGTATTGAGTTTTCCCTTAGCGAGAGGATAAAAATCACTCTCTTGACGCACGCATGCAGTGAGGACATTTTTTTGTCCAAACTCTAACAATTCTTCATCACAAATGACGCGTACATTGTGTCTATTCGCTTGGCTTCCTACAATGTTCTCCCATGGCAAAAGGGTATCAACTATCGAAGGCGGCGTTTGCGACGATTCTAGAGGCTGTTTTGAGGCGTCAGAAGGCATAGGAAGTGGATCATTACGATGATAGTAGTCATATTCTACGGTATCTAGGAATTTATTCAATGCATCGAGGAATTTCATATTATTTCGTAGAGAGCAAGGGCAATATTTGGGGAATTCTCTTTGGATACTGCAGAGCGATCTTAACAAGATTGAACCATCGCCAGCCTGGTGTGAAGCCCCATGCACCAATTTCCGTCAAATCGTAATTTGCTTCTGTGAGATAGGCATACCCGCCAAGACCATACGTTGCACCGCAATACGGTTTAATAAGAAGGCCGATGCCATCATTCCATACACCAACATTGTGGTAGGAAAAATCACCTGAAATAGCTGGCAATGTGCCATCCTGATTCGGTATGAGAAAACTTCGGTAGAATTTCATCGCAAGCGATACGCCTTGTTTATATGTTCTTACATAATCGACAATTTCCTGATATGAACCAAGATACATAATACCATTCTGCGTACCGATTTTTGCTTGCTGGAATTGCTGTGGTGTGTAGTTTGCAATGTTTACTCGTTCAAGCTGACTCATGGTGAGCTGCTGTGGCGTATCATCAATAAGAGGAAGTGCGCCAAATGCGACAGCTGCGGCCATTGCAGCATACGGGTCTTCTCCTATCGTCGTGGGAAGCAAATCGCCCATCCACAAGCCGAGCGCATAACTAAAAGAAAGGTCGCACTGCTGCCCGATTATATTTCCAACAATATCGCTTACCGTAAAACCAACACATTGCCCGTTACATCCTGATGTAAGTTCATCAGGCATATATTTGATTTTATCTAACGGTGCGATATCGGTCATAATCGTCCTGCCTGAATAAGTGCAAAAATAAGAGGCAGAACAAGAATAGCTAATATGCCAAGTCCTCCGATGGCGAGATATACCATTTTTTCAAGCCATCGCACTCGGCAATTCGTCTTGT
>Ga0210400_10000622_pt1 | contig 38238 bp, 30 predicted proteins | sample IncBWH26MmetaG_FD_155456 | JGI IMG/M metagenome (GOLD analysis project Ga0210400, IMG submission 155456) | Forest soil microbial communities from Barre Woods Harvard Forest LTER site, Petersham, Massachusetts, United States - Inc-BW-H-26-M | ecosystem: Environmental > Terrestrial > Soil >... | reverse complement strand
CGTATAGATTTCAGGTCCCTTTCCACCCAATCAGGAGGCACTTCCATGGGCACGCTCGGCCAAGATATCCGCTTCGCGCTCCGCAACCTCCGCAAGAGCCCCTCCTTTACCATAATCGCCGCCGTCACCCTCGCCCTCGGCATCGGCGCGTCCACCGCCATCTTTAGCGTGATCGAAAATGTCTTGATGGAGCCGTTTCCGTATACCGACGCTGCCCGCCTCGTTTCCGTCCAAATCCACGACACCGAGCGAAATGAGCCCGGAGGTCGCGCCGGATTCTCCGGTCCCGAATTCCTCGACTATGTCGCGCAGAATCATGTCCTTGACCGCGTCATCGCCAACGACGGTCTCGACATTCTTTACCGCTCCGGCGACGGCACGGAGCGCTTCGACGGCAACCTCATCACCCCCGGTACTTTTGAATTCTTTGGTATGCCTGCTTATCTTGGCCGCGTCGCGCAGCCCGCTGATTACGAGCCCGGAGCCCCGCCAGTTTTCGTCATGCGCTACAAAACCTGGGTCACCCGCTTCAGCGGCGAAGCTAAACTCATCAACAAAACCTTCGTCCTCAACGGCACGCAGCGCACCCTCATCGGCGTAATGCCCCCACGTTTCGGCTGGGGCGATGCCGATATGTGGATTCCCGCGAAACCCAGCCGCTCTGTTGCGCAAGCCCAGAATGGATTCCCGCAGTTCTGGTTCTTGCTCGGTCACCTCAAGCCAGGCGTTTCCATCCGCCAAGCCGAATCCGACCTGACCGTCGTAGCGAAAAATCTTTCCACCGTGTACCCCAAGGACTATCCGAAGAAGTTCAGCGTCCATATCGAAACGCTCACCGATCTCGTCGTCGGCCGCTTCCGCACTACCTTATATGTTGTCCTCGGTGCCGTAGGTCTACTGCTCCTCATTGGGTGCGGCAACGTCGCCAACTTGCTCCTTGCTCGCGCTACCACGCGTGAAAAAGAGTTCGCCATCCGCGCAGCGCTCGGAGCCGGTCGCTGGCGCATCATCCGCCAACTCCTCGTCGAAAGCTTTCTCCTCGCGGCCACCGGCGCCGTCCTCGGCGCATTCCTGGCTTGGGGAGGTCTCAAGGCCCTAGTCGCGCTCATCCCCAAACAAATCGTTCCCGCCGAAGCCGTCATTCGCCTCAACGTTCCCGTGCTTCTCTTCACTCTGGGCGTCGCAGTGCTCACCGCCATCATCTTCGGTCTCGCACCCGCGCTCCAAGTCGTTCGCCGCGACCTCAACGATCCGCTCCGTGACAGCGGCAAAGGCACCACCGGCGGCTCCGCGCATGGCCGCCTCCGCAACGCCGTCGTCGTTCTAGAAGTCGCCGTCTCGCTCACCTTGCTCGTTGGCGCCGGGCTCCTCATGCGCAGCTTCGTCGCCCTTCGCGAAGTTCACCTCGGCCTCCAGCCCGACCACATCTTCGTCGCGCGCCTTCCTCTCCCCGAGGACCGCTACAAAACCGCGGACCAGGTCGCCGGATTTTTCCGCCCGCTCCTCCATCGCCTCAAAGCACTTCCGGGCGTCATCGAAGCCACCGAAACCAGCACTCTCCCCCCATACGGTGGCATTCCAAGCGACATCGAAATTCCCGGCAAGACCCACGCCGAAAAATGGAACGCGATGTTTCAACTCTGCAGCGAAGGCTATTTCCCCGTCCTCAAAATCCAGTTCATTGACGGTCGCCCCTTCACCGAAGCCGAAGTGGAAGGGAAGCGCAAGCTCGCCATCGTCAACCAAACCTTCGTGCACAAATATCTCGCCAACGAAAGTCCTATGGGCCAGCGCGTTCGCATCGCCAGCCTCGCCGAGGTCTTCCCTGATAAGCTCTCGGATCCCTGGTTTGAAATCATCGGCGTCGTCGCTGACGTGAAGAACAACGGCTTGCAGGATCCCGTGCAGCCCGAGATCTGGGTGCCCTATACCATGACCGGCTCCGCCGCGCGCGGTGTCCTCGTCCGGACCGGTCCCGATCCCATGACACTGATGAATCCCATCCGCCAGGAAATCTGGGCCACGGACAGCAACGTCGCCCTTACTTTCACCGGCACGCTAGAGAGCTTCATCGCGTCGTTCTCGTACGCCGGTCCGCGCTTCGGCTCCCTGCTGATGGCCGTTTTCGGCGTCATCGGTCTGATGCTAGTCACCATTGGCGTCTATAGCGTCTTGGCGTACACCACCGCCCGCCGCACGCGCGAAATCGGCATTCGCATGGCGCTCGGGGCGGAGAAAGGTCATGTCCTCAGCCTGGTAATCCGCATGGGCGTCGGCCTCGTTGGCAGCGGCATCATCCTCGGCATAATCGCCAGCCTCGCCGTAGCTCGCGTAATCGCCACGCAACTCTGGGGCGTTTCGGCCTACGACCCAGTCACGCTAACCTCCGTAGCCGCGCTCCTACTCATCACCGGAATCGTAGCCTGCTGGATCCCAGCCCGCCGCGCCTCTCGCGTCGATCCGCTCGTCGCCCTCCGCTACGAATAGTGCGTGCAACGTGGGCATCCATTTCTGGCTGTCCGCTTGGCATGTGTCGAGAGGGATTGACACGTTCCATATAATAAGTTCCAGCCTTGGAATGGCTCGCGCTCTGTCCTCCTCAAGAATACTGATCCCTTTATTTGTGCTTACCGCGATTTCAACAGCAGGGTTATCGCTTCTTGCGATCCGTCATGGCGAGCCGTCGACCTTGACGCACCTGCTTTGGGCTTGGGGATTTGCTCTCATCCTAGTTTCTTGGGTGCGTGTAGACGCGCGGGCTCGTGGCTACCTTCGCCCGTTCGATTTCGACGCTTTTGTTTTCTTCGGCTGGCCGATTATGGTCCCTTATTACTTATGCCGAATTCGCCGCTCGCGAGGACTCCTCTCGGGCTTGGGCATTTGCAGCTTGTATCCCGTACCAGACGTGATAGCCCAGATCATTAGTGTGGCCATTCGCGTGGCCTCTTCTCGGTAGTTTCCAACGGAGGGTGACGTAGCGCGAGATTCTCGAGTAGGAGGCTCCGGCGGGCGCGCAAGAGGTGAACCATCGTTCCGAGGCATAGGCCGATAAATCGAAACATGGCTAGGAGTTATAACAGTAGCGGCTGGGCGGCTAAGTGATTGATTTCAAAGTCGGCCAGAGTTTTGGCGAACCACAGGGAGCTGTAACCAGACGTCCGAACGTCACTCATCTAGCGCGGGCGCGTTTAGATAGTGTTTCCCTTCAGTCGCTGTCCCGAATTAGAGTAACCGCTTGGTGACGGCTTTGTGCATCGACCTGCTTCATTACGCGGTATATATGGTTCTTTACGGTGAATTCGGACAAATTGAGATTCGCCGCGATTTCTTTATTGCTCAGGCCCATTGCGACCAGTGACATCAGCTGTCGTTGGCGCTGGGTGAGCTCGAATTGACTGATTCCGCGCTCGTCCTTCTCGTCAGTGGTTCCATCGGCTAAAGTCTTGAAAAGAACCTTACAGAATTTGGGGGGGCATGCGGCCTCGCCTTGTGCTACCGTACGGACGGCATCCAGCAAGTCGGTAGCGGAAGCGCTTTTTAGGACGTAGCCGGCTACGCCTCGGCGCACGGCTCGTAGGAAGACGTCGGGGTCTTCGTCCATGCCAAACAAGATAATCTTGACCGCAGGGATGGATTCTTGAAGATCGGTTAGCCAATCGTCTGGCATAGGCTTAGTGTTGAAACAGTCGAGGAGGAGGAGGTCAGTTTTAGCGTAAACTATGTTCTCAATCGCGGAGTCGGAGCAGCAGGTGTCGCCTACTATGCTGATCTCGCTGCGCTTACGGAAGAGGCGCACTAGGGTCTCGCGCAGAAGGCGATTTTCGGCCATGACATATACTTTGGTCAGCGAAGATATCAGTTTACCGTCGCTCTGCATGCAGCGAGAGCCCCCTCCGCTCTCGTTAGTGCGCTCATACGTGAAAGTATGAATTTTGTATCCAACCGGTGCGTTAGAGTTTATTCGTAGTTACATACCCTGTCAAGGAATACCGCCTAGGTTCACTCCCACGGTTCGCTACCGCAAGGGTTGGGGATTAGATTGGTACTGTGTAGGTACTTGGGTCGCTTAAGGCTAGTGCTACACCCATGGTCGCACTAGTTGCCGCAACAGTTCCTCATTGAGCCTTCACTTTTCCACAGATTTCCGGATACTAACCAGCACTAAGGGGTACGTGCGCCACGGTCGGGCCGATCCGGGTGCTTTGTAGCTAATCGTCCGAAGCTCATGCGCGAGTTGATCGTTTCAACTCTGGCGGATGAGCCCGGCGTTGAGATTGTTGGCGAAGTTGCTGACGAGGCGGAGATAGCGGAGCGGGTAAGTGAAGTCAGGCCAGACCTGCTCGTCATCGCCCTGGACGATCCGTCCAAGCGGCCACGACTTTGCGACACGCTCTTACGGGACCACCCGAACTGCGGATCATCGCGGTGGCGTCGCAGGAGAATTGCAGCGTCTTTTATTGGGCGTCGTTCGATATTCATTCGAGCGAGATTGAAGCGTCGGAGCAAGGGATTCTAAATGCAGTACGAAATATCGCAACCATGGGTGCAGGGGAACCGGTATAGAAATTGAACGCTTGAGATTGCAGCGGATGTCTGTGGATACGGAGCAAGCGATGAAACCTATACGAGTGTTGGTGGCGAACCGTCCCCGGCTGATGCGGGAACTCATGGTGGCGACCATATCAGATCAGCCGGACATCGAGATTGTCGGTGAAGTGCAGGACGACGCTGAACTGGTGGGTGCAGTGGAGAAAACGCGGCCCGATTTTTTGATTGTAGCGCTTGAGAAGTTCAATCGGATGCCGCAAGTGTGCCATTCGATTCTTCAGAGCTATCCGCAAATGAAAGTGATCGCCGTGTCATCGGACCGCAACAGCTCGATGTTTTACTGGGCTTCGCTGAAGGTGCAGTCGAACGAGATTGAGGCTTCTGAGGCTGGCGTGCTCGGAGCACTTAGGGGAAAAACGCAGTTCACGCCGAAGTGGCAACAATGAGGAACAACGGCATCGTTAAGATTGCGTTTCGGCGTGCGCCTGTCTCTCGACTGCTTTGCGCGGGTTTCCTCATTGCTCTGGCCTGCACGGTTGCTCGATCGCAGGACCGCACTTCGACTTCTTCCAGTGTTGTCCAAAGCTCTGAGCTCGGCCGGGAGAATCTAAGCCGCGTCGCGGCATCCGCAGCGGATGTTAAGGCGGTCTTGCTTAAGGACACCGGGTTGCTGGTCGAACTGAAGCGTTGGGTGGCGAAAGATGCGACCGGCCACGGGCAGATCATCAGCGACGCCGATCTGACCGATGACGCAATTTTCGATCGGCTCGAAACCGATACTCAGTTTCGCTCTATCGCAACGCTACTCGTGCAGAGATATGGGTACTTGGTTCCTAAACTCAATCCTGAGTCTCAGGCAGCCAAGGAACACGAGCTGCTGCTGCAAGAACGGACCAAGTGGTTAGCGCAAGCTCAAGAAGAAGAGCTCGCGGCGGCGAGGCAGAAGCGCAATCGCAACGTGCAGAACGCGAGCGTGTGCGACGCGCAATCTGAAGCAGGATGTAATGTTTTGCAAACGCCGGAGACCGGCGAAGAAGGGGCGCCGGGGCAGCAGCGTCAGCCAGATATGCAGCGTTCGCCAGCGCCGGATGAGTTGAATACGCCGAGCGGTCCGCGACGCGGAGCCGGTGCGGTGCAGCGTGCCCAGCTAACGCAAACCGAAGAGGAGTTGTCCAGCGGATCGTCGCAACTTCCTTTAGGCAGCACTGACGACTTCATCCAATCGCTCAACTCCGGCAATGTGGGGAACGACATAGCGACGGCTCGCCAAAGCAGCAGCACAGACGGCCAAATCCCAGATCTCTTACCTGTTGCGAAATCGGATAACCGAAATGTTGTGGATGCTTTGGCTGCGTATGGGGTGGGGAGCGCACGGACGAGCACTGTCGCGCCGGATGTCAGGCGCGATACCAGCATGTCTGCGGCTCCGGGTTCGTCTTCCCTTAACGCGTTTCAACCTTTGGAGCGCCGGTTTCAGCCCAAGGCGCAGCCGCCGGCCCCGGAGCTTGTGCGCGCGCCAAATCCATATAAGGACATTCCGTCGCTATACGACATGTACGTGCAGGCCATACCGCGGCCGACGGTTCCCAGACGCTTCGGCTCCGAGGTTTTTGAGAACGGCACCCGCGATTCCCAGTTGATTCCCATGGATCTTCCAGCCGGCCCGGATTATGTGGTGGGTCCCGGGGATGGTTTGTCGATCGATCTGTGGGGTGGAACAACGCAACGAATTTATCGCGTCGTGGACCGCGAGGGCCGCGTCAGTCTTCCCGAAGTCGGCCCATTACTTGTTAGCGGTAAGAGCCTGGCCGATGTTCAGCAAAGCTTGCAGCAGCTTTTGCGCACGGAATTTCGCCGCGTGTCCGCGGATGTCTCCCTGGCGCGATTGCGCACGATACGGGTCTATGAAGTCGGAGATATCGCGAATCCTGGAGCTTACGACGTGAGTTCGCTATCAACGCCCCTGAACGCGCTGTTTGTTGGAGGCGGGCCGACGCAAAAGGGATCGTTGCGCATCGTGAAGCACTATCGGGGCGACCAACTTGTCGAAATTGTCGACCTATATGATCTCTTGCTCCACGGCGTGAAGTCGGACCTTAAGAGGCTTGAAAACGGAGACACGGTTTTGGTGCCTCCGATAGGGCCGCAGGTGACGGTCGACGGCATGGTTCGTCGTCCCGCGATCTACGAACTCAAGGATGAAAAGAATCTGGCCACCGTGTTGGAGTTGGCTGGGGGCCTGCTTCCGACCGCCACCCTACGGCATATCGAAGTGCAGCGGCTTGTAGCGCACGACAAGCAGACCATGTTGAGCTTTGATCTTCCGGAAGTGGATAGCGATTCAGAAGTCACGAAGAAGCTAGAAGCGTTTGAGATTCATGGCGGCGATCGCATCCGGGTTTTCCCCATCGCGCCGTATAACCAGGATGCGGTTTACCTGGAAGGGCACGTCATGCGCCCCGGCCGCTACTCCTACCGGCCGAACATGAAAGTCACGGATGTTATCGCTTCCTATAAAGATTTGTTGCCGGAGCCGGCCAATCAATATGCGGAAATCATTCGACTAAACGCGCCGGATTTTCATCCGACGGTTGAGAGTTTCGATCTTGCCGGGGCGCTGGCGAATCCTGAGCAAGCGCCTTCGCTGCATGCGATGGACACGGTGCGGGTTTTCAGCCGGTTTGATTTTGAGAATCCACCTTCGGTTTCAGTTTGGGGCGATGTGCGTGGGCCGGGAACGTATCGCACATCCGGTCAGATTCACTTGAGCGACGCCGTCCATCTAGCTGGCGGTCTCGCTCCCGACGCAAAGGTTGATGACGCCCAGGTATTCCGTTATCTGCCGGACGGCAAAACGAAAATCTTCAGCGTGAGCCTGAATCTGGCGCTCGAAGGCGATCCGACTGCAAACATTTTGCTGCAGCCGCGCGATCGCCTATTGATTCATCGCAGCACAGACTCAATACAGCCCGCGAGTGTTTACGTGCAGGGTGAAGTAGGGAAGCCGGGACGTTATCCGCTCACTACGAACATGACGATTTCGGACCTCATTCGAGTCGGCGGTGGGTTAAAGCCGAGCGCCAACACGCAAACCGCGGATCTGACTCATTATGAATGGACGAATCCGGAAAAGCTGAGCGGCGAACATCAATCCGTCGCTATTGCGGCCGCACTTGTTGGCGATTCCTCGGCCAACTTGCCTCTCAGCAACGGCGATGTACTCACGATTCGGCAGCTTCCTGGCTGGAATGATCTTGGCGCCTCCATCTCAGTGAAGGGCGAAGTCAAGAATCCAGGAACTTACGGTATTCGTCCGGGCGAGCGGCTCAGCTCGGTTCTGCTGCGTGCGGGTGGTTTCCAATCGGATGCATATGCCTATGGAGCGGTTCTGCAAAGAGTTCAGGTGCGGGAACTCGAAGCGAAGGAGCAAAACCAGATGATCCTGCGCGTAAAAGACCTGCGCAGTAATCTGGAGCTCTTGCCGGATACGGACCAAAAGCAGAAACAAGCCAAAGAAATGGCTTTACAGCAATACCAGACGACGCTGACGCAGCTGAGCAGCAATCCGCCGGTGGGTCGCGTGGCGATCCGCATTTCTTCCAACATCAATCGATGGAAGAACAGCGCCGCGGACGTGGAAGTAAGGGCAGGAGACACGCTGGTTGTTCCGAAGCGGCCTAGCTTCGTCATGGTTTCGGGGCAAGTATTCAATCCGACTGCGGTTTCGTATCGGCCGGGCAAGAGCGCGAAGTGGTATCTCAGCCAAGCGGGCGGGCCCACAACTGTGTCGGATAAGAAAGCGATTTTCGTGATTCGCGCTGATGGGTCGGTAATCGGCGCGAAAGAAAGTTTGTGGTCGGGGCGTTCGTTGAGTGCCGTACTGCAACCGGGAGATACAGTCGTCGTTCCCGAAAAGGCAATCGGCGGAGGCATTCAGTGGCAAACGGTGTTCCTGGCAACGCAAGTGGCGTCATCCATTGCCAGCACCGTATTTATTGCGTTGCGTTACTGATTGGAATTTCTTGATGGCTTGTTGGTGGACAGGTTACAGACTCGGATTTAGTTTGCTTGGGACCTTGGTGCTGGGCGCGAGTTGTTACGCCACGCCATCGGGGCCGCAATCGGGCGTTGGGGCAGACAAGAGCACAGATGGAAGCGAAAGCTCAAATCGCAAAGGTGGCAAGCCCGAGACCTCGGTGCGACCGGCTGAGCAGTGGGAAGACCGCGAAAATAGCGTGGGGCTGCATTTGCTGAAGAACATCGCAGAAGACCAGAAAGCGATCTGGATTGGCCCGAAGAATCTGCACTGGGTCGATGCGGACTGGCTCGTGCCACTGGGTGGCGCGGCCGCTGCGATGTTTGCGACGGACACGGAATACAGCAAGCACCTTTCGAATTCTCCAAATCGTATTAAGTACAGTAAAGATCTTTCGAACTACGGACTCGCGTCGATGGTCGGTATTGGCGGCGGCCTGTATCTGTGGGGGCACCTTACGCATGACGATCACAAAATTGAAACCGGCATCCTAGCAGGCGAAGCAGCGGTTGATACCCTTGCTCCAGTCTACGCCTTGAAGTACGCCTTCGGCCGCGAGCGCCCGCTTCAGGACAATTACCGAGGCCGATTTGGTCAAGGTGGCGTTTCATTTCCGTCGCAACACGCAGCGGCCGCATGGTCGATCGCCAGCGTAATCGCCCACGAATATCCCGGCCCGCTGACCTCGCTATTCGCCTACGGCTTGGCCTCAGCGGTCAGCGCCTCGCGCATCAGCGGCAAGCAACATTTCCCGTCCGACGTTCTGGTCGGCAGCGCAATCGGGTGGCTTGAAGGGATGTACGTCTACCGCAAGCACCACGACCCCAGAATCGGCGGCGGCGATTGGGAAACCTACGCCGAATCCCAAGAGAACCGCGAGAGCAACATCGGCAAGATCGGTTCGCCGTACGTCCCGCTAGACAGCTGGATTTACCCCGCGCTCGATCGCCTCGCCGCTCTGGGGTATATCGATACGGCGATTTTAGGCCTGCGTCCTTGGACCCGATTGGAATGCGCGCGATTCTTGAGTGAAGCTGCGGAACACCGCGTTGATGGCGAGGACTCTTCCGAATCGGCGAAGTTATACGACTCGCTTGCGCATGAATTTGCTTACGAAGAAAGCTTGATGGCGGGAGAAAGAAACGTCCGTGCTCAGTTGGAATCGATCTATGCCAGGTTCACAAATGTTTCCGGGCCACCACTGACCGATAACTATCATTTCGGTCAGACCATCGTGAATGACTTTGGCCGCCCTTTTGAGCGCGGCTTTAACAACGTGGAAGGCCTATCCGCCTGGGCAGCTGCGGGTCGGTTCGTGTTCTATGTGCGTGGAGAATATCAGCACGCTCCCTCCGCGCCGGCGCCTTCTCAAGCCGTATTGTCATTCATTAGCGGGGCGGATGGTCTGCCTTCCGGGGCACCCGCCACGCCAATCTCAACGACCGACCGCTTCCGTCTCCTCGATACCTATGTCGGGATGAACTTTGCGAATTGGCAGATTTCTTTCGGCAAACAGAGTCTCTGGTGGGGACCAAACGAGGGTGGTCCATTTCTCTTTAGCGACAACGCAGAGCCCATTAATCTCTTTCGAGTTAGTCGCAATACGCCATTCCGGCTGCCCTGGATTTTCGGACTTCTCGGTGAGATACGTTTGGAATTTTTCACGGGGCAACTTTCCGGTCACCAGTTCATGGCCGTGGGAGATGGAACGTCGAGGCAAACAATCGGGCAATTTGGGCGTTCCTTGGATCCGCAGCCATTCATTAACGGACAAAAGGTTACCCTCAAGTTCACCCGGAATTTTGAGCTTGGTCTCTCAAAGACGGCTGTGTTCTCGGGACAAGGCATCCCGTTCACCGTTCGTAATTTCCTGAGGAGCGTCTACGATTGGACGAAAGTTGACCAAGCCTCACCCTTCGGCGATGGCCGAACTGCTGTCGATTTTTCTTACCGCATCCCAAAGCTACGGGATTGGTTGACTTTCTATGGCGAAGGCTTTAGCGAGGACGAGATTTCTCCCATTGCTTACCCTGGCAAGTCGGTATGGCAGGGCGGGCTCTACATGCCAAAAATGCCCGGGCTAGATAAACTTGATTTGCGACTCGAAGGTGGCATGACCTCGGCGCCCGACTTCCCTTTATGTGACAACTGTTTTTATCAAAACGATCAATACTTTAATTCCTACACTAACAACGACAAGCTGATTGGAGCCGGACTTGGCCGGTCGGCCCAGGGAGAAGAGATTCGCAGCAACTATTGGCTCGGTCCAAAGAGCAAGTTTGGAATTCGCTTGCGGCACCGGAAGATCGATGGGCGGTATCTTCCTGCAGGCGGAACTCAAAATGACGCCTCGGTAAACGCTGATTTCTTCATTCAATCGAGCTTTAGCGTTTCCACTTCCGTGCAATACGAAAAGTGGCAGATTCCGCTTCTCGCATCGGGGCCCCAGTCCAACGTGACGGCGTCGTTCCAATTCACATTTTGGCCGCAGGGAAGAGTTCGGTGAATAAGGTCGGGAGTGAAGGCGATTTTACAAAGAAAAGGGCGAGGAAAATAGTGCAGTGACACAGGCAGCTACAAAACCGCAGACGGAAGCGCTCCCAGAGCACGAGGCTGGCGTACTGTCTCTGCCGGAGGCTCCACTCGAGGACTCTCGCGAGTGGCAAGCGCAGCGTTTGCGTCTGTTGTGGGGCCGGCGCCAATTCTTCCTTCGCGTTGCTGGTATTGCTCTGGTTGCATCGACTTTCATCGCCTTCCTGATTCCTAAGCAGTACACCTCCACCGCGCAACTTATGCCGCCGGATGCCCAATCTACGTCAGGGATGGCGATGATGGCTGCGTTTGCTGCGAAGGGCGGGGGCGGGCTCGGCTCCGTAGCGGGCGATCTGCTCGGAATGAAAAGCACAGGGGCGCTGTTTATCGGTGTATTGAGAAGCCAGACTTCTCAGGATCGCCTCATACAGCAGTTCGATTTGAAGAGAGTTTACGGGACGCAGTTAGTCATGGACGCGCGGCTGAGATTGGATCAAAACACGTCGGTGTCCGAAGACCGAAAGAGCGGCATCATCACCATAAGCGTGACCGATCGCGATCCTCGGCGCGCTACGGCTCTCGCAACTGCCTACGTCGATGAGTTGAACTCTTTAGTCGCCGACCTTTCTACCTCTGCTGCGCGCCGGGAGCGTGTTTTCCTCGAGGAGCGTCTCAAGCTCGTTAAGCAAGACTTGGATGACGCCTCGAACCAGCTTGCCCAGTTTTCCAGCAAGAACAACACGATTGACATTCAGCAAGAAGGAAAAGCCATCGTGGACGCCGCTGCCAATGTCGCGGGCGAGATGATCGCGGCTCAGTCTCAACTTGAGGGCCTGCGGCAAATCTATACCGACAACAATCCCCGCGTTCAGTCGCTGAATGCTCGAGTCGGTGAACTTCGCAGGCAGCTTCAAAAAATCGGAGGCACAGGCCCTGGTGCCGCCAAGGATTCGGCGCAGGGGACGGAGCAATCCTCCGAAATGCCTTATCCATCGATCCGAAATTTGCCGCTCCTCGGCGTGAAATACGCGGACCATTACCGCAACGCAAAGATTCAGGAGACGGTGTACGAACTCCTAACAGAGCAATACGAGCTCGCTAAGGTACAGGAAGCAAAAGAAACTCCCAGCGTAAAAGTTCTGGATCCAGCGAGAATCCCGGAAAAGAAATCATATCCGCCGCGGCTAGTGATCATGTTCTTGGGCACATTTCTTGCGGTCGCTCTCTCGACGGTTTGGGTGTTGGGTTCCGCCCAATGGCAAGAAGTGGACGAGCAAGATCCGCGTAAGATTGTGCTGCAGGAAGTCGCCGGCGCACTGAAAGCGCAGTTGCCACGGTTCTCGCGAAATGGATTCGCTGCACACTCAGGCGAGCAAACAGTTACGGACGAGTTCGACAGCAGCCGTCCGCCAGCAAGCGGGGCGTCTGGCCGGTAGAAGCATCTGTAAGCTTTTGATAAATAACGGGTTAGGTCACATCATTGCCCTGTAAGTGACGGGGCGAAGCTGTATATGAGCATGGTCACGGAGTATTCGCGGATGTCCTTGAATCCAGCGGTCGAAGCCAATGTTTCCACTGTTTCCGCCCTGCGTCCGATGCAATCGCCAGGAGTGGAACAACACTGGTATGCGGCATACACATGCGCGAATCATGAAAAGCAAGTGGCTGCGCAGCTCGATGTAAGAGCTGTCGAGCATTTTCTGCCGCTGTACAGTTCGGTGCGGCGGTGGAAGGACCGCCGGGTGACCCTGGAATTGCCGTTGTTTCCCGGATACGTGTTCATACGCTTGGCGCTGCAGGACCGGTTGCGCGTTCTGGAGATTCCCAGCGTAGTGAGGCTGGTGGGGTTCAATGGCCAGCCCACCGCACTCCCCGACAAGGAGATGGAAATTTTGCGCGCGGGGCTTGGTCAGAGCTTGCGCGCCGAACCACATCCGTTGCTGACGGTTGGCCGGCGGGTGCGGATTAATGGCGGTCCCTTCGCAGGGCTGGAGGGCGTGATGCAGCGGAAAAAGAGCAGCGTGAGAGTGGTGGTGACACTGGAACTGATCCAGCGCTCCGTCGCTGTGGATGTGGATGTGGCCGACGTTGGGTTTGCGGTTGGGTAGGGCTCGAGGGGGTACCCCCCTCCCCCCATTTCTTACAAGTGTTCATTCTACGTAACTTAAAGTGCCTTAGAATCAACACTTGTATAAGTGCGGATTCTAAAGGGCTTACGGCAACGCCTTTTTCATGACGGTGGCGTGGGCAGCGGGGTTTGACGGAAGTCGCGGCCAACAAGCACGATATATCTTAACACGTTCGTACGGTACGAGTCAATATAAATCGTAAACGGCTTGCAATCAAGAACATGAGCGACTTGCCATCCAGCGAGACAATTGCCTCAGAGCCCGCGGGGTTATCGCGAAGCGTTGAGATGACCGAAACGGCAGACAATCTTAACGGACATAAAGGGCATAACGGGCGCCTAACCAGCGGTCGGCTGCTGGCGAGGAATACGATTTGGAATTTGGTGGGCAGCGGCGCGCCGATGGCGGTGGCAGTCTTCTGCATCCCGATTCTGATTCGAGGATTGGGCCACGAACGCTTTGGAGTCCTGACGTTGGCTTGGGCGCTGATCGGTTATGCCAGCTTGTTTGACCTTGGCTTGGGCCGCGCTCTCACGCAACTGGTCGCAAGAAAACTCGGGGCGGGTGAAGACCGCGAGATTCCCACGCTGGTCTGGACTTCTTTGCTGCTGATGTTGCTACTGGGCGTGCTGGGCGCCGGAGTTGTGGCTTTGCTCTCGCCGTTGCTGGTGCAGCGCGCGCTGAATGTGCCGGTTGCCCTGCAGCGCGAGACGCTGCAATCGTTCTTCTTGCTGGCGCTATCCATCCCGGTAGTCATCAGCACCGCCGGCCTGAGAGGCTTGCTGGAGGCGCACCAGCGCTTTCGGTTGATCAACGCTCTGCGGATTCCGATGGGGGTATTCACGTTTGCCGGCCCACTGCTGGCCTTGCCGTTCTCAAAGAGCCTGGTTCCGGTGGTCGCCACGTTGCTTGCGGGACGGATCGCCGCTTGGGCCGCGCATTTGGTGCTATGCCTGCGAGTTGTGCCAGAACTGGGGCGCACGATTCGGTGGGAGCGGTCCGCGGTAGGCCCGCTGCTGCGCTTCGGCGGCTGGATGACGGTAACGAATGTTGTGAGTCCGGTGCTGGTCACGCTAGACCGCTTCTTGATCGGCGCGCTGGTCTCCATGACCGCAGTCGCCTATTACGCCACGCCGTACGAAGTTGTTACGAAATTCTTACTGCTTCCTGGTGCGCTTATGGGGGTAATGTTCCCTGCATTCTCGGCAGGCTTTGCGCAAGACGGGGAGCGCACAGCGGTACTCTTCCGCCGAAGTGTTAAATCCCTGTTTCTAGTGCTGTTTCCCATTATGTTGTGCACGATCGCCCTTGCTCAGGACGGATTGAAGGTGTGGCTAGGTGCTGAATTCGCGCAGCACAGTTATCGCGTGCTGCAATTGCTAGCGGTCGGCGTCCTCATCAACAGCCTGGCGCTGGTGCCTTTCACGCTCTTGCAAGGCGCAGGGAGGCCGGACCTAACGGCCACGTTGCATCTCATCGAGCTTCCTTTGTATTTGGGATTGCTGTGGTGGCTGATTAGCGCGTTCGGGATCGAGGGCGCGGCCATCGCGTGGACTGCTCGTGTGACACTCGACGCCATGTTCCTGTTTGGGTTAGCAAAGCGCTGTTTGCCAGGCAAGAGCTCAATACGGCTGCGGACAGTGCTGCTGCCAACAATAGCTCTGCTAATCTTGGTACTTGCCGCCTGGATACAGGGTCCAGTCGCAAAGGCCCTTTTCCTCCTTGGAACGATTCTTTGCTTTGTCCTTGTGACATGGTTCCGAATTCTCACGCCGGAAGAACGAACGGTCGCGCAAAGCTACCGATAGGCAATGGTCGTATACTTTGCACCTTTATTTTTTTTAGCCTGGGCGTTGATTGCTCAGATTCGCAGAAACAAGCAAGCAGATATGAGAGTGCTTGCGATGTGTGCTATTACCATCATTCTGATCGCCGGGTTGCGGCGGTATTCAGATATAGACTACGAGCCGTACGTCGATATGTACGACGACAACCCTGTGCTGAGCGACTTTAATCAAGAATCAATCACGCCGCTATATGGGGAGGCCGGATATCTCTTCGTGAGCGCGATCTTCAAGACGCTAGGGAGCGAGTTTTTCCTGCTGGCCTTCGCCTGCGCTGCCGCATCACTCACGTTGAAGGCGACAGCTCTTCAAAAGCTGTCAGGGCAGGCCAGCTTGGCCATTGGCCTGTATTTGTGCCTCCATTTCATCACGATCGAATTCACACAAATGAGGTGGGCAGTTGCGACGGCACTGCTTTCATTGGGTTTCTGTCTTCAGTATCTAAAGAAATATAAGATGTCGTTACTTTGTTTTTTACTAGCGCCCGCATTCTCGTATTTTTCGGTAGCGTTCTGGATTGTTCCTTTGATTGTCAGACTGAAGGGCTACCGTCAATTTTATCTTCTTTTCCTCGCGTCGCTGCTTTCAGCCGTATTGCTCAAGATGGACTCCGTCCGCAGCCTTTTGATTAGCGACAGTGACCTTTATGTCTTAACGAGGCTCACCAGATACGCGAGCGATCCGGATTCTCACATCGGTTTTCTATCTTTAGTAAAGCTCGCAATGTACCCAGCGTTATATGCGCTCTGTGTTTGGTATCGGCCCTCCTATTCCTGGGAAACAGACAAATTGAATTTGTTTTTATTCAAGATATCTCTAACCACCTTATCTCTAACGCTCCTGGTGACTTTCCTTCCGGTGCTCCATGCTCGTGCGACTGTCATCGCGGATTTTTTTTCTATTATCTGGATCTTAAATGCGATGGACAAGGCGCTAGGACAGGGCGCGAGATCGGCCGCTTTTGCTGTTCTCAGCAGCTTTTTTGCCGCATGGTACTTGATTGATCTCTCCAACGGCCTACATGCAGGTTATTTATCTACCTATCATAGTTGGTTGACGATGCCAGTCTTGGGCGTTCTGCTTTTCTGTTTTCTATTGTGGGTTTGCAGGCAATTGTGGAAGGCCCCGCCCAGAACAATCACGGCGCAACTTTAGTGGGAGCAACACTTTGCTCGTCAAGCGTGTAGTGAGCGTTTTCAAGGCTGGCGGCGTATCGGGAGTGCTGAGCGCAGCTGCGCGCAGAATCCGCACACCGCAAGCGCGATGCTTTGAATCATGCAGGGAAGCCCTTATGGACCGGGATGGCATCGAGATTGGTGGACCGAGTCCTATCTTTGCGTGGGGCGGTCTCATTCCCATTTACCCGATAGTTAAAAGGATCGACAACGTTAACTTCGCACGCAAGACGTTGTGGGAGGACACGACACGAGACGGTAGTTCGTTCAAGTTCCATTCGGGAAAGGCTGCGGGGCAGCAATTCATTGCTGAAGGGGCCGACCTCCATGTGATCCCCGGCGCAAAGTATGATTTCGTTCTCTCATCGCACATGCTGGAGCATAGTGCGAATCCACTTGGGGCGTTGGGTGAATGGAAGCGCCTGCTCAGACCGGGAGGATTGTTAGTTCTTGTTCTACCTGCCCGGGACGGGACCTTCGACCATCGGCGGCCGACGACGACAATCGCGCACCTCGTTCAGGACTTCGAGACGAACGTTGGCGAAGATGACCTTACACACCTTGCGGAGGTCCTGCAGCTGCACGATCTGTCGAGAGATCCTGGAGTACGTGATGGCAACACGTTCCGCGAGCGTGCGAACCGAAATGCCGAGTTCAGAAGCATTCACCACCATGTTTTTGACACGCGCTTGGCAGCAGATGCGGTGAGTCATGCCGGATTTGAGCTTCTGGCCGTTGAGCCCTTGGAGCCATACCACATCGTAATATTGGCGCGAAAGCCCCTCGAAGGAGTTGCAGTTCGTCCGTTCGACGGTGACGCATTGCGGGAGATACTGCGAAAGAGCCCGTTCCAGTCAGATCGCCAGAGTGTATGAAATCGAGTGACGTGCTCGCGGTGGTAGTAAGCTACAACGGGTTGCAGCGGACTAGGGAGACTGTGGAGGCGCTGCGAAGGCAGGTCGGGCACGTTCACATCGTGGACAATGGGTCCGAAGGGGAGTCGCTGGAAGTACTTGAGTCGCTTGAAGGAGAGCAGGGGGTAACTGTCGAGCGTTTGGGAGTTAACCACGGTGTTGGGTACGCTCTGAACCGTGGCGTGCAGCGCGCGCGGCAGATGAGCTGTACATGGCTGCTAACCATGGATCAAGACAGCGTAGTGGATGGCTCGCTAGTCGAGGCGTACCGGACGGCGGTCGAACGGGATGCGCGGCTAGTGTGTTTGGCGCCATGGATCACAGGCAGAACCCGGCGGAAGGATGCAACGGGCGGCGCGGTGAGCTATGCAATTACCTCGGGCAACCTGGTGCAGGTCAGATTGTTCGATGAGATTGGTTTATATGATGAGGGTTTCTTCGTAGACTGCGTCGATTTTGATTTCTGCCTCCGTCTTCGGCGTGCCGGTTATGCGGTACATCGCGTTCCGGCTGCGCTAATGCAGCATCAACTGGGCGACACCGCTGATCTGCCCAAGTCTATCGAGAAATATTATGCGCGACACTCGGCGGTTCGGCGCTATTACATGTACCGGAATTTCATGTATTTGGCGGAGCGGTATGTGCTCGAATTCCCGGGGTTCATCGGCAAGCTAGGGCTTGCACAACTGCTTCTCCTGGTCATGATTGGATTTTTAGACTCCGCACCGTTGGCCAGTTATCGGGCGATCGCGCGGGGTTTGAGGGACTATGCAAAACGGCGGGTGGGGCAATACGCGGAGAGCGGCGCGTGAAGATCGGCTATGTGTGCACAAACTTCAACAACTCGATGGATACGCGGGAAGCGGTGCGCTCGCTGTGGAAAAATGAAGGGTATGAATTCCAAGTCGTAGTGGTCGACAACAATTCCGACAAAGAAAACGTCAAAGCGCTCGAAAGCCTCGCGAACGAATTTGAGAACGTTGAACTACTACTGAACAAGGAAAACGTAGGATATTTCAGAGGGCTGAATCTAGGCATAAAACAGCTGAGAGCCGAGCAAGCGGACATTAACCTAATCGTGGTGGGGAACAACGACCTGGTGTTCCCGGCAGATTTCGCAGACTCATTAGACAGGAACAAATCGATCTTTGAGGAGCATGCGGTTATTTCGCCGGACATCGTGACGCTGGATGGCATCCACCAAAATCCGCACGTGATTCGCAGAATCGGGAAGTTTCGGGAGTTTGTGTACAACCTGTATTACGCGAACTACTACCTGGCGATCGCCATCCGGCAAGTAGCGAAGCTGACGCGGGGCTTCACGGACAGGGCGGACGAGACGCATCACGACGTCGCGCAGAAAATCTACCAGGGGTATGGCGCGTGTTACGTGCTTGGCCCATTGTTTTTCCGCCATTTCGAGGAATTGTGGGCGCCGGCATTCCTGATGCACGAGGAATACTTTCTGAGCAAGCAACTCAGCGAGAAGGGCTTGAGCGTTTACTACGAGCCTGCGATCCGAGTCGAGCATCGCTGCCATGGGGCCATGCGCACGATTACGGGCAGGAGAGCCTGGGAAGCCGCGCGGAGCGCGCAAAAGATTTATCGGCAACACGTGAAGATATTCAATTGACGGTTGTGATTTCGTTGAAAAGTTTTTAGTAAAGACCCCCATGAGACCCTACCAAATCTGCACGAATTGTGTGATGGACACGTCCGACCCGAAGATCAGGTTCGACGGAAAGGGGATGTGCGACCACTGCATCAACTTTTACAAGCAGGTGCGGCCGAAATGGCAGCCCAACGAGGCCGGAAGGAAAGTTCTGGAGAAGAAGGTCGAGCAGATCAAGAGGGCGGGGACGGGGAAGCAGTTCGACTGCATTATCGGGATCAGCGGGGGAGCGGACAGCTCGTACCTCACGTACCTGGCGAAGGAGGAACTCGGGTTGCGTCCGCTGGTGTTTCATGTGGATGCCGGGTGGAACTCGCAGATCGCAGTGAACAATATTGAAAAGCTGATCGACAAGCTGGGCTTGGAATTGTTTACCGAAGTGATCGACTGGAAGGAGATGCGGGATCTGCAACTGGCGTTCTTCAAGTCTGGCGTGCCGCATATCGATTTGCCGCAGGATCACGCGTTTTTTGCCACGATGTATAAGTTCGCTGAGAAAAACGGGGTGAAGTACATCCTCACGGGCGCAAATATTGCGACGGAGTGCGTGCGAAATCCGCTGGACTACTTTTACTACGGAACGGACATGTGGCAGATCCGGGATATCCACGGGAAATTCGGGCAAGCGCCACTGGTGAACTTTCCGCTGTCCGGGATTCTACGGCACAAGGTGTACTTGCGATATTTCAAGGGCATTGAGGTGGTCAAGCCCTTGGACTACATGCCGTATGTCAAAAAGGACGCGATGCGGTTGCTGAGCGAAAGGTTCGGTTGGCAGGAGTATGCGCGCAAACATTTTGAGTCGCGATTCACGAAATTTTTCGAGGGGTACTGGCTGCCGGAGAAGTTCGGATTCGACACGCGCAGGGTGCAGTATTCGAGTCAAATCCTGACGGGCCAAATGACGCGGGAAGAGGCGCTGGCGGATCTAGCCCAGTTGCCCTACGACGAGATGACCATTGCGCATGATTTTGAATACATCTCGACCAAGCTGGGAATCTCTGTGGCCGAGCTGCAGGGGTACATGGATGCGCCGCGGAAGTCGTACAAGGATTACAGGAATCAGCTCTATCTGTTTCTACTGGGTGCTCGCGTCATGCACGCGATGGGGCTAGAGCAAAGAGCGATGAAACGGTGATTACGATATTCGATTACGGCGTGGGTAATATTCAAGCGCTTGCGAATATCTACAAGCGGTTGAACATTGCGGTGCGGATCGCTCGCACGGTGGAGGAGTTGGCTGGAGCGGAAAGGCTCATTCTTCCAGGAGTGGGTGCGTTTGACTGGGCGATGGCGCGCCTGGAAAAGTCCGGGATGCGGGGCGTGCTGGACGATCTGGTGCTGTCTAAAGGCAGGCCAGTGCTGGGGATTTGCGTGGGCATGCAAATGATGGCCAAACGAAGCGAGGAGGGTTCGCGGGAAGGGCTCGGATGGATCGATGCGGAAGTCAGAAAATTTGAGCGTGCAGTGCCTTCGCAACGCGCATACCTGCCGCACATGGGTTGGAACGACGTCGAACCGCGCAGCCAGGAAGGGCTGTTCAGAGATATTGGAGCGACGGGCCGATTTTACTTTCTGCACTCCTACTATGTCGCGCCGAAAGATCAGAGCATGATTCATGCGGTCACAGACTATGGCCGAGCTTTTGCATCCAGCGTGCGGTCTGGAAATATTTATGGCGTACAGTTTCACCCAGAAAAAAGCCATCAGTGGGGAATTCAAATGCTGAAGAATTTTGCGGAGTTGTAAGGAATGTTGCGTCCGCGAATCACGCCCTGCCTGTTGGTGCACAACGGCGGTTTGGTCAAAACGGTTAACTTCAGCAATCCGAAGTACGTGGGCGATCCCATAAATGCCGTAAAGATTTTTAACGAGAAGGAAGTTGATGAAATTATTGTGGTGGATATCGATGCGTCAGTACATGAGAGCCAGCCTGACTACGTGCTGATAAGGAATCTGGCGGCCGAATGCCGAATGCCGCTGTGTTACGGCGGAGGCGTGAAAACGGTCGACCAAATTGAAGAAATCATCAGTTTGGGCGTCGAAAAGGTTGCGATCAGTTCGGCTGCAATCGGCAATCCCGATCTCATCGCCGAGGCCGCCACAGTCGTCGGCAGCCAGAGCATCGTCGTTGTCATGGACGTGAAGAAGGTCAAGTCCCGTGAATCCTACGAGCTCTTTATCTATAACGGAAGAAAGGGAACTGGGCTCAACCCTGTCGAATTTGCCAAAACAGCCGAGCAACTCGGCGCGGGCGAGTTGGTCATCAATTCGATCGACTGCGATGGGCTAATGAAGGGGTACGATCTTGAACTCGCAAAGCAAGTGCGCGACGCCACAAACCTTCCGATCACGGTTCTGGGAGGCGCGGGATCTTTGAAAGACATCGCAGCATTGATTGAAGCTTTCGGAGTGGTTGGCGCAGCTGCCGGGAGTCTTTTTGTGTTCAAGGGGAGTTTTCGGGCAGTTTTGATCAATTACCCCAGTCGGTCGGAGAAGGATGCGCTAGTGCCTCACGTTCTTCAGGCAATAGTCTGATGCACGCCGTTGCAGGGATCGCAAAGCACCGCGATCTGAGAATATCGCTCCAGCGTAGAGGTGCAGACCAGCGGCCTGCACTCACGATGTATCTATCCATTCGCGAGGTTCAATGCAGCAAGTGCTTCTGAACATGGGTACCGGGGAAACGCAAGTGATCGACGCCCCGATTCCGGCGCTCCAGACGGGGCATGTGCTGGTACGAACACATCGGACACTGATTTCCGCGGGCACGGAGCGCATGCTGATGGACTTCGGTCGTGCTTCGATGTTCGACAAGGCACGGCAGCAGCCCGAGAAGGTCAAGGTGCTGTTCGACAAAGTGCGCACTGATGGCCTGTTGGCCACGATGGACGCGGTCCGCAGCAAGCTCGATCAGCCGCTGGCACTAGGCTACTGCAACGTGGGTACCGTGATTGAGGTGGATGCCGAAGTTACCCAGTTTCGAGCTGGCGACCGGGTAGTTTCCAATGGCAGTCATGCAGGGGTTGTGACCGTGCCAAAGAACTTGTGTGCACGAATCCCCGATGACGTCGAAGACGAATCGGCCGTTTTTACCGTCCTTGGTGCAATCGGGCTGCAAGGCTTGCGTTTGGCTCGGCCCACACTTGGTGAAACCGTAGTGGTGACTGGTTTGGGACCGATCGGACTGATCACCGTACAGATGCTGCGCGCGCACGGTTGTCGGGTAATGGGCATTGACTACGACGTGCAAAGGCGTGAAGTAGCGAGCAAATTTGGCGCGTATGTGGTGGATCCGTCCGCCACTGACGATCTTGTAAGGCAGGGGTTAGATTTCTCGCGCGGCCGCGGGGTGGACGCCGTGATCATCACGGCATCGACTCCAAGTTCCGAGCCGATTTCGCAGGCTGCCAGGATGTGCCGGAGGCGCGGCAGGATTGTGCTGGTGGGTGTTACCGGACTCGAACTCTCGCGGCATGATTTTTACGAGAAGGAAATCACGTTCCAGGTGTCCTGCTCCTATGGTCCCGGGCGCTACGACGCAAGCTACGAACAAAAAGGGCACGACTATCCAATCGGGTTCGTGCGCTGGACCGAGCAGCGCAACTTCGAAGCAGTTCTGGATCTGATGGCATCGAAGGCCCTGAATGTGGCTCCACTGATCACGCACCGTTTCCCCGTCGAACGTGCGGACGAGGCGTATTCCATCTTGACCAACGGTGAACCCTCTCTGGGCATAGTGTTGCTGTATCCGGAGGCGGCGTCGAAAGCGGAGTCTCGCACCGTTGCGCTCACCGGCGCAAGATCTTTCGGTGCCGCCACACCGGTAGTCGGGTGCGTTGGTGCTGGAAACTATGGAGGGCGGATACTCATTCCTGCGCTGGCGAAAGGCGGAGCGCAGTTACATACCATCGTGACGACATCGGGCTTAAATGGCGTCCACTATGGAAAGAAGTTCGGCTTTGCGAAAGCATCCACGAGCACCGCGGAACTGTTCGCCGAGAAGGAAATCAATACAACTGTTATCGCCACCAGGCACGACAGCCATGCGTCGCTCACATCTGAGGCTCTGCGTAGCGGGCGGCATGTGTATGTGGAAAAACCGCTGGCCGTCAATCGGCAGCAACTCTCAGAAGTGGAGAGCGCCTACGCTGAATCCTCGGTGCGCGGCGCATCTCCGATTCTTCTTGTCGGATTCAACCGCAGATTCTCTCCGCACGCGCAGCGCATGCGGGAGATCCTGCGACAGACGCCGGGCCCCAAGTCGCTGACCTTGTTGATGAATGCGGGTGCGATTCCCCCGGAGCATTGGAGTCATGACCCACACGCTGGTGGAGGGCGTGTTCTTGGAGAGGCTTGTCACTTGATCGATTTAGCGCGTTTCCTAGTGGATGCGCGGATCGTCGAGGCAAGCGCCCATGCCATGCGGCCAAGCGGTGGAGCCGGGCACAGCCTGGACACTGCGCATATTTCGCTGCAATTTGAGGACGGCTCGGTTGCCTCGATTCAGTATTATGCCAATGGTCACCGGTCCTTTCCGAAGGAGCGCATCGAGGTATTTGCTTCAGGGCGGATACTTCAATTGGAGAACTTTCGAGTACTGCGCGGCTTTGGCTTTCGGGGGTTTAGTCGTTTCCGGACCTGGCGGCAGGACAAGGGCCATGTCTCTTGCGTACAGTCGTTTCTGAGCGCGGTTAGGTCGGGGGCCCCTTCGCCGATTCCAGCGGAGGAAATCTTTGAAGTTTCCCGGGTTGCAATTGAGGTATCGGAAAGCTTGAATGAACGCTAGGGAACCGCTAACTAGCATCCATCCTGCAAGATCCTCCCCCGAGCGTCCTACTTGGGGCGGCGGATCCGGGAACTCAAAAGAGCTAACTGCTGGGCTGGGCGGAAACAACGGCGAAGCAATTGTTCGGAGCCGTTCAACTGATGGTCATCCCGGGCTCCCGCCAACGCAACGGCTGATGGCTCATCTCTCCACAGGCCTGCGGCTAGGAGTTGTCAACGTTGCGCGAGTAGCGGTTTATCGTGCGTGCAAGCATTCGGGGATTTACCGATGGCTGCTCCCGTCGCGCACAGCAACTCCCCTTGAATTTCACGTTGACTCCTGGTGTGACGCCGCTCAGCCGCTAGTGACATGGCCCGATCCTTCGGTTTTAACTGAAGCTGACGCACTACTCTCGGGACGGGCGAACTACTTTTCGATACATGCTCATGACATCGGATGCCCACCGAATTGGTTCCTGAACCCATTTCGGAATCAGCGACACCTGCTGCCCGCAGCCCATTGGAGCGATATTGCGGACTTCAACGTCGACTCGGGAGACATCAAGATCGTCTGGGAGATCTCCCGCTTCGGTTGGGCGACAGTCTTCGCCCGCGCCTGGCGGACGACCGGAGATAAACGCTATCTCACGGCCTTGCAAGACTGGATGCAGGACTGGTGGCACTGCAATCCTCCTAATACCGGCCCTAACTGGATGTGCGGGCAAGAAACCTCCATCCGGCTGATTAACGCGCTGCTGGCATTGCGCATCGCGGGCGTGGAAAAGAAATTTGCGTCCGGGATGGCGGCTTTTGTTGAGGCGCATTGCCAGCGCGTCGATCTCACCACGTTTTATGCGGTCGGGCAGGACAACAATCACGCAACGAGTGAAGCTGCCGGTCTTTTCATTGGCGGTACATGGCTTGCTAGGTACGGCAAACGAGATGCCAAAGCGCGAGGCAATAGATGGGCCCGGAAAGGCCGCAAACTCCTTGAACGCGCAATCTGTCGGTTGGTTTTGCCTGATGGCAGCTTCTCGCAGCATTCCCTCACTTACCACCGATTGATGCTGGACACGCTCAGCATTGCTGAAGTGTGGCGCCGATACGTTGGGGAGACATCCTTCTCGGAAGCTTTTCATCGTAGGGCGGCTGCTGCAACACGCTGGCTCGGCGCGATGCTTTGTTCCACGAGTGGTGACAGCCCAAATTTGGGAGCCAATGACGGAGCACATCCGTATCGCCTGGACAGCAGCGCGTACCGGGATTTTCGACCTTGTTTACAACTAGCCTCGCTCGTTTTCACCGGCGGCCCGGCTTTAGAATCCGGTCCCTGGGTCGAACCTGCGGCGTGGCTGGGTGTTCCCGCTGAGGAACCTGTCCGACCTTGGCTGAACGATTTGGGCAGCGCCGTTTTTCCCGATGGCGGTTACGTCGCACTTCGCGGCCGAACAGGTGCGCGAGTGATGCTTCGTGCACCCACCGCGCGGTTTCGGCCGTCGCATGCGGATGCGCTGCACCTCGATTTATGGTGGAAGGGAAAGAATCTTCTTCGGGACGGTGGCAGCTATGCTTATGCCGGGGGCGGCGCGGTAGCGGAGACTCTCGTTAGCGTCGCTGGCCACAACACCCAACAGTTTGACGATCACGATCAGATGCCTCGGCTCGGCCGTTTCCTGTACGGAGGCTGGGTTCGCGTTGCGGGAATGCGGGGAATCGACACGAGTGCCGACGGTCAATCCTGGGCAGGAAGTTATACCGACGCTTGGGGAGTAACCCACAAGCGGACCGTCACACTGAGATCTGACGTGCTTTCCGTGCAGGACGAAGTAAAGGGATTTAATCGGAAGGCACTATTGCGTTGGCGCTTGGCCACCGGCAATTGGTCGCAGAACGAGACGGGATGCATTTCAGAACTGGGGCAGATACGGGTGGAAAGCAATGTACCGATCCGCCGTATGAGTCTCGAAAGCGGGTGGGAATCCCGTCATTACCTGGAAAAATCAGCTGTGCCGGTTCTCGAAATCGAAATAGATCAATCCCCAGCCGTTGTTAAAACTACAGTTACGCTGCCCTAGCTATGCACGTTTTATATTTCCACCAGCACTTTACAACCCCGGATGGTTCCAGTGGCACGCGCTCCTACGAAATCTCGAAACGCCTGTTGGAATCCGGCCATCGGGTCACTATGGTGTGCGGTGCTGCAGCGCTGTCCAACTCCGGGCTCTCCGGTCCGTTTTTGGGCGGCCGACGAGAAGGTAGCGTCGATGGAATATATGTTATCGAACTGGAATTACCGTATTCCAATTACGACAGTTTTATATGGCGCGCTTGGACCTTTCTCCGGTTCGCATTTCGCAGCGTTATCTTGGCGCTTAAGCTGGACTATCACGTAGTATTTGCTACCTCTACCCCTTTGACCGCAGCGTTGCCGGGCGTCGCTGCCCGCTGGTTACGTCGCAAGCCATTTGTTTTTGAGGTTCGCGACCTCTGGCCAGAGCTCCCCCGGGCAATGGGCATTTTTCGTAATCCGCTGGCACTGTTGATGATGGACTGGCTGGAATTCGTCGCCTACCATTCCGCAGATAGGTGCATCGCACTTTCACCCGGAATTGCGCAGGGCATCACTCGACGCGGCATTCCAGAAAGCCGCGTTGTCATTGCGCCGAATGGCTGCAATGTGGATTTGTTTGCACCCGATGCTGAGCAATCGCTGCCTGAAATCGTCGGTTTGCAGCCAGATGCGTTTGTGGCTGTATTTACTGGTGCTCACGGTCTTGCAAATGGTCTGGGTGCGGTCCTAGATGCGGCGGAAGAACTGCGCAAGCGTGGACGCACCGATATATACCTGGTGTTTATCGGTGATGGCAAGGAGAAGCCCGCCCTCGTCGAGCGGGCGCGGCGCGAATTTTTGGACAACTGCTTGTTCGTGGATCCGATGCCCAAAAAGGCTTTGGCTCAGTTTCTGTGTCGGCGGGCGAATGTGGGTCTGATGGTCCTCGCCAATGTGCCGGCTTTTTACTATGGTACGTCTCCCAACAAGTTTTTCGACTATCTGGCCAGCGGTTTACCCGTGCTGGTGAACTACCCCGGTTGGATGGCACAGATTGTTACTGCGCAAAGTGTGGGAGTTGCAGTTCCTCCACAGGATCCGGCGTCGTTTGCGGATGCTCTTATAAAAATGGCTGACGCTCGTATCGCAACAGCGGAAATGGGGCTGCGGGCACGTGACTTTGCGAAAGGCGAATTCTTACAGACAACACTCGCACAACGTTGTGTTTCGGTGATGGAGAGCGCCGTCGCAACATGATCGGGTAAGCAAATGAACGCTTATCGCCACTGGGGCAAACGAAGCTTGGACCTATTGGTGCTGCTCGCTGCGTCTCCATTTGCGCTTCCGGCAGCGCTCGTGGTGGCCATCATAGTTAAGCTTAGGATGGGCAGTCCCGTGTTTTTCCGTCAGGCGCGCCCTGGGTACAAGGCCAGACCCTTCACGCTACTGAAATTTCGAACCATGACTTTGATTCGAGACGAACTAGGTAATCTACTGCCTGACGAGAAGCGGCTCACCAAGTTAGGAGAGATCCTGCGTCACTATAGCTTAGATGAACTGCCCCAACTCTTGAATGTTCTGAAGGGTGAGATGAGCTTTGTCGGCCCGAGGCCCCTGCTCACACAATACCTCTGTCGCTACTCGGCAGAGCAGGCTCGACGCCACGAAGTGAAGCCGGGCGTGACTGGCTGGGCCCAGGTCAACGGCCGAAATCTGCTGACATGGGAAGAGAAGTTCGAACGGGATGTTTGGTATGTCGATCATGCAAGCCTGAAGCTTGATGTAGTCATTCTTGCGATGACGATCTGGAAGACGATCAAGAGGGAAGGGATTAGCCAGGACGGCCATGCCACAGCTGAAGAGTTCACAAGACTTTCGCAATGAATACTGGAACTTCTCCACTTCTTAAATCTTGGCGCAATCACTTCGTATCCGCCGTATACGCCACACACAACAGCTCGCGCCAGATTCGCTCCACTTTGGACGAATGCCTCACGCTTCTTCACCCCGGTGCACGTGGGTTAGTGGTGGGGTGTGGTTCGACCAACTTGCACCCAGCCCTCATCAACTTGGACTTAGTGTCCGGAACAAACGTCCACGTGATTGCCTCGGCTGAGCATTTGCCATTTCCAGATGGGATTTTTGATTTGGTGTTGTCGCAAGAAGTGCTTGAACACGTACGCGATCCATTCAAGGCGATGCGCGAGATGAAGCGTGTGCTGAAAAGCAGCGGGATTATATATTGTCAAGTTCCTTTCACCATTGGTTATCATCCCGGCCCGACGGACTTCTGGCGTTTTACGAAAGAGGGAATTCTACAAATAATACAACAGGCAGGCCTAAGCTGTCGAGAATTGAAAATCGCTGTTGGCCCTGGCACGGGATTTTATCGGATCGTCGTAGAATTCACCGCCATATTGTCTGCTCGGTTGTGCAGAAAGCTTTACAAGCCTGTGAAAGGCCTTTCCGCTTTGTTTTTCTATCCTCTTAAGTGGCTTGATCCGTTGCTGACTGGAAGTCCGCAGGCGGACCGCATTCCAGGAGGCTACCTGGTCATCGCCAGCCCGAAAAACCCAGACCAAAGTTTCGCTGAAGGGAAACAGTTCAGAGAAGTATGAGTACTTCAATCCTTTTTTCCTCGGTCGGCCGCCGGGCACAGTTGATTGATTGCTTTCGGCGAAGCCTTCGAGCTTTGGACCTGAAGGGTAGTATCATCGGGATAGACTCTTCGGGTTCTGCTCCAGCTGCATATCTCGTAGACCGCTTCATTCGTGTGCCGCGATGTGACAGTTCCGATTTTCTCGAGACCACGCTAGAGATCTGCCAAAAACATAAAGTCGCACTGCTAGTGCCTACTATCGATACTGAGCTTCCGTTCTATGCGTTACACCGTGAACGTTTTAAAGCGGTTGGTACGACCGTTGCCATTTCTACGCAGGAGACGGTCGAAATCTGTGTGAACAAGACGCTTTCAAATCGATGGCTCTTAACAAATGGCTTTCCGACTGTCCGCCAAGGGACTGTGGCCGAAGTCCTAAGCCAGCCTTCTGATTGGGAATTTCCCTTGATCGCAAAACCGTACCGCGGAAGTGCTTCTATTGGGGTGAGGATTTTGAACTCAGTCGACTCACTCATTGAATTTTCCAAAGAGCGCAGCGACTTGGTTGTCGAAGAAATTGCGAAGGGGTGCGAGCACACGGTTAACGTATTTGTAGACCGATTCGGGCGATGCTTATGCGCAGTGCCTCATCACCGACTGGAAGTCAGAGCTGGCGAAGTGGCAAAAGGCGTGACTGTAAAAGACTTGGGTGTTATGGAACTGGTTTCGCAGGTGTCAGAACGATTGCCAGGAGCCTACGGTGCATTGAACGTACAAGGCTTCCTTAGTCCCGACAGCGATTTCAGAATTACAGAGATCAATGCTCGCTTCGGCGGCGGGTACCCACTCGCCCACCAAGCCGGAGCCGATTTCGCTCGATGGCTTTTAGAGGAATTACTCGGCCTGGCATCGTCGGCTTCATTTGATAGCTGGCAAGACGGATTAGCCATGCTGCGGTACGACACCGCTGTTTTCTTGTCGGCCAAGGAAATGGCAAGCCAACGCCCGTGAAACCGTTTTGCATAGTATTCGACCTCGATGACACCCTCTATCTTGAACGGGACTACGTCTGGAGCGGCTTTAGTGAGCTTGAGCCTTGGGCAAAGGCAACTCTTGGGATTAATGACTTTCACCTAAAGGCCTGGGCTCTATTCGTGCAGGGAGTACGCGGGCATATTTTTGACCAAGTGCTCTTGGCTGCTGGTGTTAGGCCAGACCAGAGCACACTTCGAGCAATGGTTGACATCTATCGGGGGCACGTGCCTGATATTCGGTTGACTGTCGATGCTGCGGACTGTCTCCGAGATATTCGTCGTCAGGCCCATTTGGCCTTGATCAGCGATGGGCCGGAACAATCGCAACGAAATAAGGTAAAGGCCCTAGGCATCGAGGAAAGATTTGAAAAAATTGTACTTACTGCCTCCCTCGGTTCTGAATATGCAAAACCTCACGTTAAATCGTTTTTGGATGTCCAGGAGCATTTCGGTAAGAGTGTTGAAGAATATATTTACGTGGCAGATAACCCAACCAAGGATTTCCTTGGGCCCCGTAGCCTCGGATGGAGGACCATGCGGATTAGGCGACCTGAGGGGCTCTATCACTCATTAGAAGCCGACATGATCAAACGTGCCGATGTGGAAACGCCGGACTTGGGTTTATTAATGAACGCTGTTTCGAGGAAACAGTAGGTTCCGTAATGCCAAATCGAGTCGACCAAGATTTGACGGACCGCGACGCGCAACCAACTCGCACCTTACCGTTCGCTACGTGGCCGTATTTTGAGGCGGACGAAATCGAAGCCGCAACTCGCGTGCTCCAGTCCGGCAAGGTCAACTATTGGACAGGTGAAGAGGGCCGGCGCTTCGAGGAGGAGTTTGCCGCGCAGGCGGGTTGCAAGTACGGCATCGCGGTGGCAAACGGAACGCTCGCTCTGGAACTCGCGCTGCACGCTTTAGAGATCGGCCCGGGCGATGAAGTCGTTACCAGTTCACGAACATTTATCGCCTCCGCCAGTTGCGCTGTGATGCGGGGCGCGCGTCCCGTCATTGCTGACGTGGATCGAATTTCACAAAATATCACCGCAGATACCATCCGTACGACCATTTCGCCGCGCACTCGGGCCATCATCGCGGTGCACCTAGCCGGGTGGCCCTGCGACATGGATCCGATTCTAGAGCTAGCGCACGAACACGGACTTAAGGTAATTGAAGATTGCGCACAGTCCCAGGGCGCAACCTACAAGGGGCGACCGGTCGGATCGATGGGAGATGCTGCCGCTTTCTCTTTCTGTCAGGACAAAATCATGACTACGGGCGGAGAAGGTGGGATGGTTACCACAAACAACGAGAAGATCTGGCATCGGGCATGGGGCTTTAAGGACCACGGAAAAAGTTACGATGCTGTCTACAATCGACAGCATCCCCAAGGTTTTCGTTGGCTCCACGAGTCCTTCGGCACGAATTGGCGGCTTACCGAGATGCAATCTGCCCTCGGACGAATACTCCTTAAGAAATTACACGGTCATGTGGAAACGCGGAGGAGAAATGCCGCCATCCTCACGCAAGCCTTTTCAACAATCCCGGGCCTGCGCGTGACCGTTCCTCCGGCAGAGGTCTCTCATTCCTATTACAAATACTATGTCTTTATTCGTCCCGAGCAGCTGCGAGACGGATGGACGAGAGATCGAATTATGGCGGCGATCCTCGCGGAGGGTATCCCCTGCTTCACCGGCAGCTGTAGCGAGATCTATCTCGAAGAGGCATTCACGCCGGAATTGCGCCCCAGGCAACGATTGAAGATGGCCAAGGAACTCGGAGAGACCAGCTTGATGTTTCTCGTGCATCCCACGCTGTCGGAAACTGACATGCACGACACCTGCCGGGCCGTTGCCAAAGTGCTTGATGCCGCTGCTTCCACCAGACAGCAGGTTGAGAGCCGTGTCAGCAACCTTGTGGAGAGTGCGACAGGTGCGGACGACTGAGAGCTTCTCAGTCATCCTTAGTGCCAGATTCGGTGGGGCGATTGCGTCAAGGCGGCTACGTTGCCGGAAAAGACGAATTTAGATGGCGAAACCACTTCACGAGAAGCCACAGAGTTAATCCACAAAAATATGACTCATAAGATGCCCCTTCTGCTGATGCGGTATAGGCCCTGGTTCATCAGTTTGTTCCAGTCCTGCATTATTATCTGCTCGGTTGTTCTCGCTTGGCTGCTGCGTTTCGATTTCACTCTTCCGTATCGTTCCGTCCTCGTTTTGTCCATTCCCATACTTGTGATCACTAGGCTTGGCGCGATGGCGTATTTTGGATTGCTTCGGGGCTGGTGGAGGTATGTGGGTATTCGGGACGGATTCGACATTCTGAAAGCTGTGGGCACTGGCTCGATTCTGTTCTGGTTTACTATGCGCTTTGTCCTGGGCGCAACAGCCTTCCCCCGAACGATTTATATCCTGGAGGCTCTGTTTACTGCCGGTTTGCTTGCCGGTGTCCGTCTTCTGTCTCGGGCGATTGCAGAGTCGGTTAGAGAGAATATCTCTTCCTGCAAGAGAGTGATTCTCATTGGCGCGGGCTTGGCGGCACACACCATAATTCGCGAAATTCGTCGCCCAGACAGCAGCTACGTTGCTGTCGGCTGCCTTGATGACGATCAATCAAAGTTGGGCATTCGAATCGATAACGTTCGAGTACTCGGAACAGTCGATCAGCTGTCAGAAGTGCTCTCCTTGGAACCGGCGGATGAGGTGCTCATCGCCGTCCCGTCAGCTACTGGAACCCAAATGCGCAGATTTGTTGAAATCTGTAACCGTGCCAACGTCAGCTTCCGCACTGTCCCCGCACTCAAGGACATCATTGCCGGGCAAGTTGTTGTTAGTCAGCTTCGGGAAGTCAGCTTGGAAGACTTGTTAGGCAGAGAACCGGTGCAGATCGACCTTGATGCTGTTCGCCGTGAGATTGTTGGCCGTACAGTGTTAGTGACAGGAGCTGCGGGCTCAATCGGGTCGGAGTTGTGCCGCCAGATTCTCGAATATGGCCCAGCCCGCCTCATTTGTTTGGACCAGAGCGAAACGGGGCTCTTTTTCCTCCGGTTGGGTCTAATTCAGCATAAGAACGGCTCCCGGACGGTTTTTCGTGTCGCAGATGTTTGTGACTCCGAGCGTGTCGCTGCCCTCCTTTCGGAATTCACACCGGAGATCATCTTCCACGCGGCAGCGTACAAGCATGTGCCAATGATGGAATCCAACGTGCACGAAGCGGTTAAGAACAATGTTCTCGCACTCGTCGGGCTTTTAGATTTGGCAGCGGAGGCCGGTTGCAAAAGCTTTGTCTTGATTTCCTCCGACAAGGCGGTAAACCCGACAAACGTAATGGGTGCTACCAAGCGCATCTGCGAACTTATCATTTCTTCAAGACCACCAAACGGTATGCGTTGTGTTTCTGTGAGGTTTGGAAATGTACTTGGCTCTAGTGGTAGCGTTATTCCGGTATTGAGGCAGCAGCTCCGTGATCACCAGCCGCTAACGATCACCCACCCAGAGATTAGGCGCTTCTTTATGATTACTCCTGAGGCGGTAGCGTTGGTTTTGCAAGCTTTTGCTATCGGAAACCACGGCGACATCTTGGTCTTGGACATGGGTGAATCCGTACGAATTCTCGACTTGGCCCGCAGCCTTATCCGATTGTCAGGCAAATTCGAGCACGACGTGCAAATTCAATTCACAGGTCTCCGCGACGGAGAAAAACTTGAGGAAGAGCTGTTCTATAGTCATGAGAGAGTGCTGCCTACCTCCTGCAGCAAAGTAAAACGCACAACTGGAACACTGAAGGACTGGCCCGCGTTGTGCAGGCAGCTGGAAGAACTTCGCATATCGATGAGTGTGGATGGCGCAGGATTGATTAGAGCGAAAATAAAGGAAATCGTGCCCGAATACTCCCTCCCCAGTAACGTCCAAGGTGCCGACGGTGCTAAATCGGAAAGTGGTCATTTTCAGGCGGTTGCGGGTCACGATTAGTTGAGTAGAACAGATTCGTCAAGGCGAAAAAGGAGACCAGAAATGAAGGGTGTGGTTCTTGCGGGGGGCACAGGCAGTCGACTTAATCCGCTTACGCGCGTCACCAATAAGCATTTGCTTCCTGTGTACGATAAGCCGATGGTGTACTACCCCGTCCAGACGCTTGTCAACGCGGGAATCCAGGAGATTCTTCTGGTCACTGGGGGAAAAAACGCAGGGGAGTTTCTGCGGTTGCTGGGCAACGGGCGTGACTTTGGTCTGAAGCACATCAACTATGCCTATCAAGAAGGCGAAGGCGGGATCGCGGAGGCTTTGGGTCTGGCCGAGCATTTTGCCGATGGCGAATCCGTTTGCGTTGTGCTTGGTGACAACATTATTGAGAACAATGTCCGGCACGCCGTCGAAAACTTCAAAAAGCAAGGCCACGGCGCGAAAGTCCTGCTGAAGGAAGTTCAAGACGCGGAACGTTTTGGTGTCGCCGAGATTCGCGGCAATAGTGTTGTCGGCATCGAAGAGAAGCCTCGCAATCCAAGATCGAATTACGCGGTGATTGGTATCTATTTGTACGATGCTACTGTATTCCAGAAAATCCGCCGCCTGAAACCCTCCGGCCGCGGCGAACTCGAAATTACCGACGTCAACAACTTCTACCTCGAAGAGGGCAATCTAACCTACGAGATTCTGGACGGCTGGTGGACCGACGCGGGTACCTTTGAATCCCTCTTGCGAGCTAACAACCTGGTGGCAGAAACTGGAGCCAATAAAATCGCCAAAGAAGAACTCACCGAACCCACCCTAAGCAGCCAAGTCGCGCGATGAAGATATTTGTCACAGGCGGAGCTGGCTTCATAGGATCAAACTTCATTCGCTGCGTTCTGCAGGCAGGCAAGAATAACGCAATCATTAACTACGACAAGCTTACCTACGCGGGAAACCTCGCAAACCTTCACTCCATTACACACCATCCCGGCTACAACTTCGTTAAAGGCGACATCTGCGATGCCGTCGCCGCGGAAAAAACCATGCGAGGGTGCGATGCGGTCGTGCACTTCGCTGCTGAATCGCATGTCGATCGCAGCATCTACGAACCCGCCCCTGTAATCCAAACCAATGTTACAGGGACCTTCACCCTGCTTGAGGTCGCCCGCAGACTCGCCATCTCACGCTTCGTTCACATTTCTACCGATGAAGTTTACGGCGATATCGCTCCGGGAGCTCACGCCAGCGAAGCTTCTCCCGTCCGCCCAAGCAGCCCCTATTCCGCGTCTAAAGCTGCCTCGGATCTATTGGTCCTGTCCTATGTTCGCACCTACAAATTTCCCGCTCTGATCACTCGCTCCTCGAACAATTACGGCCCTTACCAGTTCCCCGAAAAATTCCTGCCGTTGATGATTACAAACGCACTCACTGACAAACCGCTTCCCATCTATGGCGATGGCAAGCAGCAGCGCGACTGGCTCCACGTGGAAGACAATTGCCGCGGAATTCTAGCAGTCCTCGACCGTGGAAAAATCGGCGAAATCTACAACATCGGCGGATCGCATGTTGAAGAGAATCTCGCCATGGCTCACCGCCTGCTTCGTTTGACCGGCAAGCCCGAGAGGTTGCTTAGCTACGTTGCCGACCGTCCCGGCCATGATCGTCGCTATGCCCTCAATTCGCAAAAGATAGAAACCGAACTGGGTTGGAAACCGAGCATTTCCTTAGAAGCTGGGGTCCGCCAGACCATCGAGTGGTACAAGGACAACAGCAAGTGGGTTTCCGAGGTGCGCGCCGGTGAATACCTTTCCTACCATGAGAAGTACTACAACAATCGTGAAACCTCCCTCAGCGCGCTCGCGGGTTCCTGTTCGAAGCTGCCTACTTAGAACCAATGTCTATACCCCTTAGTCGCACTTGATAAATAGAGAGCGTTGTCTTTAACCATCAATTGTGAACGGTATTCTATCGCTGACTATGAACTACCAATTGAAAATCATTAATGTGGTTGGCGCACGTCCCAATCTCCCGAAAATTGCGCCGCTCTTGCGTGAGATGCACGCTCATCAAGAGATCGAGTCGATTCTCGTTCACACGGGGCAACACTACGACCAAAAGCTTTCCGACGTCTTCTTTCGGGACATGTGCATTCCCGCCCCTGTGATAAATCTTGGGGTGGGTTCTGGTTCGCAAGCAGCTCAAACTGCCGGAATCTTAAGCCGCATCGAGCCGGTGCTTTTGGAGCACAACCCCGATCTCCTTCTAGTCGTCGGCGACGTAAACTCAACTATCGCTACTTCGCTGGCTGCAACGAAGCTTGGTATACCAGTCGCGCACGTCGAAGCGGGATTACGCAGCTTTGACCGTACGATGCCTGAAGAGATCAATCGCGTCCTTACCGATGCTATATCGGACTACCTCTTTGTCACCGAACAGGCCGCGGTAGACAATCTCCTTAGAGAGGGTCGCCCGCTGTCGAGCATTTATTTCGTCGGGAATGTGATGATCGACTCTCTATACCAGTTCTTGCCTTCAGCAAGAAAGTCTCGTGTTGGACATGACCTTGGTCTATGTGCCGAGGCTTGGACTCCCTTTGCCGTCCTGACTCTGCACCGTCCCTCAAACGTGGATTCCCTTGAGCATCTTGATAGACTCCTTTTAGCGATAGACGAAATTGCAGCGCAAATTCCTGTAATCTTTCCAGTACATCCTCGTACCTCACAGCGCATTCTCCAATGCAGACCTCGGCGCCACCCTGATTTACGATTGATCGATCCCGTCGGATATCTGGATTTTCTTTGCTTGCTCAGCAGCGCGTCGCTTGTTCTAACTGATTCCGGCGGCATACAGGAAGAAACAACCGCTCTTGGTGTGCCTTGTCTTACTCTACGTGAAAACACGGAGCGACCAGTTACAATTTCACAAGGATCGAATCTGCTAGTGGGCACTGATCCAGAGAAGATTATAGCGGCTGCTCGCAATATACTCGCCGGGAATCGAAAGATTGGTACCATTCCGCCTTTGTGGGACGGCAAAACGGCGCAGCGAATCGTCGAGATTCTCTTGCGCGTTGTACCCCGACGCAAGAAGTGCGCTACCGCTGCCTCCACGCAAGACGTTCGGGTAGAAGCCGCCCAATGAAGATCGCGACAATTCGCTGAGCGCCATCGCGGGTTCGGGTTCAAAGTTGTCGGCTTAGAGCAACGTGCGTAATATGTTTTACCGATGCAACGAATCGAAACCTCCCTTCCAGGTGTCTATGAACTGCGTCCCGTAATCTATCGCGACGCACGCGGCTCCTTCCTCGAAACTTACCACCGCGCCAAGTTCACCGCCCTCGGCATCAACGACACCTTCCTTCAAGACAATCACTCCATCTCCTCCCGCGGAACGCTCCGCGGCCTTCACTACCAACTGCGACACGCACAGGCCAAGCTCTGTCGCGTTGTCGAGGGCGAAGCTCTGGATGTCGCCGTCGACATTCGCGTCGGCTCGCCACATTTTGGCAAGTGGACCAGCGTCTGCCTCTCCTCCAAGCAACAAAACTTGATCTACATCCCAGCCGGTTTTGCCCACGGCTTTCTGGCCCTCACCGAAACCGTTCAATTCCTCTACAAATGCAGCGATTACTACGCCCCCTCCGACGAATACGGCATTCTCTGGAACGATCCAGCTCTCGCCATCGACTGGGATGCAGCTAACCCCGTGCTCTCGCAAAAAGACGCAAATAGTCCGAAACTCGCGGACGTCCAACAACAGTTTCTGCCGCGATACGCGCCCAAATGAAACCCACGATCTTGCTGACGGGTAAGACCGGCCAACTAGGTTCTGAACTCAATCGTTTGCTGCCCAAACTGGGCGAAGTGGTTGCGCCGGATCGGAACGAGCTAGATCTGCGTGAGCCCGCGAAACTTCGCGAAATCGTGCGGAATGCAAAGCCGCAGTTGGTAGTCAACGCAGCAGCCTACACCGCCGTTGACGCCGCGGAAACCGACGAAGCTACTGCCTCCGCAGTCAACGCCGAAGCACCGCGACTGCTTGCTCTAGAAGCGAAAAGAATCGGCGCCCTGCTCGTCCATTTCTCGACCGACTATGTCTTCGACGGTTCGAAGAGGTCGCCGTACCTCGAGACAGATGACCCAAACCCAATCAACTCGTACGGCCGGACGAAACTCGCCGGGGAAGATGCCATCCGCGATTCCGGCGCTGCCCACCTGATATTTCGCACGTCTTGGGTCTACGCCACACACGGGAGAAATTTTCCCCTAACAATCTTGCGGCTTGTCACTGAACGCGAAGAATTGAAAATAGTCGATGATCAGGTGGGTGCGCCGACCTGCGCCTTTGATTTAGCCCAGGCGACAACAGCAATTTTGACTGGTATCATTGCGAAATCTAAAAGCGAGTTCATCCCCTCCGATGTCAGCGGAATCTACCACATGACCGCGGCCGGCCAGACCACCTGGTACGAATTCGCAAAGGCCATACTCGAAGAAACGCGCCGAGCACCGCGAAACCTGCCGTGGCTCACCTCAGCAACCAAGAGTCGTCCTTTAATCGCGCGGTGCGTACTACCCATCTCAACAGATGAGTTCCGCTCGCCGACACATCGTCCCGCCTACTCTGTCCTCTCGAACGCGCGCCTGATGCAGGTGTTCGGCGTAACCCTTCCAGACTGGCGCACTCAACTGCAAGGATGCTTTTCTCCGCAAGCCATCGCCACTAATCCCCCTGCCGTCCTTTCTTCCGGCCAAAATCCGACCCCCAGCAGCAGCCGTTGACGTTCAGCGGCTCCATCTACTCTCTAATCGAACCCTCTTTTCTACCTTTGTAGTTAGGCAATGGACTTCTCAGCGATTTTCGTACTCAGTGAGGGCTTCCTCGCACTTTTCGATGTACTCCCACGGAGCGCCACGCATCGCGTCTTCCCACGTCAAAACGATCGTCGGATATTCGCCCAAATCATGCTCCTGCCACTGGACGTC